>Ga0302135_10002928_pt1 | contig 10236 bp, 11 predicted proteins | sample CBN3_surface_MG_FD_203119 | JGI IMG/M metagenome (GOLD analysis project Ga0302135, IMG submission 203119) | Marine microbial communities from Western Arctic Ocean, Canada - CBN3_32.1 | ecosystem: Environmental > Aquatic > Marine > Oceanic | place: Canada: Western Arctic Ocean | collected... | reverse complement strand
CCCTTCAGATACATACCGACATACCAGAATCTGGATGCAGGCATTTGGAATAATTTCAATGTATCTGGAAACCCTCGACCAAGGGTTTTCATGTTTTGAGGGTTGTGTCGAACCTTAGAGAGAGAGAGACCATAATCAAAGATTATGTTGGTAAGTCAATATTGTTATATTACTTGTTAGTTATCAATATTTTAGGTATTTGTCAGTGGTTTTCGAGACCGTCCCGTTCGACCGCTCCGGCACCCCTCCCGCGCTGGTCCAACAAAGTAAAGGCTTCGATGAGCCTTGAGCGGCGCGGCGACACTAGTCAGAAATCCCGCCGGGCTACAAACCTGCGCTGCGATCTACAGCAATTAGTACAGATAAACGCCAGCAAAACCGTTGACTTATGGGCGTTGCGCCGTATAGTTCGCGCCAGTTTGCGGGCCGTGTGTGGTCCGCTATTTTGTTGACTCAGTTTGGTGGGTTAGCAATATTCCTAATTCAACGAAGATTGAGTAATTAACATGTTCGCAGTCATCAAGACCGGCGGCAAACAGTATCGGGTCGCCAAGGACGATATTATCCTCGTGGAGCGCCTGCCCGGCGACGCCGGCGCAGCAGTTTCCCTTGATGAAGTCCTGATGGTGGGCGAAGGGCAAAAACAGACCGTTGGCGCCCCACTCGTATCCGGTGCATCCGTTGCCGCTAAAATTCTCGACCATCCGCGCAGCGACAAGATTATTGTTTTCAAGAAAAATCGGCGGAAAAACTATCGCCGTAGGGCCGGGCATCGTCAGGACCTTACGGTTTTGCAAATTACTGACATTATGGCCGATGGAAAGAAGGCCGCTAAGAGCGCCACAGCGGTTGAAAAACCCGCTGTTGAAAACCCGGCCTCGGTAAAACCAGCTGCAGCCAAAAGCAAAACTGCAAAGACCAAGCCGGCGACAGCGACCAAGACCGCAAATGCGCCAGCGAAGACAGAAGCAAATGCTAAACCGGCCAAGAGTAAGGAGTAAGCGGAGATGGCACATAAGAAAGCAGGCGGCAGTTCACGCAATGGTCGCGATACAGCGGGCCGACGGCTTGGCGTGAAAAAGTTTGGCGGCGAGAACGTTCTTGCCGGCAACATTATTGTTCGCCAGCGAGGGACCAAGGTGCATCCCGGGGACAACGTCGGCATGGGCAAAGATCATACGTTGTTCGCGCTGAGCGAGGGCAACGTCAAGTTCCACAAGTTGCGCAGTCGGACGACAGTGTCGGTGGAGCCGGCTGCCTAGCGCAACCCGGCACTTATAATTTGTTTGCCGGGGGAATGGTCAACCATTCCCCTTTTTTTATTTTTCTCAGGAAGTGGCGCAGAGTTCTGCGATGAAATTTCTCGACCAAGCCAAAGTATACATAAAGAGCGGCGATGGCGGCAACGGCTGCCTGAGTTTTCGTCACGAAAAATTTGTTGAGTTCGGTGGTCCCGACGGCGGTGATGGTGGCCGCGGCGGCGACGTTGTCGTGCGCGCAGTGGACGGCCTCAACACACTGATTGACTATCGCTTCCGCCAACATCTCAAAGCTGGCAAAGGGCGCGGTGGCATGGGCAAGGGACGGACCGGCGCCTCTGGAAAAACTGCCATATTAGCGGTGCCCGCGGGCACACAGATCCTTGATGAGGACAACAGCACCCTCCTCGCTGATTTGACGGAGCCCGGACAAGAAGTTGTTATTGCCAAAGGTGGAAGTGGAGGATTCGGCAATGAGCACTTCAAGTCGTCGATAAACCGAGCGCCGCGTCGGGCGGACCCTGGTATTTTAGGGCAAGAGATGACCATTTGGCTGCGCTTGAAGCTCATTGCTGATGCGGGGCTTGTTGGCTTGCCAAACGCCGGAAAATCAACATTTTTGGGCGCAGTCTCCCGAGCACGGCCCAAGATTGCAGGCTACCCATTCACGACACTTCACCCGCAACTCGGCGTCGTTTTCGTGCGCAATGAAGAGTTTGTGCTCGCCGATATTCCGGGCCTTATCGAAGGAGCACATGAAGGGCTTGGCCTCGGCGATCGGTTTCTTGGTCATATCGAGCGATGTCGTGTTCTCCTGCACCTTGTGGATGGCACGCTTGACGACGTCGTAGATGCCTATGAGACGATCCAGCGCGAGCTCGTGGGCTACGGTGCCGGTCTGGAGAAAAAACTAGAGATCATAGGCCTCAATAAATGCGATGCGTTAAGCGAAGACGAGGCCAAGAGCAAAGCGTTGGCGCTGGCTCAAGTAACAGAAAATCCTGTGCTGATCCTCTCTGGTGCCGGCGGCGAGGGCGTCGATCATGTGTTGGCGAAACTTCTCGAGTTCATCGCAACAGAACGCAACGCAGACGATCCGCTAACCGTCCAGCAAGAATGGCAACCATCCGCGTAAGAGATGCAGCTATGCGGAGCAACGAACAAAGTTCTCAACAAATCAAAGACGCACGTCGGCTGATAATAAAAATAGGCTCGGCGCTCTTGGTCGATGAAGAGAGTGGTGAAATTCAGCATGACTGGCTCGATGCGCTGGCTGATGACATTTTCATGTGCCGCGAACGTGGCCAAGAAGTGCTTGTTGTAACGTCAGGTGCAATTGCAGTTGGCAGACATCATCTCGGGCTTCACGGGTCCACATTGCGGCTCGAAGAAAAGCAAGCCGCCGCCGCGACGGGACAAATCCAACTTGCACACGCCTATCAGGCGACACTGGGGCGCCATAACCTGACTGTCGCGCAGATTCTACTAACTCTCGCGGATACCGAGGAGCGGCGCCGACATCTTAATGCCCGCAACACGTTGACCCAGCTTCTCCAGCTTGGCGCCATCCCAGTAATCAATGAGAACGATACCGTCGCCACGCAAGAGATCAGATTTGGCGACAATGACCGATTGGCCGCCCGTGTCGCTGCGATGATCAGCGCGGACACGCTGGTCCTTCTATCCGACATCGATGGTCTCTATGACGCAGATCCACGGCACGAGTCGCAGGCGCGCCACATCGCCACGTTAAATGAAATCAACGCAGAGACTGAGGCGATGGCAGGAAAACCTTCGCTTGGTTACTCATCTGGCGGCATGGCAACAAAGCTGCAGGCCGCAAAAATTTCTCTTGCCGCTGGCTGTCGTATGGCAATCGCGCTTGGCACCGAACCTCATCCCCTGCGTCTCATGGACGAGGGCGCGCGATGTACATGGTTCGTGCCGCAGGCGAACCCAATGACAGCGCGAAAGCGTTGGATTGCCGGATCGCTGCAGCCCATGGGAATTATTGTCATCGACGACGGAGCCGTAAATGCGTTGGGGCGAGGTACAAGCCTCTTGCCGGCCGGCGTCACAGAGGTCAAAGGTACGTTTGAGCGTGGCGACCTCGTATCCATATGCGCCGTCGATGGTCGCGAAGTTGCCCGTGGACTCTCCGCCTACGCAAATGGAGATGCGACACTTATCTCTGGGCATAAGAGCGGTGAAATTGAAGCAGTTCTCGGCTATCGTGGCCGAGACGAATTGATCCATCGTGACGATCTTGTGCTTAGCTAGGCCATTGAGACTACGTCCATGAACATCGCTGCCAACCTCGAACAAGACGACGTCGACGCCTTGGTTCGTCAAATAGGCGAATCTGCAAGAGCCGCCAGCCGGATTTTGGCACGCGCCGACGCCGCGACCAAAAATCATGCGCTGAACGCCGCTGCTGACGTGGTTCGGACAGAGGCGATACAAATTGAACAGGCCAATGTCCGCGACATGGCATTCGCCGAAGAGAAGGGCCTCAATGCGGCGTTGCGCGACCGATTACTGCTGACTGCAGAACGAATCGAGGCGATGGCAAGCGGCCTCGAAGAGGTCGCGAAATTAGATGATCCGGTGAGCCGTATTCTGGGCGAGTGGGAGCGCCCCAACGGGCTGAAAATTGCTCGGGTGTCTGTGCCCCTTGGTGTGATTGGAATTATTTATGAATCACGCCCAAACGTGACAGCTGACGCCGGCGGGCTTTGCATGAAGTCAGGCAATGCGGCGATCCTACGCGGTGGGTCGGAGAGCTTTCATTCGTCGTCTCTGATAACGGCATGTTTACGGCGGGGACTTGAGATTGCGGGGTTGCCTGCCGACTGTGTTCAAATGATGCCCACGCGGGATCGTGCCGCTGTCGGAGCAATGCTGCAGATGGCAGATCTCATTGACGTCATCGTGCCGCGTGGCGGACGTTCCCTAATAGAACGCGTCACGACAGAGTCTCGAATTCCTGTTCTGGCCCATCTTGAAGGCGTTTGCACTGTCTATGTTCACGAGGCTGCAAACGCAGAGATGGCGAGGGAAATAGCGCTCAATTCAAAGATGCGACGGACGGGAGTTTGCGGGTCCGCCGAAAATTTAGTGATAGACCGGAATATCGTCGCGGCCCAGTTACCTGCGATCGTCGATCTTCTAGTCGAAGCGGGTTGTGAGATTCGCGGTGATAGTGAAGCGCAGGCAATTGACGATCGTATCGTTCCTGCGAGCGTGGAGGACTGGTCGACAGAATATCTTGATGCCGTTATCGCCGTAAAAGTAGTCGACGGGCTGGAGGACGCGCTTGCCTTTATCGAGCATTATGGCTCGCATCATACCGAGACGATTGTGACCGAAGACGCGGGTGCAGCTGATAAGTTTCTCACGCAAATAGACAGCGGTATCGTCCTCCACAACGCGTCGACACAATTCGCCGACGGCGGAGAGTTTGGAATGGGCGCGGAAATTGGCATTTCAACGAGCAAATTGCACGCCCGCGGCCCAGTCGGCGCAGAGCAGCTCACCAGTTACAAATATATCGTCCGTGGTGCCGGACAGTGCAGATCATGACTGCTCATCCATGCGATGGCCAACGGTGCGATGGCCGACCCCAGCTCTAGGCCAGGTTTTGAGTTGCCCTCCACCAGCGTCGATAGGGTGGGACTGTTGGGTGGATCATTTAATCCCGCGCATGAAGGGCACCGATATATCAGTCTCGAGGGACTAAAGCGCCTCGGACTCAAGGAAGTATGGTGGCTTGTGTCGCCGCAGAATCCGCTCAAGAGTGCCGATGACATGGCCCCGCTTGATGTTCGGTTGCAACAGGCGCGACACGCAGCGCGCTCCCGGCGAATCCGAGTCACAAATGTTGAAGACCAAATCGGCACCCGTTTTTCCGTCGACACAATTTCAGCCCTGAAACGTCGTTTCAGTAAGACAAACTTTGTGTGGCTCATGGGCGCGGATAATTTATTACAGATGCCAAAGTGGCGGGATTGGAAAACAATCTTCGAAAGCGTACCCATTGCAGTTTTCACACGATCCTCATATTCTCGAAAAGCGTTGACTGGGGCAGCTGCGAAGCATTTTGCCGATTGCAGAATACGGGAATCTGCCGGAGTTGAACTTGTTGAATATTCGCCGCCGGCTTGGGTGTTTCTACACACGAAGCCGCATCCGGTTTCAGCGACACGCATTCGTAAGTCGAAGACGCTGGAGGAGAGATACCACGCGCGATCGAATTCAGATGGCAATGACAATAAGCTCACAAGAGGCCGGTCATAAGTAAACCAAAAAGCAAGTTAACCGCGCCGGAAGTTGTGTTGGCATTGATCGAAGCCTCGCTCGCTAACGACAAGGCGATTGATGCGAAGGTGATCAATATGACGGGCAAGTCGACGATCGCAGACTATTTGGTCATCGCATCAGGCACCTCGCAGCGCCAAATTGGTGCTATTGCAGATCATCTTGTGACAAAATTAAAATCGGCGCGAACGCCAAAGCTTTCGGTCGAGGGCCGGTCTCGTTCCGATTGGGTGTTGATCGATGCAGGGGATATCGTTGTCCATCTGTTCCGGCCAGAGGTCCGCGCTTTCTACAATCTTGAAAAAATGTGGGGCCTTGAACTCCCTGACAATGCGGAGTCGCCTTCGGCGGCAACAGTTTAGGTAAGGCATTGCGCATTACTATCGTGGCTGCTGGTCGAGCACGCCAGGGCCCAGAGCGTGCCACATACGAGCATTACGCAAGGCGCATCCGATGGTCGTTGAGTCTTTTGGAGATTCCAGAGAATCGCGGGTCGCCCAAGACCGGTGACAGCAAAAACCTTTCTCGCGCGCTACCTTCCGGCGCCGTCGTGATCGCACTCGACGAGCGCGGTGACAACTTAAGCAGCGCGCAATTTGCCGAACGACTGCGAGGTTGGCGTGACAGCGGCGCCGCGGATGTTGCATTTGTCATTGGTGGCGCAGATGGGTTGCCAGCGGATGTTCGAAAATCGGCAAAGCTCGTTCTCTCGTTTGGCCGCGTTACTTGGCCTCACCTGCTCATGCGAGCCCTCCTCGTCGAACAGATTTATCGAGCCCAACAAATTCTTGATGGACACCCCTATCACCGCGCTGACTAAGGCAACCTCACATCTGACGCAGGCTATCCTCGTTGATAGCAATGACCTATATAAACACCATGGCCGACGGACGTCGACAACGCCTCGCAGTTCTTTGTATTCTTGACGGTTGGGGCTCAAGAACCGAGCGCGAGAACAATGCTATTTCCCAAGCGCGGACACCCGTTTGGGATGCCCTTCTCGCACGGTATCCACACGCGCGCCTTGAGGCTTCAGAACACCATGTTGGTCTTCCCGATGGGCAGATGGGAAATTCTGAAGTCGGTCATATGAATATAGGCGCCGGGCGTATTGTGCCGCAGGATCTCCCGCGAATTAACGCTGCAATTGAGGGTGATGCGCTAACTTCAAATGTAGCGTTGCTGGAATTCATTGCGAAACTGCGAGCAAGTGGTGGCACTGCTCATATTTTGGGCCTTCTGTCTCCAGGCGGCATCCACGCGCATCAGAAACATATATCAGCCCTCGTAAACATATTGCACAAGGCCGGTATAGAAACCGTCGTTCATGCATTTCTTGACGGTCGCGATACGTCGCCAAAAAGCGCTCTGGGGTACGTTGCTGATCTATTTGCATCCAGCCCAACAGTCCAGTTGGCGACCGTCACTGGGCGATACTATGCTATGGACCGCGACCACCGCTTCGAGCGCACATCGCTTGCTTACACGGCGTTAGTCGATGGCAAGGGCGAGAAAGCGGCAACTGCCGAGGCCGCAATTACAGCAGCATACGCAAGAGAAGAAACGGACGAATTTGTTCGCCCAACAGTCATTGCCGATTTCACCGGCATGCAGGACGGTGACGGACTCCTGATGGCCAATTTTCGATCTGATCGGGCCAGACAAATACTGACAGCGCTACTCGAACCCGAATTCACGGGTTTTATGCGAAAGCGCTTTGTGCAGTATTCGGCAACCCTTGGCATGATCGCTTATTCAAGCGAACTCGACCGACATATAGATGCTTTGTTTCAGCCACTGATCCTTGCCAATACTTTGGGTGATATTGTTGCGACAGCGGGAATGAAGCAGTTGCGGATCGCCGAGACTGAAAAATATGCGCATGTGACATTTTTCTTTAACGGTGGCGACGAGCGAGAGTTTCGTGGCGAGGAGAGAATTCTCGTGCCATCGCCTAAAGTTGCTACATACGATCTCGCGCCGGAGATGTCGGCCTGTGAATTAACAGATCGCCTCATTGAGGTAACGGCAAGCGGCAATTTTGATTTCATCGTTGTCAACTACGCCAACACAGACATGGTCGGCCACACCGGCAATCTGAATGCCGCAATACGCGCTGTTGAAACTGTAGACACCTGCTTGGGGCGACTTAAGAAAGCGGTCGAAAAGGTCGATGGGATACTGCTCATTACCGCCGATCACGGAAATGCCGAAGCCATGCGTAATTTGACGACTGGGCAGGCGCACACGGCGCACACATGCAATCCAGTGCCGATTGTCCTAGCCACTGACCTCGAGGAAGTTACTAAGATTGAAGATGGAGTTCTCGCCGACGTAGCACCAACACTATTAGATCTTATGGGCTTGCCACAACCTCGAGAGATGACTGGGCATACGTTACTCACACGCCCTGGAGATCGACGTGCGGTTGGATAGGCGCGCGTGCAAATTATTAGTGCTTATCGCAGCGGTGTTCATCAGCGATCCGCCAGCACTAGCGCAAACGCAAAACCAGCAACAACTGAATACGATCAAACAAAAACTCGCGACTGAGCATGATCGGGCGACGGCGCTCGAATTGCGTTCACAGAGTCTCGACAAAGAGCTCGTTGAATTAAGGCAGAAATCAATTGAGTTCGCGCAGCATGCCCAAGAGAGCGAAGTACTGATGTCGCAATTGGAATTGCAGTTGATCGAACTTCATGACGAAGCCATTCATCGCGAATCTCTTTTGAATTTACGCCGCCGACAGTTGAGCGGCACGCTCGGTGCGCTCGAACGACTTTCGTTAAATCCGCCACGGTCGCTGCTTATTGGACCTGGCAATCCGCTTGATACAGTCAGAAGTGCAGTCCTGCTTCGCACCGCATTGCCGCGGCTCGCCTCCGACGCAAATGCGCTGCGCCAAAAAATTGATACCCTCGAACAGGTAAAAAATGACATTCGCGTGCAGAGCGCGAAACTCGCACGCTCTGCCGACGCACTCGCAGTCGAGCGCGCGCAGTTGACCCCTATCATGCAGCGTAAGGCTGCTTTGCAAAAACAAACCGTAATGGAAGGTCAGCGTGTAGCGAAGGAAGTTGAAATACTCGCTGGGCAAGCACAGTCATTGCGCGATCTTATGGCCCGTCTTGGAGACAGAAGCAGCAAAACTAGTCAATTGCCATCCAATCAAGAAAATGTGACCGGCAGAACGACCAGCGTGTTATTGAAGCGTCCGGAAGGAATTAGACCCTTTCCTGACAACGATTCAGTGGTGCGCCCGGTACAGGGGCGTGTCGACCAGCGATATGGGGAAAGAGGCGAATTTGGCAATGCTTCCAGAGGCATAACCATTGCCACCCGTGAACATGCACAGATTGTTGCACCACATGATGGGAAAGTTGTATTTGCTGGTTCGTTTCGTCGTTATGGGCAAATCTTGATAATTGAGCATGGCGGCGGATATCATACAGTACTTGCCGGATTGGCTCAGATCGACTGTGTTGTCGGTCAGTGGTTACTGGCTGGTGAACCTGTAGGTTCCATGGGCCGTGATGAAAGCGACCAGACGGCTCTTTACGTCGAGTTGCGTCGAAATGGACAACCAATTAACCCGTTGCCCTGGATGACGGCCAACGAACAGAAAGTGCGGGGATGATGATAAACTTGCGAAAAACTCTCTTAGGCGCTTCGGTGATATCGGCTGGCTTGCTGGCATTTCCGATTGTTGGACCGGCACAGCAGGATAAGTCCACAACATATCGACAGCTTGAACTGTTCGGTGACGTGTTCGAACGAGTTCGTGCGGACTATGTGGAAAACGTGAGCGACGAGAAATTAATTGAAGCGGCTATCCAAGGCATGCTTGCGAGCCTCGATCCGCATTCCAACTTTCTTAACGCTAAGCACTTTCAAGATATGCAAGTGCAGACGCGCGGCGAGTTCGGAGGTCTAGGTATTGAGGTCACGTTAGAGAACAGCCTCGTTAAAGTCGTCTCACCTATAGATGACACACCAGCTTATCGTGCTGGCATTCAGGCTGGAGACTTCATCACACACATCGATGGTGAAGCGGTGCGCGGTTTGTCGCTCAATAAGGCCGTTGAAAAGATGCGCGGCAAAGTTGGCAGTGACATTACTCTTACTATACGTCGAATCGACACCGATGCTTTCGACGTCACGCTAACTCGCGACAAAATTCGTATCGATTCAGTGCGTTCAAGAGTTGAGGACAGTGCAGGTTATGTGCGCATAACCAGCTTCAACGAACAAACGAAGGCTGGTTTGGTGCGCGCAGTTAAAAAGCTCAGTGAGGAACTCGGCGACAACCTAACTGGATTTATCCTCGACCTCCGCAATAATCCAGGTGGACTTCTTGATCAAGCAGTTGAGGTATCCGACGCGTTTCTTGAGCAGGGCGAAATTGTTTCAACACGTGGGCGATCTGCCGACAACGCTCAACGCTTTAACGCCACACCGGGTGATATTACCGGCGGCCTTCCTGTCGTCATCCTGATCAACTCGGGCTCAGCGTCAGCTTCTGAAATCGTCGCTGGTGCACTTCAAGATCACCGGCGCGGTATTCTTTTGGGCACACGCACATTCGGTAAGGGGTCGGTACAGACAATTATGCCATTGGGAAGAGCGGGCGCAATAAAGCTTACTACACAGCGCTATT
>Ga0302135_10002924_pt1 | contig 10243 bp, 8 predicted proteins | sample CBN3_surface_MG_FD_203119 | JGI IMG/M metagenome (GOLD analysis project Ga0302135, IMG submission 203119) | Marine microbial communities from Western Arctic Ocean, Canada - CBN3_32.1 | ecosystem: Environmental > Aquatic > Marine > Oceanic | place: Canada: Western Arctic Ocean | collected 2017-09-15 | reverse complement strand
CGGCGATGTCCCGTAAAGGCTAGCGTACACGACGTTTGCGGCAAGAAAGGTGCCGAGTAAATTCGGATGGCTGCCATCAAACATCTTGTGCAGCCTCACGTCTGGTTTCCGTTTGTAGGCCTCCGCGAAAGCAAGGCCAACGGGGATGACCAGCGCACCGTTCGCGTTGCCTACCTCCACATAATATTTTTCTAAAGTGACCGTCATGTCGGGGTCTGCACGCTTGTGCGGTTCGACATAGGCCTGTGTCATATAAAGCGCGGTCTCGCCACCAGCGGCGGCGATCTTCTTAGCAAACGCGGCGACCGTTTTCCCAAAGACAGATGGCCGTTTTCTCGACCATCCGAGCGCACTACCACCTTGCAGAATCACAACCTGGAACGGCTTGTTCACTCTTAAATTAGTCGGATCCAGATAGCTGTCGATAATATGGTCGTGCAGGGCCGACCCGCTGATGGTCGCAGATTTATACTTCAATTTTTTTTTGGGCTTCAGGCCGGCTTCGATCACCATGCGCCGCACGTGATTGTGCACACTATCACCGTAATAGAGATAGCTGTTACCGACGAACAGCACATGGGTCGGGCTCTCAACGTTAAGCTTCTTAACCGTTGGCGTGGGCGCATCGGCAATTACAGGGTTGTGCACTAATATGGCGCTCGCGAGCGTGGCACTGATGATGAAAACAGCGTTTCGGCGGAAAATTCTAATAGACATAGCGGTTTATTGTTCTCTCTTGTGCTCCCTGCCCTCGCAACGAAACAAGAGCTCGAAGGGCGCAGCCGTCTGAATTTTTCATTGTCGGAGTCTGCAAGTCAATAGAACGAACTTTATTCGTTCGGACTGCGGTTTATTAATCGATCTGTATGGCGTTCTGGCCGCTTGGGCGCACATAGCCTTTGCTCAAAATAAGAACATCAAAAGAAAAGGTCTGATCTTCAAAAGTGCCTTTGCCCAGGCCGCGTTCCCAATACTCGAGCACATGCAGGCCAACCGGGAGTAGGACGTCGGCACCGGCAAGGTCTTGGGTCAACCGTCATCTAACACGCCCCTTGCGCACGTCAAAAAATTCATTAGGCTTTAATGACTCTTATAAATTGACGTGAAACCACAAGGGGCACCCTATGCAGCATCCAAGCATCAATACCTTGGACGGCGCGTTTGGCGCCGAAGTTGTTGGTCTTGATTTACGACAACCTATCGATCCAGAAATCGTCGGAACACTGAATCAGGCGCTGCTGGACAACATTGTTTTGGTTATCCGCGATCAAAATTTAACCGCACAGGAATTTCGTGATGGCATGGCTAATTTCGGCGATCCCATGTTGCAACATCGCGCCGCCTTCCGCCTGCCAGAGTGCCCCGATGTCAGCCGCATTATCAACCGTGAAAAAATGCGTCCCGCCGCTAATTGGCATACGGACCACACCAACCATGAACGCCCGCCAAAAGCGACGATCCTTTATGCGCGAAAGCTACCTGCGGAAGGCGGCGACACCTGTTTTTCCGATATGTATGCCGGGCTCGACAATTTATCCAACGAGTCCCGCGCCAAAATCGAAGACATGATCACGCTGAATAATATGGAGCCCGATAGCCCGACCTACACCGCCGGGGACCGGAACGAATATGACCAGGGCGTTCGCCACCCCATGGTCCGAACACATCCGGAAACTGGAAAAAAAGCGCTGTATTTTCATGTTACTAAAGCGCTCGGCATTGAAGGCATGGAGACCAACGCGGTGCGCCCCTTCCTTGACGGCCTGTTAGACCAAGCGATTAAACCAGAAAACACTCTGCGTCACCACTGGAGACTAGGCGATGTGGTAATCTCCGACAATCGATGCGCCATGCACCGCGCCGATCCCAATTACGATCAAGCCGAAGAACGGTTGTTGTGGCGCATCATCCTGCAAGGCGATCGCCCGGTAAAGTAGGCAATCGGAATGGCGGACACATGTTCAATTTTAACCGACCTGGACGGCACCCTCAGCGCCCATTCCGACGATGTAAAGGCCTATGTAAAACGGCCCACCAACGAAATACTAGCCCGATCTTTGCTTTCTCTTTCCCGAAGGTGACCGACCGGACATATCTGAGGCGCTATCGACCGCGACTCATCAGTCGGAAACCGAACTTTCGAGAAAACGAGCCCGCATCGGTGCGGGTCGCGAGCTGCATTTCAACATTTTACTGAAGCCCGCCGGGCCGGAAAAGTTCTGGAACGACGTCGAGGTCCATATGGTCGCCGTCAATGTCGACCCCAAATTTCTTGCGTCCTTCGTCGGCAGGCCTGAAATCGCCTACAGCATCGGGATCGTCGCGTACCCCGCCGCCGACGCCCCACAATCAAGCCGCGAGACCGTTAAAGCGTAAACATCTTTAACTAAGGAGAAAATATAATGGCGAGTGAATATCCAACTGGTTGGCGTTACCCGGACGCGTTGGTCAACACGGAATGGCTGGCCTCGCATCTCGACGACCCAACCTTGCGCATTTTCGACTGCACGACTTATCTTCGCGCGCCGGGCGATAATCCCGACGCGTCTTATGTCGTCGAAAGCGGTCGGAGGGATTACGAAGCTGCGCACATCCCCGGCGCTGGGTTTCTCGACCTTCAGGGCGATCTCTCAGACAATGCCCAACCGTTTCGCTTCATAGCGCCCGCACCGGAGATTCTCGCGGCCGCTTTCGCCGCCAAGGGCGTTGGCGATGACACGCGTGTCATCCTTTATAGCAGAGGCGCGATGCAATGGTCTGCACGGATCTGGTGGATGCTCCGCGCAATTGGGTTCGACAACGCCGCGATCCTAAATGGCGGCTGGGAGAAATGGGCCGAAGAAGGCCGTCCTGAAACTAGCGGTGCCGTTGATTGTCCGGCGGCGCAATTGACGACGGTGCCGCGCCCAGAACTGTTCGTGGGCAAGGGCGCTGTCGCCGCGGCGATAGATGCAGATTCAGTTTGCACGATCAACGCCTTGAGCGCCGAATTACACCGCGGTTCCGGCGCGCGTTATGGACGACCCGGCCGCATTCCCGGCAGCGTCAATGTGCCCGCTAGCACCCTCGCCGATCCAACAAACCGCGCCTTGTTATCGCCGCAAGATGTGCAACAGGCATTTTCCGCCGTTGGCGCCACGCCGGACAAGAAAATTATCGTTTATTGCGGCGGCGGAATCGCCGCATCCCTGGACGCATTTCTACTGCACCAGCTTGGCTATACGAACATTGCGATCTACGACGCGTCTTTGAGCGAATGGGCGACCGATCCCGACTTACCCATGGATACGGACTAAACGCTTCGACATGGAAGTTATCCGGGCGATAGCGCTGCTCGCGGCGCTATGAATTTTCGGCTTTGATTAATTGGGTTGCTGACCGGCATTGTGCGTTTGCTAGAAATTCTGACGATTCGAGTTTACGTCTACGAACTTACTGAATCAGCGTTTCAGCTGACGCTTTTACGATCGCGTGCCTTTCCTCTTTGGCATTGTTTGTTGCCACAGCGAGCCCAGTAGCTAACCGGTTCGACAAAAAATTAAATTTGGCTATTGTTCTGCGCATCGTCACCGCACCACTAGCCCCTGCCATGCTCACCTTGTCGGGCGCTCTGCAACTGTGGAAAATCTCTGTGAGCACTTTCGCTTCGGGAATTTTGTGAAGCATCCAATATCCCGTGCGCAGCACAATAATGAGCGTGATTGTAGCTCGCTATCCAATTTGCGCCCACGATTGCTTTCGACACCAGTACGACTGCGGGAACAAGGGCACAAGGTCCGGAGACCGGTAGGTTGATGCTGGCAGTTTTGGGTCGCAACGGCGTTTATTTAACCGGATTTGACTTGTACAGTCTCGCGTTATTAATGTTGGAGTCTGTCGCCACAACCCCTACTTCCGCACGTGCGGCCAGGCGGCCAAGAGTGTCTGACGAACCATTTGTGGCGCCAACGATCCAGTGCCTGGTGACCGCACACTCGCCACCTCCCTGCTGATCACGGCGGTATCCAATCTATTTTCTTTCCCCTATATCGCCATGGTGGCCGGTCATAGGAGGAAGCGATCTGACGCCAGATCCATTCACCATAGGGTTGCTTCCCAGTGGCGAAGGCGTCAGTGCCTTGTTGGTATTCGCTGGATATCGCATACTTGGCGACCAACGCCATGTTGCGCCGCCTTAAGGGGGTCCTAATGGTCCTACGCTTCGACATGCTCCCAATTGGCTTCACGCATGTAGGGCTGTTGGCGGATTAATTGGGCGCATTCATAGCAGTCGGCATTATTGTATAAACAAAGGCGTCGTGGCGCTCACCTTGATACGGTTAATTTGGCCGGACACTGATCGGTGGCAAGTGAGACTTAACCGCGCCGTTCCAGCACGATATAGCCAGCGGCATTAACCGATGCGTCGAAGTTAACCGAGACAAAAGTTGAGGTTTCGTCTTCGGTGATCAACGCAGGCCCCTGAAGAGACATGCCCGGCTTCAAATCAGCGCGCCGGTATAACGGAGCTTCAATGCCGATTTCACGTTCTGGATCAAAAATGGTGCGGACGCCATCAGCATTCGCCATCGTCACAGATAGAACATCCCCCAACGCGGTAGGTGTGTCGGTTTCAGTACTCACGGTCATCGCCCAGGTCAAAATTTCAATGTCGGCGCCGGGGATAATCCGTGAAAACAACGCCTCGTAGGCAGCCTCGTAGCGTACCTTCAGCATGCCTTCATCACCATCGCGCAAATCCCGATTCGGTAGCGCCACCACGATTTCATGCCCCTGCCCTTGATAGCGCATATAGGCCAGTCTGCTTTCCATCAGGGCGGCGCCCCCCGCGCCCGCCCGCACGACTTCATTGGCTTCTGCCCGCATCTCGCTGAGTAGATTATTCGCCTGATCCGCATCGAAATTATCTAAGGTCATATAGCGGCTGCGCACGACCTCATAAGCAACTGGCGCGCGCAAAAATCCGATCGCCGAACCGACCCCCGCATTGGTGGGCACGATGACGCGGTTGACGCCAAGCTTTTCCGCTAATCGCGACGCGTGCAACGGTGCCGCCCCACCAAACGCGATCATGGTGTGTTCCGCAATCACCCGACCGCGTTCGATGGCGTGCACCCGCGCCGCGTTAGCCATATTTTCGTCGACCATTTCAATGATGCCGAACGCAGCCATCGACCTACCCAATCCCAACGGTGCCCCGACCGCCACCTCTATCGCCGCGCCAGATTTTTCCGGCACCAAGGTGACCTTTCCGCCCGCGAAAGAGTCCGGATCAATACGGCCCAAAACCACATCGCCGTCGGTGACAGTTGGTGCAAGCCCCCCCCTGTCGTAGCAGGCTGGTCCCGGTTCAGATCCAGCGCTTTCGGGGCCAATCTGGATTTGCTTCATAGTGTCAACCTTGGCAATGGAACCGCCACCCGCACCGATTTCAACCATCTCGATGACGGGAATCCGTAATTGCAAACCACTGCCTTTTTGGAACCGTGCCGCGCGGGCGACTTCAAAGCTGCGCCCAGTTTCCGGTCTGTAGTCTTCGATCAGACAAATTTTGGCCGTCGTTCCGCCCATATCGAAGGACAGCGCTTTGTCCGCACCGCATTCCGCCGCGATACCGGTCGCCAAAATGGCCCCGCCAGCTGGTCCGGATTCAACCAGTCGAATGGGAAACCGAATGGCCGTCTCCAAGGTCGTCAATCCGCCGCCTGATGTCATCAGGAAAACCGGACACGTAAATCCACGCGCCTTCAAATCTTCCTTCAGTCGCGTCAGATAACGTCCCATCAACGGCTGCACATAGGCGTTGGCGCTGGCGGTGGTCAGCCGTTCGTATTCTCGCACTTCGGGACAAACTTCCGATGACAATGTGACGTGAAGGTTGGGTCGTTCGGCATGCAAAATTTCCCGCACCCGGCGTTCATGGGCGTCATTGGCGTAGGCGTGCAGAAACCCAACGGCGACGCTGGTGACGCCTTCAGTATCCAGAACCGGTAATAGCGCCCGAACGGCGCTTTCATCCAACGGACGCAAAATTTCGCCATGAACCGAAACACGTTCCGGTGCTGGCAAGCGCAAATACCGCGGGATCAGAGGTTCCGTTTTGTCGATAAAAACATCATATTGATCAAACCGCGTTTCGTAAGCAATATCGAGAATATCGCGAAATCCTTCGGTCGTGATCAACGCCGTCACCGCGCCTTTGCGTTCAATAATCGCGTTGGTCGCCAAGGTCGTGCCGTGGATCAAAATGCCAATATCCGCTGGCTTCAATCCGGATAGTGCCAAGACCGTCTCGATTCCCGTCAGCACCGCTTCCTCCGGCGCCTGCGACGTCGTCAAAACCTTGGCGGTCTCCATTCGACCCATCACATCAACCACCACATCCGTAAAGGTCCCACCGATATCGACCGCCAACCGAGCCTTTGTGACCTTATTCACTTATGATGAACCCCGCTGAATAGCTTCGACTTGATCAACCGGGGCATAAAAATAATCCCCAGGCCGGAAATCATGTCCTAAATCACCCAGTAAGCGCCGCTGTCGGGGCGTACAACGTTCGACAACATTCGACGTTTTTCCAAAATCATAAGCGCGCATAAATAATTGGCAGTAATTGTAAAGCAACGTCTTGCGCGCCCGTCCAGAATTATTAGGGGACGGGCCATGCCAGAGTGAATGTGAAAAGAGGATACAATCCCCTGCCTTACCATTTAGCGGCACCGCGCCTGGTGTATGCGGCGTGATGATGGGGTCTGCGTTTTCGGGGAAAGGTCGGATATGGCTGCCAGGAAACACCGTAAAATTGGCGCTGTCTGATCCGTTGACGTCAGATAGCAAATACATCGCCTTAATCGCCAATGGCAGGCTGGTTTCGGTGACTCGAATCCGGCGTAGGGCTTCACCACCATCAGTGTGGGTGTAGCCGGGGAAGTCTGGTGTGGACGCCCGTACGATCGCCTGGGTCATACTCAAAAGGATATGCGGCCCCATGATGTCAACAATCAGATCGAATACTTCGGGACGGTCGATTAAATCGAGGAATGCCTGGTCATAGGACAGAACATCGCGGCGATCCATGAAGCTTTCCGGGTCCTGATCCAGTGTTTGTTCCACCCAGCCATAATGACCCCGGGGCGTTCCCATGGGGTCCCAGCCCGGTTTCGTGCGCATGACATCAAGTTGAGTACTGAAATGCACCACCTCCTTGGGGTCAAACACCTGCTCCAGAATGAAATAGCCGTCGATGTCCCATTGTTCGCGTTGCTTTTCCGTTAACGTACGCATCATGGACCTATCCTTTGCACAGCGCCGTGATTGCATTCAGGTCGCCGGCGTTTTCCATATCGGCAATCAGTTCCACCACCCGTGCGGCTTTCACATCGCCAATCACCGGTCCGGCCATATCAAGGAATTTTGTCGACAACCGCGACCATTGGCGATCCAAGTCCGTTTCCGGAATATCCATGTCGGTCCGAACCATGTGCACCGGCCCGTCCTTCATGGAAATGGACATCGTCGCCTCGGCTTTCCCCATTTCCTGATTATTCACCACCTTGATGCGATCACGCAATGCTACGATTTCCGCGCTTTGAACCTTGTCCTCGTTATAATTGGCGATCAACGCAGTATTTTCGCCCAATAACGACATCGCAGCGGTAAAGCGCATGGAAAATTTGCCTTCCAATCCGGTGACTGGCTCCTGGATGTTGCACATCTTCAAAAGGGTGTCGCGTACACCGATCTCTATTTTTTCGACATTGGCCGGATCGATATTATGCGAACGTTTCAGATCCGCCGCCGCTTCGATCACCGCGTGCGTCCCATAACAGGCCGCATGATATTTGAACAAAACGCCGCGCATGTGAAATTTGCTGTCCAGTTCCGCCATCGCGCCCGCCGGGTCGTAGTTATTGGTCTGCGTATCAGCGAACCCTTGATCGCATTCCAGGACATCGATGCGGGACTCAAATCCTCGCGAGGACAGCATCGCAGCGTAAAGACCATTTGACGCCGCCTTGCCCGCGTGGAACGGTTTGCACATCGTGCCAAACATGGACTTCAATCCGGCGGCTTGAGTGCCCGCAATGCCCAAGGCCCGCGCGCAGGCTTCCACTTGCAACCCTAACATATTAGCCGCCCCCGCCGCAGCGCCAAACGATCCCACCGTACCGGTGGCGTGCCAACCTGCATTATAGTGGCTCTCGTTCATCAACACGCCGATACGGCATTCGGTTTCAATGCCTGCAATCAAGGCCGTTAAAAACGCCTTGCCACCTAAATTATTTTTTTCCGCCAGCGCCAAAATAGCAGGCGCGACCGCTGCGGTGGGGTGACCGACCATGGTCATGTTTACATCATCATAATCCAGCGCATGGCCCGTGGCGCCGTTTACCAGGGCGGCTTGAACAACAGACGTCATGGCACCGCCGCCCAAAATCGTGGCTTGCGCCGCACCGCCTTCCTCCAAAGCTTCGGCCCGCATAATTTCTGCCAGCGGTTCTCGAGACCCCGCCAGAGTCACCCCCAGCCAGTCGAGCAAGCAATGTCGAGCGATTTCAATGGTGTCAGCGGGCAGCGCCTCAAAACGCATCTCCATAGCATGAGCGGCGAGGCGTAGGGTCAGGTCGGTATCATCAAATGTAGCGGCGGCGGTTTGGGCCATGACAGGATTCCTTTATTGCAGCGTCAAAATTTAGTCTGAAATCGTGCATGTCCGGGCCGGAATTGTCCAGGCTCTATAAACGGGTCATGAAGGTGCATATACACCGCCCTCATATCATCAAATGATCCCGTCTTCGCACAGTCGCACAATCTCCGCCGCGTCGAGATCGAGTAACGATCCGTAAACATCCTCGTTGTGAGTCCCCGGCAATGCGGCGGGGGATTTGTATCCAGTCTCAGTCCCACTAAACTTCAACGGAAACGCGGCGGCGCCAACGCCGGGCACGACGCCGAGAGTTGGATGGACGACATCCTCGATCATTTTCCGCGCCTTGAACTGTGGCGATTTTTTGATGGCGTCGATGTCATTGATCGGGCTGCACACAATGCCAACCGCCCGTAGTGCAGCGACTGCGTTCGCCGTCGATTGGGCCTTAGTCCAGGCAGAGATGAGGCCATCCACCCGGTCATTGATGCTCAACCGGGCGCCGGGCGTTGCGAATTTGGGATCGTTGGCCAATTCCGGCTTACCAATAACGTCACAAATCAACCGCCAATGCGCATCGGACGCCGCCCCGATGATCAACCACCCATCTTTCGATTGGTACGAATTGAAGGGTGACAGACGAGGGATGCGGTTGCCTTGCTGGGCGGGCATCCCCAGCGCCGGGTAACACTCCATCGGTTCGTCGTAGATCAATGAAAACACGCTATCAACCATGGCGACATCAACATGCTGCCCCTCGCCCGTGCGTTCTGCGTGAAACAGCGCGGCCAAAATGCCGGAAAACGCGAACACGCTGGTGATCGAATCCGCCAGCGCTGAGCCCGCCTTGGTCGGTGGACCGTCCGGGTATCCGGTGATCGACATCAAGCCCGACGCCGCCTGCGCCGCCGGATCGAAACATTTTAAATGCGCGTCAGGACCGGTTTGGCCATAACCGGTTAGGGAGGCGTAGACCAGTTTAGAGTTACGTTTTTGCAAGGTCTCGAAATCAACTCCCAGTCGCGCCGCCACGCCGACGGTGAAATTCTCCACCACAACATCTGCCTTTTCAACCAGATCCAGAAACAAGCGGTGCCCCTCTTCCGCCTTAAGGTTGAGGGTGATCGCCTTTTTGCCCCGGCTGCGTTTCAGAAACGGCAAGCCGATGTCGTCATCGTCGCGTTTCTCGAAAGACACACCGTCACGGCCCAGATAAATTGGCGAATTGGACAAAGTGTCGCCTGTGGCCGGGTTATCAATCCTAATAACCTCCGCTCCTAACCCGGCCAGCAGCAAGGTCGTATGCGGCCCCAGGAAATACTGCGACAAATCGAGCACGCGGACGCCTTCGAGAATAGATTTAGTCATGTGTGTCGGGGCCCCAATGGTCAAATTCTCAATGGGGAAACCATACAGCGCGCGGGAAATTAACCAAGGGGGCAAGGATTAAGACAAATCCTCTCACCCGTCTTGCTTGGCATGATTTGGGTGCCGTCCCACATCAAGCGGCAAGCGATACGCCACAAATGTGGTTGTCACATGCCATAAGAAATTATGGCCATCCACCCAATCAAGCCACGGTTAATCGGATGAGTT
>Ga0302135_10002916_pt1 | contig 10254 bp, 8 predicted proteins | sample CBN3_surface_MG_FD_203119 | JGI IMG/M metagenome (GOLD analysis project Ga0302135, IMG submission 203119) | Marine microbial communities from Western Arctic Ocean, Canada - CBN3_32.1 | ecosystem: Environmental > Aquatic > Marine > Oceanic | place: Canada: Western Arctic Ocean | collected 2017-09-15 | reverse complement strand
CGCCTACTCATCGGGGCGGATGGCATCCACTCCACGGTCCGTCAAACACTCTATCCCAACGAAGGGGCACCCATCTGGAACGGTGCCATCCTGTGGCGCGGGGTTTCCCACGGACCAGAATTTCTGACCGGACGGAGCATGATTATGGCGGGTCATGAGTTTCAAAAATTCGTCTGTTATCCGATTGAGCCAAACGGTGCTGAGCATGATGGAGCACTCATTAATTGGGTCGCCGAGAAGAAGTACCCGACTGACGGGGACTGGCGCCGCGAGGATTGGAATCGCGCCGGCGACTTAAGCGAATTTCTGCCGGCATTTGAAAGCTGGGAATTTCCGTGGCTGTCAGTTGCGACACTCATCAAGGCCGCAACACAAGTGTTCGAATATCCCATGGTCGACCGGGACCCGTTACCCTCCTGGTCATTCGGCAGCGTAACCCTGCTCGGCGATGCGGCCCACCCGATGTACCCGATAGGTTCCAACGGCGCCTCACAGGCTATTCTCGATGCGCGTGTGCTCACGCGTGAGCTGCTCAAAGATGGTGCAACGCCGGATGCGTTGCTAGCGTATGAAGCGCAACGCCGTGAGGCCACCGCGCGAATTGTGCTGGCGAACCGCGGCAACGGTCCGGAACAGGTCATGCAGCTAGTGGAAGAACGCGCGCCGGATGGCTTCAAGCATGTTGAGGATATTCTGTCCGCGCAAGAACTCGGCGCCACGGCGGCACGTTACAAACGGCTAGCAGGGTTCGATAAGGACGCGTTGAATAATCGGTTGTCGATAGTCCCGGTGCGAAGCTGATTGGTGTGTTTGTCGAGCGCTGCGCATCAGTGTGCAAGTGACGCCGCCAACGTACAGTGAGTAGAACACGACCGCTGTGCGTCTTGGTCCGGTCGCGGACTAGTAGGGCCGCTCCCCCTCGCACATCACGCGATGCAGGGTTCGGGGTTGGTCGCCGTGATCATAAACAGCGGCATGCAACGTACAACGATTGTCCCACATAACGAGATCTCCGGTCGACCAGCGATGGCGATACATCGCGTGTGCCACCAAGGAGTGTTCGTACAAGAAGGTGATCAAATTAGCACCCTCGGCCGGCGTCATCCCTTCTGCCTCGATACATCTGGACGAGTATGTGATGTACAGGGCCTGCCGACCGGTTACTGGATTTGTGCGTACCGCCGGATGCCAAACCGGTTCTGGAACCTCTTCAGGGCGGTCGGTGCCACTCACAACATGCTTGAAACGTAGATTGGCGAGCCAGCTCTGCATGACCGGCGATAGACTTTCGTAAGCAAGGTACTGATTGCAGAAAATCGTATCGCCGCCTTGTTCAGGAATTTCGACACCACAAAGCGAGGTATGCGAGGGCGGTCGATCGACGAAACATGTGTCCGTGTGAAACCCGCCAGAACGTGGCCGCTGCGCACTGCCACGATTGGCGACGACGTTGACCAGATCATGATCTGGATGAGAGTCAAGACCGGGCGTGGTCATCACTCTACCAAAACGCGACACAAACTCTAATTGCTCAAGCGGTTGAAGATGCTGGCCGGGAAACACGGCAACACAGTATTCGCCCAGCAGCCGGCGCACGTCTTCTAGCTGTACGTCCGACAGATCCGAAACTCGCACACCCGTGATCCGGACACCCGCGTAACCAGACAAAGGTTGAGCGACCAATGCCGCATGCGTAGACACGTTGTTAGTTTTCGTCACCATCAAGAACCCTCCCTCACACGTTGCCGTGATGGTCTCATACTTTAGAAAAAAATTGGTCCGGACCGGTGCAAAGTGCAGATGATGCAGATTTGCAGGAACCGCTCAGCAGGATTTCGCGTGCTGGCAAACACTTGCTGTCGCTCATCAGCGATGTACACGACTTGTCAAAGATCGAAGCGGGACACATTCAATTAGTGCCTGAGCGAATAGAGCTTCCGAACTTCGTCGACGATGTTGTTTTGACAGTTGATGATTTAGCTGCACGCGAAGGTAACGATCTAGTCATCGAGCATTGGTCCGCGCTACCGACGCTATGGACCGATCCGCTGCGCCTTCGACAAGTGTTAATCACGCTCTTGAGCAACTCATGCAAATTCACGGCACAAGGGAGAATTTGCCTGACCGCCGCACCAAGCTCTCCCACGGGCTCGTAGCCCTAGGATTGAACGGTCTGCCAGGTCTCGATTCTTTTAACACGAATTTAATAAGTCTTTTCATCCGCGTAACCTTACATACAAGGATTGAGGTGAGGGGAAGATAAACCATAGATTTTGCTATCCCCACCGCGGTCCTTTCCCTCAAGGGAGAGGACGATGAAGGGTCAAGACCTACGTTTATGGACGGACACTAACTAGCGTTGTGTTTCGGCTACAATGGCACGGACATTACGCACACCGAACACCGATCGTGGTCTGCGTATCAACCGGACAAAATCACTGGTGGCCGCTATGAGCGGCGCGAAATGGCGTCTTCGCTTTGATCGATTACAGGAGTGCGATTAGTCCATGAGTAAAACTGTTGCGCGTGTGCTGGTAGAGAGCCTCGAGGCGCATGATATCGACCGTATCTATTGTGTGCCTGGCGAAAGTTACATAGGGCTTACCAGCGCCTTGATTGAACAAAACTCCATGCAACTCGTGGTTTGTCGACATGAGGCTGGAGCAGGATTCATGGCCGTTGCGGACGGCAGATTGCGCAGCCGCGCGGGAGTCGCCTTGGTGTCGCGAGGTCCGGGGCTAGCTAATGCCATGGTGTCGCTGCATTCAGCGTTTCATGATGCAACACCGATGGTCATGCTGATCGGACACGTGGAACGACGCGATCTGGGTAGACAGGCTCTGCAAGAGCAAAACTACACCCAACTTCTGTCCGATATCACCAAACAAGTTATCGAAGTCATCGATCCAGAGCAGGCCTCCGAAGCTATCGCTCGTGCATTTCATATCGCCGAGAGCGCAACACCCGGACCCGTCGCAATCGTCTTGCCGGAAGACGTATTCGACGAGCAAACCAGTGCCGAGCTTGATCAACCACGAACACGAGTCGTTGCCGCTGCTCGCGAGGTCGATCTGGACAAACTCACGGACATGCTGATGTCAGCGCAACGTCCATTGGTTCTCGTCGGCGGCGCACTGTTGGCCGATGCGATTCATGACGAATCAGTTTTCGAGGACCTGACACGGCTCGCAAACGAGTGGGTCTTGCCAATCTGCCCGACCCATCGTCGCCCGCAGTTGTTTGACGCGACACACCCAAATCATGGTGGTTATGTTGGCATTCGGGTTCCGCCCGAACAGTTAAAGGTCATGAAACAAGCGGACCTGATGATCGCTCTGGGCGAGCGCCTAACCGACACAGTTAGTCAGTCCTACACCTTCCCCGCCGCTCCGCAGCCACAACTTCCGTTGGTACATGTCTGGCCTGACGCAAACGAAGTCGGGCGAATTTGGCGACCAGACCTTGGTATTCCCGCGAACCCTGCCGAGGTAATAAAGGGCTTGTTGCGCCGCCCTGCACCCGAGGGGGCGGACACGCGTCGTGCCTGGGTGGATGAATTGCACGCTACTCACGCCAATCTGCTCGCGAAAAATTGGGCACCAACCTCTGACGGTGTAAACTTTGCCGCGGTCGTGTGCGAAGTGGATAAACATCTAGCTGCCGACGCGACCGTGACGTCCGATGCCGGCAACTTCGCGAGCTACATTCATCGCTATATCGGCTTCCGACAGAAGCAGGTGTTTTTAGCGTCGGTGGTCGGTGCCATGGGCTCAGGTATGCCAATGGCAGTGGCCGCTGGTTTGCGTCGACCCAACACGCAGGTCGTTGCCTTTGTCGGTGACGGCGGCGCACTGATGACCGGTAACGAACTGGCGACTGCGCTTCAGTACGGTGCAAACCCAATTGTCATCATTGCCGACAATTCGATGTACGGCACCATCGGCATGCACTCCTACGTCCGCTATCCCGAGAGAGCATTCATGGCGGGTACACGCCTCACCAATCCCGATTTCGCGGCTTGGGCACGTTCGTTCGGCGCCGAAGCAGTGACCATCCGCGAAGAGTCCGATGTGGCCGAAGCCATTGCGTACGCATTCACCGTCAAGACACGCCCCGTGGTTGTGCACTGCCTGACCTCTGCGGTGCAAATGAGCGCTTGGCGCCGCTATGCGGGATCCACTGAGTTACCCTGAGCAGGTTCTGAATTGATAGTGAAAACCACATACCCGAATCTATTCCGACCAATGACGCTAGCCGGCGTCGAAGTGCCAAATCGGATTGTCTTCACCGCCCACGGCACCAAGCTGTCGCATCGATTGCCTACCGCTGAACTGGCGGCCTATCACGAAAGTCGTGCTGCAGGTGGGGCGGGTTTAATTGTCCTAGAGGCGGCGGGTGTTCACCCAACCGGTGATTTCGAAGACATGATCACTGCTTACTCCAAGGACTCAGTACCCGGCTACCGGCACATCGCTGAATCCTGTCATCGACACAACTGCCCGGTGGTCGGCCAGCTGTTCCATCCCGGTAGAGAATCACGGGGCCGCACCGATGGCGTGCGTAGAGTCGCCTGGGCACCATCCGCCATTCCAGGAGACCGTCATCACGTAATACCCAAGTCCATGCCAGTCTCGTTAATCAATGAAGTTGTCGATGGCCACGCGCAAGCGGCCGGCAATCTCAATGATGCAGGCTTGGACGGTATCGAAATTCTAGCGAGTCACGGGTATCTGCTGGCGCAGTTTCTGAGTCCGCGCATCAATTTGCGAGATGATGGCTATGGCGGTGACCTTGAACGAAGATTACGCATGGTCGTCGAAATCATCGATGCCATTCGTCGCCGAATCGGTCAGCACAAGATTCTAGGAATTCGGCTCTCGGCCGAGGCCCGCGTTGGGGACGGCGCTGATACTGGGGAGATGACTCGCATATGCGAGGCGCTAGAAGCGCACGGCGGTCTCGACTACTTCTCGTTTGTCGTTGGCTCAACAACCAGTCTGGGTGGCTCCGTTCATGTCGTACCACCTATGGAATGGGACGTCGCCTATGTACGCGAGGCAGTTGGTTCGTTAAAAGAATCCCTGCAACTGCCAGTAATGATGACGGGACGCATTAACCAACCGCAGGTAGCAGAACAGATAATTGCCGACGGTGCGGCTGATTTCTGTGGCATGACACGAGCTCTGATCGCCGACCCTCTGATGCCAGAGAAGGCACGGACTGGGGCACAGGACACGATTCGTGCTTGCATCGGTTGCAACCAGGGTTGTGTCGGTCACACCGCTCTCGGCTATTCAGTGTCGTGCATTCAACACCCCGAAAGCGGGCGGGAATTACACTTCGGCCGCCTTCAATTGACCGCACGACCCCGCAACGTACTCGTAGTTGGCGGCGGACCAGCCGGCCTTAAAGCTGCCGCCGTTGCCGCAGCGCGCGGACACAATGTCACCTTGTACGAACGTGAACGCAGAGTAGGTGGTCAGGTATTGCTGGCAGAAAAATTACCCTCACGTGCCGAATTCGGCGGGTTGATCACGAACCTGGTGCGCGAATGCGAACTAGCACAGGCGCGTCTCGTTACCGGTGTCGAAGTCACCTCCGAAATCATCGACAAGCAGACACCGGATGTCGTCATCCTAGCGGTCGGCTCACAGCCGTATGTACCCCTGTTAGCGGACGCGGACGAAGCACACGTCGTTAGCGCATTAGATGTGATTCGTGGCGAAGCAAACGTCGGCGCGTCCGTGGTCATCGCCGATTGGCGCAACGATTGGGTGGGTCTTGGCGTCGCGGAGATGCTCGCTTTAGCGGGTTGTCGAGTCCGATTGTGCGTGAATGGAACGCACGCCGGCGAGACGCTGCATATGTATGTTCGTGACTCGCTAGTTGCTCGCGTCCATCGTTTGGGTGTTGAAATCACCCCGTACGGACAGCTATTCGGTGTTGTTGAAGACACCGTCTATTTCCAACATAGCGTGAGTGGCGAACCGATAACCTTCGAAGAAACGGATACACTGGTGGTCACTCACGGACACCACGCTGATGAAGCGCTTGAGACGGCTCTCGACTCATTCGGCGGCGATCTGCATGTGATCGGGGATTGCCTGTCGGCACGTACAGCCGAAGAGGCAATTTATGACGCCGTAAAGGTTGCACGAACCATCTAGCCCCTATGTTGCACCAGGACCCGAGATTGAGGCTCCATCAGACGGACTCAACTCGCACAAGCGCAAAGTGTAATCCGAGCAGCGATTGCAGATTAGAAAGCATGCTGTTGAAAAGGATTAGTTATCTCAACCTGAGGTGTCAGTCTCGTGTAACACAGGGGCTAGCCGTGCGAATCGTTCCGCCATTAACCGGTGAAAATGCCCGGTGCCGGTATCCCCAGCGAGGGTAATCCCTCGTCCTTCACCGGCCAACGATTACCAATTGAACAGGTGCGCACAATCAGACTCCATGCCGAACCGGCAGGACCGTTCGTGCATCCCGTCTAAGGCCGACACGAGCCACATTTGCGCGGGTCAGACAAGATTTCAGCTGAGCTGCACGCGCTGCTCGAAGTCACCGACTAGGGCTTGCTGTACATCGAGGCCACGCTCAACGTTTATCTTCATAATCAGCCCTTTCGCACCATGTGGGCCATTTCCGCAGTGCGCCTGGAGCCACCAGCTCGGCTAACAAAACTCCTCACTGAGACGGGTAGCGAGCTATTTTCAGATCTGAACGCGCCGTCTAATTCCAAAACACCTCTGGACGGTTTTCTAGAGCGCCTAGTCGATGGCAGTTTTGGCCCACAAGAGATGACACGCAACGATCGGTCGGTGGTTACAGTTGAGTGTCGGCGGCTACGTAATGACGGCTGTCTACTCCTATTTTTTAAGTCACCGGTACCGAACGAGAGGAAGCATTGCTGCAACGTCAGCTGCGAGATGCGTTGAACGCCACGAAACGCGCCGCGGCAAAGTTGTCCTACGCGATTGAGAACATCAATCAAAGCGTCGCTCTGTATGACGAGGAGTGGCGCGCACCTGCCTACAATCAAAATTGGGCGTAAATGTTCGGGTTCTCGCCAAAATTTCTCGCCGAGCGCCCCTCACTTGAACAGATCATTTGCAATGGAGTGGAGCGTGGCGTCGACCCCGACATGCCCGGTGATGACGAACAAAAAGCAAAGGGCCCTTATAAGTCGGAGCACCAGCTTGCGGGCGGGCTTGCTCCGATGTTACGGCGTGCTGATCTCATCAAACCCCTCACTCGGATTGGCAATGCCGGTAAACATCTACTCGGCCTGACCAATGACATTCTTGATCTATCGAAGCTTGGGCCGGAAAATTCGAGTTGCAACGCGAGTTGATTACGTTGAAGACTTTCGTTGACGAAATTGCGACGACAGTGCCGACACTGTCTCCACGTTGTCGGCCGATCGGCTGCGTGTACGACAAGTTGTGCTCAACCTGCTTAGCAACGCCTGCAAGTTTACCCACAACGGTGAAGTCTGTTTTCAACGTCGATTCGTTTCATGATTCGATCCGTTGGCGGATACGCTTCACCGTCAAGAGCACAGGCATCGACAGCGCGCGGAGTCAGTTCAAAACACTCTTGTGTGAATTCACCCAAGTTCGCCAAGACGGTCGTACCTACGGCGGTACTGGTTTAGGATTCGCGATATCTCACCGGTTGCGCCACATCATCGGGGCACGATAAAGGTACAAAGCACGCCAAACACCGGCTCCACTTTCACGCTCTGTATTCCCAGCCCGGTGTAGCGATCGCGAGTTAAACCGATCGCTATCGCACATTCGTACCGACAGTCACGCTGACCCGTGTAGACGACGTGCGGACGATCCCCTATCGTTCGGCATTAACACTCGTCGACCCTGCGGCAGCCCAGGCGTAGATCTTGGCACAACCTAAGAGAGCGTTATCGTGAAACCAGAACAGATATTGGCGAAGCCGCCCGTTGTCTTATCACGGCATCAGCAACAATCCTATTTCGAGAACGGTTATGTCATTTGTCGCAGTTTGCTTAAGGATGACTGGCTGTCCAGCGCACGTGAAGCCTACGAACGTGCGCTGACCCGTAGTCGCACATTGGAGAAGTCGGATCGTTTGTTTTCACTGGCGCCGGAGCACACTGCTGAAGCTCCCTGTGTGTATCGGATCGATCGACTACCCGACCAAGATCCCGAATTCTGGAATATCACCATCAACTCGCCGCTCGCGGACGCAGCCATGGATGTGCTCGGGCCGGATGTCACTTACCGAGACTCCATGATCAACGTCAAACCGCCCGGCGAACGCGGCGCTGTTTCTTGGCATCAGGACTTCGCGTTCTATCCGCACACAAATGTGGGGACAATCCAGGTTTTGACAGCGCTGTATGACATTCCCTCAGAACAGGGGCCGCTGTGCGTATTACCGGGCACTCACAAAGGCACGCTCTTTGAGCATTACGACGAGAAAGAAATGTGGGCCGGTGAACTTCGAGCTCGAGATCTCGAAGAACTCGACCCCGATTCCGGAACCGAGCTCGAATGTCAGGCGGGTGATGCCATCTTGCTCCACCCACTCACCGTTCACGGTTCAAAACCGAACCGCTCGACTCGTTCGCGTCCACTGCTCAATCACGGCATGAATTCGGCCGATTGCCGACCTTACACGGCACCGACGAACAGCAACTCTCGCACCGGTGACCTGCTACGAGGTTCGCCGGGGCGCTTCGCTCGACACGACGATCTCGAAATCCGTCTTCCGCCGGATTGGTCTAAGGCTTACACGTCTATCTTCGAACACCAACAAGAGCCGGAGCCGCAGCGCCCGAACTAGCAGTGGTTACCTATGTAACACCTATGCGCTAGTGTCCATCCATTGGCATAGGTAAAAAGAAATCCAGACCGATCTGAACTGTGATACACAAAGTTAGCGACCGAGAGATTTGCAATTGTTAGCCGCACTCTGCCTGTCAATTGCCGGGAATTGCGTCAGCGTCTGAATCGATCTGAAAGTCGATAGCCGGCCAGAACCAGCGGTAGAAACCAAGGCTTGCCTCTATAAAGCGGACGACTCTTGAACTCGAACTGCTCAAGACGACATTTACCGGCTTTGCCACCCAGAATTCTGTTCGCGACATGATGGCCCAAAAACGGTCCCATCGCAGCACCAGCACCATTAAAACCAAGCGCGTAATGCACCCCCTCGTATTCACCAAGATGAGGCAAATGATCGAAAGTGAATCCAGTGTACCCACCCCAGGAATGCGTAATGGTTACATCACCAAGCTGTGGGAAGATGTCGATCATCAGGTCGCGCAACTGAGCAGCATTTGCCGCGCCGTCGGCTGTCAAACTCCGTGGTCGGCTAGCGAACAAAACTCTTTTGCCATCGGGTGACGGACGGAAAGCTCGAAAAACCTTCCGCGTGTCTATCGCGACGCGGGAACACGCAAAAACCGAATGTTTCAGAGAATCATCGAGTTCCTCTGTGGCGATGACAGCACTTGCAATCGGTATGACGCGACGTTGTAGACCCGCAACCAAGTCACCAGTGTAACCATTCGTCGAGACGACGATGTTGCCGGCTTTGATTGACCCTCGCTCCGTGACAACAACCTTATCAGCGGTGCTCACCGCCGTTACTCGCGTGTTGCCTGCAATCGTCACACCCGCGGACCGCGCGCGCTGCAAAAGGCCACGAACGTATTTGCCGGGATGCATCGAACATGAATACGGCAACAGTTTTGCACCATGGTAGGCGTCTGTACCAATTTCAGCCGTGAGCTCTTTCGCGGTCAACATCGTGAAATCAATGCCAAGCTCGTGCTTCACTACCTCAGCCTCGCGGGCCAATGCGCCATAGTGCGATGGTCGGTAGGCGCAGACCAAGCGCCCTGGAGTCTGGAAGTCGCATTGAATCTACTCGCTCTCAATCAAGTTTTTCGCATAACTGAAAGCGTCAATTCCACAACGCGCAATTTCCAATGCGTGCGCCCGGCCAAACCGCCGCATGAGGACACTCAAACTCGTTCGCAGTTCGTGGCCAAAATAACCAACATTGCGTGAGCTCGCACCAGCACCAGGTTCTTCGGCGTCAAGCACCAACACTTCCCGACCGGCCCTCGCCAGCGTCAGCGCCGCGCTAAGACCCGTGTATCCAGCTCCGTTCACGACCACGTCGACGCGCGCAGGCAACGGAGGTGGCGAAGTTCCCACAGGCTGCGCTGCATCCCACCAGTAAGGGACTGTCTTAAGAGTCATC
>Ga0302135_10002912_pt1 | contig 10258 bp, 8 predicted proteins | sample CBN3_surface_MG_FD_203119 | JGI IMG/M metagenome (GOLD analysis project Ga0302135, IMG submission 203119) | Marine microbial communities from Western Arctic Ocean, Canada - CBN3_32.1 | ecosystem: Environmental > Aquatic > Marine > Oceanic | place: Canada: Western Arctic Ocean | collected 2017-09-15 | reverse complement strand
GAAGAGAAATGCGCAGCACTTTTTGGCGCCATGCCTCAGGGATTCAAGGCCGACAAGGCCGGTGCATGGGCCGTCACGCTCCACTTCGAGGTCAAGGAAACCGGCAATTACACCCTGACGGTGGGCGGAGGTGAATGCGCGTACGCAGCAGGTAAACAAGGCACTGCGGACTGTACACTCATCATCGACACCGCGGACACCATCCTCGGGATGGCCATGGGTGAAATCAAACCAGAAGCGGCGTTCATGGGTGGAAAGCTCAAAGCGGACAACATGGGTGAACTCATGAAGTTCGCGCAGTATTTCGACATGGAGGCCGCCGCTGCATCCGTTCAGGACGTTCTCACCGGTACCGGAGGGAGCGATGCCCCCCAGACCCCGGAGGAGAAACTCCAGATGGTCTTCGACAACATGGGCCTGGGATTCCTCGCGGAGAAGGCCGGTGCATGGGCCGCATGCATTCATTTCCACATCACGGGAACCGGGGAATGGACCGTGAACGTCGCCGAGGGCGCGGTCTCCTCCCTGAATGGACTCCAGGGCGATTCCACCCTGGCCATCACCTTTGAGTCGGCAGACATCCTGCTGGGAATGGTCGAGGGCACCATGAAGCCGGAGCAGGCATTCATGGCCGGCAAGATGAAAGCCGACAACATGGGTGAGCTCATGAAGTTCGGGCAATTCTTCGACATGAAGAAGGGTGCCGAAGCCGCTCAATCCCTCGCGGGTGGAGGAGCGGCTCCCGCTCCCGCGAAGCCGAAGCTGGAAGGGCTGAATCCCGAGGCAGTCGGCAAGATGTACAAGGGAAAGGCGACATTCTACCACCCCGATCAGCTCGACGCCTACGCGTCCGCCACCGAGGACCCCAATACGCTCTATCAGGGTGCTGAGGCCGTCGCCCCGGTGATGTTCGCGGTGAATCCAGTCATGGACCCGGTCATTCAATGCGTGATGGATCCCCAGGCCAACGTGAACCTGCTCCGCCTCGTGCACGGAGAGCAGGACATGTACTTCCGCCAGAGCCTCAAGCCCTGGGATCTGGTCTATCCGGTGGCCTACTTCGACAACTTCGTCGACAAATCTTCCGGCCAGGTGATGACCGTCCGCCAGGAGCTTCTCCGAGACGGAGAGGTCGCTGTCGAGGTCAAGAGCGCCTACTTCATCCGCGGCGAGAAAAAGCCCGGGGACGCGCCCAAAAAACCAAAGGCAGCACCGAAAGAGCTGGAAACCCACGACTACATCTTCACGGATGATCAGACGGTCGCGGCAGACCAGCCCATTCGCTACGGCCACGCAAGCGGAGACACCAACGCGATCCACATGGACGACTCCACCGCCAGGGCGGCGGGTCATCCCGGCATCATTCTCCACGGTCTATGCACCATGGCGTTTGCATGCAAATCAATCGTGGGAAGCTATCTGGAAGGGGATGTCACGCGATTGGCGCGTCTTCGAGCGCGCTTCTCCAAGCCGGTTCTTCCCGGTTGGACGCTGACCACCCGCGCATGGCTGATCGACGAGACCAACGGGACCCTCACCCTGGGATACGAAACGATCAACCAGGACGGTGTCCCGGTCATCACCAACGGTCTGGCGGAAGTGCGACGCTAGCGTTCTGGAATCCAGAAGACGAGAGGCCGGGAGCGTACACGCTTCCGGCCTTTTTCATTTGGAGAGAAAAGGCTGCGGAGCGTCCCGGGGAAGACTCAGGATCAGAGGGCCGTCTTCGGTCACCGCAAAGCAATGCTCCCAATGAGCGGAAGGCTTGCGATCCGCGGTGACCACGGTCCATTTGTCCGCCAGCGTGACGACTTCATCGACCCCCAGGTTCAACATCGGCTCAATGCACAGGCAATACCCGGCCTTGATGCGGGGACCTCGTCCCCCCTTCCCGTGATTGGGGATATGGGGTTCTTCGTGGAGCTGATGGCCCACTCCATGGCCGCCATAATCCCGCACGATTCCGTAGCCCTTTTCATTGGCGAAGGCCTCGATGGCCGCTCCAATGTCGCTGATGCGATTGCCGGGTCGTGCCTGACTCAATCCGATGAAGAGGGCCTCCCGGGTGTCCTCGACCAGCCGGAGCGTCGCGGAATCGACTTCGCCGATCGCCACCATGATCGCCGCATCCGCCACCAGGCCATCGAGCGTCACGCCGACATCCACGGTGAAGGTGTCGCCTTCGTTCAACACCCGGGCGCGGGAAGGAATCCCATGCACGACCTCTTCGTTGATGGAAGCGCAAATCGTCGCAGGGAATCCATGATAGCCCTTGAACGTCGGGGTCCCTCCGTGGGAACGGATGATTTCCTCCGCCCTCACATCCAGATCCCAGGTCGACACACCGGCCCGCGCCTCCTGACGACACATCTCATGCACTTCTGCGACCACGATTCCGGCTTCGCGCATCGTGTCGATCTCGTTTTGGGACTTGCGTCGGATCATCGAGCACTCCTTCTGCGGGGGATATACCACTCCCCGTGGAACGATCCAAGCACCTTGCAGGGACACCTTGACCAGATCCAGACCGCATCCGTACTCTCAACCTCATGACCAGGGCGAAGTACCGCAATCCCGTACCAACGGTGGACGTGATCCTCGAAATGCATGACGGGCGAATTCTACTCATCGATCGAAAGAATCCCCCCCTGGGCTGGGCGCTCCCGGGCGGATTCATCGACCATGGGGAGTCATGCGAAGCCGCTGCAGTGCGTGAAGCCGCGGAGGAAACCGGACTCGATGTGATCTTGACCCACCAACTGGGGACCTATTCAGATCCCTCCAGAGATCCCCGACAACACACCATCACGACCGTGTTCATCGCTCAACCGGCCGACGAAACCGTCCCTCGTGCGGGAGACGACGCAGCAGCCATCGGGCTCTTCGCTCCTCACGACATTCCCTGGGATGCGCTGTGTTTCGATCACGAACGCATCCTTCGCGATCATCTCCACAGGTCGACATCATGCAGATGACCCGCTCTCGAGCATTTCTCGTTCTGCTGACCTCCCTGCTCCTGGGATGCACTCCCGAAAGCCAGATCCTCTCTGGAAAATGGTATTCCTCCGGACCGATCCCGCTGACCGTCGAGGGAGACGAAACCGTGAACATGGAGATGGTCCTCGGACACTTTGGGCCCGATGTGGTGGGCACCATTCGACTCTCCAAACCCTCTGCGCCCATGGACTGCACCTGTGGTGCCATCCTCCATGGAGAATACCGGACGGGGGGCCTCTTCCGCTTCTTTGTCGAAGACGCCGTTCCCTGTATCGCGAAGACAGAATCCAACGAGCAGCTCCTCGAGTCTCCGGGAGACGGACTGGACCTCCATGTGGAGGTGACTCTCCTCGAAGAAGAACTCAGTGGGGTCGTCCTGCTACGTTATCTCGACCCAGCCGCAAGCACCCCCATCGTGTTTCTGAAAGATGAGACCGATCCCTTCATCTCCGAGGGGGACAAGACATGTCCCTGATCCGAACGATGGTCTTCCTCCTGCTCCTTGTGCCTGGAGTGGGAATGACCGCGGAGCTGGCCCCCTCCACGCTCGTCATTCAACCCCAGAGGATCATCATCCTCCCGGTTCGTGATGCCACCTACACGGAGACATCCCTCTTCCTCCACGAAACCGATCCCCGACCGATCGCCATCCGCACCCTGGAAACACGTCTTGAACATGGGTTGAAGAATACGCTCGCCGATTTCCACAACGCGGAGAGGATTTCGGGGAAGACGCTGAAATCGCGGGTGACGAAGAATCCCCAGTTCTCGGGCGCGATTCAGGCCATCGAAGAGCACCTGCACGCCGGAGAGAACGCCTACAAGAACATGGATCTCCCGAAATCGCTCGAAGAGCTGAACATGGCCAGCACCCTGGGAATGCAGCAGGACCTCGACATCCTCCAGCCGGAACTCCTGGGAAAGATCGAGTTTTTGAAGGGCCTCGCGCTCCTCGAGCAGGGCAAAACGGCGCGGGCGCACATCGCTTTCAAGGGTGCGATTCAATTCGAACCCCATCATGGGCGCATCCAGGGCTATTTTCCGACCGCCGTCGAAGAAGCGATGATGGTTGCTCTACAAGAGTTGAAGACACGCCAGACCCCAGAACTCGAGCACGATCCCCAGCGACTGGCGAACCTGCTGAAACGCCTCCACGCCGATCAGCTGCTCATGCCGACGATCCTGGGCACGGGAATCCAGAAAACCCTTCGGCTGGTCGTCTTCGATCGACATCGAAAGGGCATCGTCTTCCGAGCCACCTTTCCTCTCGGCTCACCTCTCAAGGATCAGGACCAGATCGAACGGGCCATTTCCCGATGGCGGACCTGCACCATCGTCGAAACTGAAGGCGACATTCCCACCCGGAAATCGAGCCGATTCCATGTGGACACCAACTTCACCCACGGGGTCTTCCTCGCCCATCCGACCCGCCAACCGATGCAAAACCTCGGATTGACACTCCAGGCGGGATGGATGGCCCTCGACAACCTGGAGATCTCGGGGACCTTCTCATCGCACTTCTCGCTCGCAGACTCCTTTGGCGATCAGGAGGGGGGAATGACCTCCCTGCGAACAAGTCTTGGAACCGCGTTTGTGCTCCGCTCCGGCCTCTGGCGCATCTACCTCCGACCCGCTCTTGAAATGCACCGGATCGGAAGACTGCGCGTCATCACGGATGCCCATTGCAAATTCTTCGGCGTGGAACACCCGGCCTGTCCCACAGGAAGCGTCACCGATCTCGACGAGACGATCCTCTGGGGTCTCCATGCAGGCATGGGCGCCTCCATGGATCTGGGGAAGCATCTCCAGATCAACCTGGGAATCGGCTTCTCTGGATACCTCGTCAGCGAAGAATCGGAACTCAACCACTTCTTTACTTCGGAGCTCGGCATTGGATATCAATTCTAAGCCCCGAAAGGCAGATGCTCTGGTTGATGCTTGCACCCGAGAGACGGCTGGACTAGAACTCGGGGCAACGTTCCTGTCCCCCATGCGGAGTTGTTCATGAATCTCTATGACTTCATGTCGGACCTCAACTACGAAGGCTTGCACGTCTTCACCGACTCGGATTCCGGTCTGCGCGCCGCGGTCGCCATCCACGACACACGACTCGGCCCCGCCCTCGGCGGAACGCGATGTGTGACCTACGTGGATGATGAGGCCGCGCTCACAGATGCACTGCGACTGGCCCGTGGAATGACGTACAAGGCCGCTCTCGCGGGGATCCCCCACGGCGGCGGAAAAGGCGTCATCATGCGTCCGAAAGGCGATTTCGATCGCTCCGCGCTCTTCCGCGCATACGGCCGAGCCGTCGAGCGCCTCGGCGGCATCTACATCACGACAGAGGACAGCGGAACCAGCCCGAACGACATGCGCCACATTCGCAAGGAGACCGCTCATGTCGTGGGAATTCCCCCCGAGGATGGAGGGACCGGAGATCCCAGCCCTTCCACTGCACGCGGAGTGTTTCGGGGAATCGAAGCCGCAGTGGCAGCCACCCTGGAAGGACGCTCTCTCGAAGGAATCCGCGTGGCCATTCAAGGCGTCGGACACGTCGGACATCACCTCGCTTCAGAGCTCCATGCTGCAGGAGCCAGGCTCTGGGTGGCAGACGTGAACGAAACCAGTCTCGCGCGATGCGTCGCCGAATTTGGGGCGGAGGTGGCCGCACCGGGCGACATCCACAAGGTCGTCTGCGACGTGTTCGCACCCTGCGCCCTCGGCGGAGTGATCAACGACCAGACCCTCCCCGAACTGGACTGCCGAATCGTCGCAGGAGCGTCCAACAACCAACTCCTGGAGGAGGCCCGTCACGGCGCCATGCTCCGCGAACGGGGAATCCGCTATTGTCCAGACTACGCCATCAATGCGGGGGGACTCATCCACGTGGCCGCGGAACACGCGGGACACACGGTGGAGTCCGTGCAGAGTCAGATCGAAGGAGTGGGCGACACCATTCGACTGATCCTGGAGCGAGCGACGCTGGAAGGCGTAAGTGAACGCGAAGTCGCAGATCGCATCGTTGAAGAACGCCTCGAAGCCGCAGGAAATCGCGCCTGAAAACGCTTGCATTGAGGAAATCACGGGATAGAATCCGCCCCCCACGCATGGCGGGGCGACCGGTGCCAACATAGCTCAGTCGGTAGAGCAGCTCACTCGTAATGAGCAGGTCTGCGGTTCAATTCCGCATGTTGGCTCCCAGGGGCTGGAGGCGTTGCTTCCAGCCCCTTTTTTCTCCCCGCGACACCCCATCAGACCCGGCGGAAGACAGCGATTCAACGAAGGAGATGTCAGGATTCGCCGCTAATAGAGAAACGTGATGGCCGCGAGATAACTGGCGAGAAGAACCCCCCCTTCCCATCGCTTGATCCGAGCATCGCCCTGGAGCAGAAACCACCCCACCAGGGAGACCGCCACCATCGCGAAGATGTCGTTTTGTGCCAACTCCCAATCCGGAATGGAGAGCGGCGCGATCACCGTGGTGAGACCCAGGATCGCGAGGACATTGAAGATGTTGGAGCCCACCAGATTGCCGACAAGCAGTTCTGTCTCCCCCCGAAATGCTGCGACAAGGCTGCTGACCAGCTCCGGGAGACTGGTGCCCAGCGCGAGCAGCGTGAGTCCAATCACGCGCTCCGAAATACCGACTCTTCGTGCAAGACCCGCGGCACCATCGACCAGCCAATCAGAACCCAGCGTCAACAGGCCCACGCCCACAACAATCCAGACAATGGCCTGTCTTCCGCTCATGGTCTCGTCTTCCGATCCCAACTCCTCAGGCTCTTTCCGGCGCTCCCGGCGAATCACGAAGAAGAGATAGCCCATGAGCACGACAAGCAGGATGCCGCCATCTCCCCGTGTGAGACTCCCGTCCTGGGCCAGCGGCCAGACGAGGAGGAGCGCACCGAGCATCATTGGATAATCCGAACGCACGGTCTCTTTGCACGCTTGAACTGCCTTGAGCAGCCCGACAATCCCAAGTACCAGCCCAATGTTGGCGAGATTCGAACCGATGACGTTCCCCAACGCCATCGCGGGCGCTCCCTTGAACGCGGCCGTCAGCGTGGTGGCCAGCTCCGGAGCAGAGGTTCCCATCGAGACAATGGTGAGACCCACGAAGACGGGGCTGAGACCATAGCGAAGTCCAATGGCCTGGGCTCCATCCACGAGCTTGTTTCCGCCCTGAAGAAGCATCCCCAGTCCGACCAGAACCAGACCGATCTCCATCAGCACCGTCACATTGAATTCCATCCACTCTCCCGTGAAGCCAACAAGGCCCCGGTCTCGTCGGTCGACGAAGCGTACACCTCGCCGCTCCCACGTGAAAGTCCGTATGCGAAGCGCCCGTTTCCCAGCGGGTTCGCTACGGAGGGCAGCCCGTGGGTTCCATCGCTGCGATCCAGTCCGAAATCAGCTGCAGGCCCATTTCATCGACGAGGAGGTTGGAAATCTCCGGCATCTTGATCTCCGGATCGATGGAATTGATCCGATAAATCAGGATCGACTTCTCCGGATGCCCTGGAACGATGTCCTGTTCCAGTCGGCCTGCGCCCGGACCGGCAGCCACGGGCCCCTTGCAGATCCCAAGCTTCGTGGGATGCGTCTCGGAATTCAGAAGCACGAGACCCGAAGTCCCTCCATCACCGCCGGGCTTGTGACAATGCGCACAATTGCCCTCCAGCCAGGACCGGGCACGCGCATCCAGACTCGCGTCGCCTGTCGGATCGGGCAGGCTCTCCCAGCTCTCCTCCCCGACAAGAGGCTCTGTGAACAGGGCCTGATTCATGAGCCAGTTCAGCTGATTGACGACCTCTCCATCTCGAACCACGTCCCGATTCAATTGGCGGGTTCGGGGGCCAAGGGGCAACACGCGATCCTCATTGCCATGACAGTTCTTGCATTGGTTCGTGTTGGGAATGACGTAGGTCTCGGAACGCTCCGTCCCCTCGAAATCAAGGTAGTTCACGGTCGTGAACTGACCGGGAACATGACGCGTGGCTTCCGTCTGTTCTGCATTCCAGATGTAGACATGTCCCTTCCATTCGCCCTCTTCAAAGAGGAGAATGCGAGTCTCCACGAGACGCCGCGCTCCCTCTGGCTCCCGGAGATCATTCGGAAAGAGGAAGGTCTTGATCAGCGTCGTCCCCTCGGGAAACTCCCATTCCTCTGTCGGGGAAAAGACGACGCCCTCGCCCTCGGGAAGAACGATGAAGCGTTCCTTCACGGCATGATCCGACCAGAGGGGCGAACTCACCACATAGGGGATGACCCCCGCGACAGGGATCTGAGCGCTCATGGGAGGGATGAAGAAGCCATGCGCACTCAACGAGTCATGCACGGTGGAACCGCTCTTCTCCCCCTCCGGTGCCGCACAGGCACTCAGAAGAAGAGCTGAGAGAGTCCACCAGAGCGCGACTTTCATTCGAGAACCACCGACTCAAGGGGCGGGCGCTCACAGGTCACGGGCGTGATGTCAAAGTCGAGGTCCGCGAAGTCATTGCAGAGATCCAGGTTGGAATACGTCGCGTCCCCATTCTCGAAAAAGCAGTTCGTCAGGCTTCCATCCGAATTGTCCTTCTCGGCATCAAAGCAGCCATCCCATACGAGATCCGGCAAGGGCACCGGGATCGGAAGCGCCTTGGCGACATCCTTGGGGTCCTCGCCATTGCCTGAGAGGGTGTTGTGATGAATGAAGTTCCCCTCCGCGTTGGGGTCGAATTCCAGATCATCCCAGCTGTCGAAAAACGTCGTCGTGTAATCGAGCACCATCACGCCAAGAGTCTGGTTTCCCGTCACCGTGTTGTGATGCAGTTCATTGGAGTCGCTCGCCAGAATGAACATGCCGGTGCCCTGCGGCACAAGCGCCACAACGTTCCCCGTTTTCGCGAAATTCTTCCGATTGTTGTTCTCAATCAGGTTGTGGTGCACGTTCGCCCGCTTTCCATCTTTCACAGGGAGATCAGGGAGATTGAAGATCAGGATGCCCCCCGTGTTGTCGTAGGTGTGATTGTCGTGCACTTCCGCGTCCGTGGTGTTCTCAATCTCGATGCCCGCCACGTTTCCATGCGCCACATTGTTGCGGATCAACGCGTTCGTCGACTGACCCACGTAAATCCCGGAGTCGCTGGCCCCGCTCACCACCGAGTCTTCCACGAGCACATGGTTGGATTGCACGGGGTAGAGGCCATAGCCCCCATTGCCCTTGTCCCCTTCCGACTCCCACAGCACCTTCAACGCCCGAAAGACGATGCCATCCACATCGCTTGCGCGAATCCCATCCCCCGCGGGGTTGAGCACCTGAAATCCTTCCAGAAGGACGCCATCCGAGGTGACATGCATCCCATTCGATCCGACCAGCTGCTCTCCGAAGTCCAGAATCGTCTTGTCCATTCCCGTCCCCCGAACCGTCAGGTTCGCGACATCGATGGAAAGCTCGGATTGAAAAGTGTAGATGCCTTCGGCCAGGCACACCGTGCTCCCTTCTTCGGCTTCAATGAACGCTGTCTGCACGAGTGCAAGATCATCGTCCGAAGGACAGAGAATCACATCACACCCTGCCAGGTCTGCGCAGGCCTCTTCGATGAACTTTTCTGATTCACCACACGCGAGAAGCCCCAGCAGGGACCCCATCACGAGCCCCCCAATCAGCCGATTCGAATTGCGCATTCCTTCCTCCTGATGTCCGGAAAATCGAACATCCATCGAATAAACGTCTCGCGTCTCCTTTGGCAAGGATTTCAGGTCCCCTTCTCCCCGCCAAATGAGTCCAATTCCTTGTTGAAAACCACTCAAACCCATGAAAAGTCAAAATAAAATCAATAAAAAACACCCCTGGTCGTCCCCTTGTTGAAAAAGGCCAAAAACAGGGGCCTGAGCGCCCATTCAACTTTTTTTTCACCCCCTCAAAACAGGTGTAAACCAATGGTTTGCAACCGTTTTCACAAAAGTCAGGAGAACCTCCGATGTGTGGTGCCATATATTGTCTATTGAATCGGTCGGCGTTTTCATCGATGATCCGCCCCAGGGAGGGGCAACGCCGACCGAACCATCGAACCCAGGAGAATCCATGTTCGAGTGGAACGGGTGTTGCGAGTCATGTGGCAAGCGAACTTCCAATCCGGTCATGAGCCGTCAAAGCGACTGGTTGGTATGCATCCAATGTTTCCATCTCGAGCGAAGTCGACCACTGGTACATCAGTCGCGACGACCTCAAAGCTCGACGAGATCCGGTCATCTGCGTGTGGCACGCCCGCATCAGGTC
>Ga0302135_10002909_pt1 | contig 10266 bp, 9 predicted proteins | sample CBN3_surface_MG_FD_203119 | JGI IMG/M metagenome (GOLD analysis project Ga0302135, IMG submission 203119) | Marine microbial communities from Western Arctic Ocean, Canada - CBN3_32.1 | ecosystem: Environmental > Aquatic > Marine > Oceanic | place: Canada: Western Arctic Ocean | collected 2017-09-15 | reverse complement strand
TAGTCGCGTGTAAGCCCGTCGCCCTCGCCGATCCATTTGTAGGTGGTCAACTCCTCCAATCCCATCGGCCCTCGCGCGCCAATTTTATCAGTGCTGATACCAATTTCCGCGCCCATCCCAAATTCGCCGCCATCTGAAAAACGGGTTGAGGCGTTCCAGAAAACCGTGGAAGAATCGACTTCCTGTTGAAAACGGCGCGCGGTGGATTTGTTTTCCGTCACGATGGAATCGGTATGCCCTGAGCCGTGTGAATTAATGTGCGCGATGGCTCCCTCAACTCCATCCACCACGCGCACGGCGCAAATCAGATCGAGAAATTCTGTGTCCCAATCCGCCAATGTAGCTGCGGTGATGCCTTCGCCGAGAATGCCCGCGCCCATTTTATCCACGCGCAACTCCACACCTTTGGTTTGCAACGCCTCCGCCACTTGCGGCAGCAATGTGGCCGCGATAGTTTGATCGATGAGCAGCGTTTCCATCGCATTACAAACACCGGTGCGATGGGTTTTGGAATTCACGGTGATGGCGATGGCTTTTGCCGTATCGGCTTCAGCATCCAAGTACACGCTGCAAATGCCTTTGTAATGTTTGATGACGGGCACTTTAGAACATTCGGCCACAGCGCGGATAAGCCCTTCGCCGCCGCGCGGGATGCAAAGGTCAACTAGTTCCGTGAGTGACAACAGTTCAGGAATCGCCGCACGGTCAGTTGTGGGCACGACTTGGATGGCGTGTTCGGGAAACGCATTGCAGGCGCTTAGCCCTGCTTCGGTCATAAGCTGCGCGATAATTTGATTGGAGTGGATCGCCTCTTTGCCGCCGCGTAAAATGGTCACGTTGCTTGATTTGAAACACAGTCCAGCGGCATCGGCCGTCACATTCGGGCGCGATTCGTAAATCATCACCACTACCCCAATGGGCGCGGCGACTTTCTTGAGGTGCAAACCGCTGGGTCGGTTGCGTTCGTCGAGCACGCGCCCCACCGGATCTGCCAATGCCGCCACTTCACGCAGCCCGTTTGCCATCCCGTTAATCCGTGCGTCATCGAGCTGCAAGCGGTCTAACATCGGTTGCGATAAATTCATCGCACGGCCGGTGTCCATATCCTTGGCGTTGGATTGTTTGATCGCGCCGCCGTTGGCTTCGATGGCATCGGCCATAGCGAGAAGACAGCTGTTTTTTTCTGCCGTACTCAGTCGCGTCATCAGATGCGCGGCGGCTTTGGCATTTTCCGCCAGTGCGGTCATTTGTTCGGTTAAGCTCATCGGGAAGGAGAGTGTAGTGCAGAAAGCACCTGTGCAAAAGTTAGTTTTTGCTGATAAAAACCAGAGTGCCTTCTGGGGTGATCTCAAAGAGCGGCAGTAAATCTGCTGCACCCAAGTGGATGCACCCTTGTGAATTGGGTTTGCCAAGGCGAGATTCATCTCCGATGCCGTGGATGTAAATGTAGCGGTCGTGGCTGTCGACTGCGCCGCCTTGATTGAATTCCGGTTCCAACCCGCTGAGCCATAGAATGCGATCGGTAATAAACGCCTCGGGATCGCCCTTGCCGTTGATTCCGATTGGGCGACGGCCTTTGAAAATGGTGCCGACAGGTTCGTCTGCGCCAATTTTTTTACACACACAATGAAGGCCGAGGGGGGTTTGGAAGGAATCCATTTGTTGTCCCGTGCCGCGTTTGGAGGTGGAGGCGGTGAAGGTTTGTGCGGTGTCGCCGTGAAAATGCGTGAGCGTTTGCGCGGCCACATTGACGTGCAGGCAATGGTCGGTGATGGAAATGTTCAGGCGCGTGCAGGTGTCAGTGAAGGCGGCGGGGAGGTTCATTGGGTGATGGGCAGAATCTGCGCGCGCGGGATGAAGCGGCGCGTGCGGTTGCCGTTCACGCCGATGTGCAGGCCGTCGGTGGCCCAGCGGATGATGCCCCACTTGGCGGCGGCTTCTTCGGCAGTGTCGGTCACGTCCAATTCACCAATGCGGCCGGGCATAAAAAACTGCGGTTGATCGCGCCCGATGTACACTCGAAGGCGCACGGATTTGCCGTCCATATGCGGCTCGAGAAAAACGTGTGCGCCGAGCGGTGGGTCATCGAAAATGCCATCGCTCCATTTGAGGTTGAGACTGTGCTCGAGCGTCACCATCTTTTTGCGCTCGGTGAGCACGGCGCCGGTGCCGTAACCGATCATCAGGCACACGAAGCCGGTAAGAATCACGTCTGATAATTTTTTTGGCTTTGCCATTAGTTGGTGAGCACTTTGATGAGCACTTTGGAATTGCGGCCCTGCGCTTTATATTCCGTTGCACGCGCCTCGGGTAAGTCGGTCAACAGCCCTTCGCGATAGCCGGCCTTGGATTGGAAATAACTAAACGCCCGTGTGGACAACGCAATCAGCGAACCCAAGCCGCGTTCGCGCGCGGTGTCTTCCACAAATTGCACCAGCTTTTGGCCGATGCCCACGTTGCCGTGAGACGGGTTCACGTACAAATGGGCCAACTCGCCCACTTCGCCAAACTCTCGCAACGACACGCACGCCACTGGATTCCCGTCAATTTCATAAATGAAATAAGTGTCCAGCTCTTCCTCGATGGCAGCCTCCGTGCGTTCCAGCAAATGTTGATCTTCCATCGCCTCGCGCGTGAGTCGCAGGATGCTGCCGGCATCGCTTTTTTGTGCGGGGCGAATGTGTCGGTATTCATTCGCGTAAATCAACGTGCCGATGCCCTCATTGGAAAATACTTCCGCCAGCAAGCCTTCGGTTACCAATCCGTTAATCAAATGCACGCGCGAAATCCCCGCCGCGCAAGCCTCGGCGGCGTGTTGGGCTTTGGAGCGTTGAGGTGCGGGAATGCTTTCTGCGTTTTCTGTTAACAATGTTTCGAGCTTGGGGCCGATCATTTGGCGGATAATTTGGCCGTCGGTGCTGAGGCCGTCCTCAGTGGAGATGAAAATTAATTTTGCTGCGTTTAATTCTTTGGCGATGGCGAGCGCCACAGCATCGCTGTTTAATAGAAACGTGTTGCCTTTGCCATCAAATCCCAAGGGCGGAATGACCGGCGTGATTCCTTGCGCGAGGAGAGATTGCAAAAGCTCCGAGTCCACGCGCTTCACTTTGCCGGTGTGCAGGTGATCGACACCCTTGAGAATACCAAGCGGATGGGCGACCACGGCATTGGCGTTGGCGGCGCGAAGGTCGTTTGTGGCAAAGCCCTCGAGGATTTCGTGGGTGAGGCCGTTGGCGGCGGTGAGGGCGAGCTTGAGCGTGGCATCATCGGTGATGCCCGTGCCGTCGAGATTACTGGGCGTGGCGGGTTGTTCCTCAGCGAGTGCGGCGATCTGTTGCGCTGCGCCGTGCACCAGCACCACGCGAATGTTGAGCGAACGCAGCACGGCGATGTCCAGCAGAAGATTGGCAAAATTTACGTGCGTCACCACCGCGCCATCGGCCGCAATGACAAATGTTTTGTCGCGGAAGCGCGGGATGTACTGCAGGATTTCTCTGAGGTCGGTGGGTTTCACTGGGCAATATTCGCTGGGGACTATCCGGAGAAAGTGCCGCGCGTTCAACGCAAATCTGCCAGCGCGGCAAGGCAACGGCCGTTTTCCAGCGGCGTGCCAATTGAAATACGAATCCATTCCGCCAACCCATAACCGCCCATCGCGCGCGTGATGATGCCGCGTTGTTGCAGTTTTTCGAACATCGCCTTCCCATCACCCACTTTTGCCAAAATAAAGTTTGCGTGCGAGGGCACGGTTTCAATGCCCATTTCCGCAAACGCATTTTCAAAAAACTTTAAGCCTTCCGCATTGTTCTCGCGCGTGGCGCGGAGGTGTCCGTCATCCTCCAACGCCGCCAGTGCGGCGGCTTGGGCGATGGCGTTAAGATTAAAAGGTTGCCGGATTTTTTCCAGCGCGCCGACAAAATCCAGATGGCCGATTCCGTACCCCACACGGAGGCCGGCGAGGCCGTAGATTTTTGAAAAGGTGCGCATTAGAAGTAGATTTTGCTTTTCGGAAATCAACGGCAACAAATCTGGCGCGTCATCAATAAATTCAAAATACGCTTCGTCCATCACCAGCAACACCTCGTCGGGGATGCTGTTCACCAATTCCATCACCGCCTCATTGGATGCACGCGTGCCGGTGGGATTGTTGGGGTTGGCCACAAACACAATCCGCGTTTCCGGCGTGATCGCTTCAGCCATCGCGGCGAGGTCGTGACCAAAATTTTTCGCGGGAACGCTGATGCAATCCGCGCCTGCCAGATGCGCCGCGATGGGGTAAATGGCGAAACAATATTGCGACACCACGATGTTGGTCTTCGGCCCCAGCAAAGCGCGTGACACAAAATCAATAATTTCATTGGAGCCATTACCGAAAATCAAGTTGGCCGGAGCGGTGCCCAGTTTATCCGCAACGCGTTGGCGCAGATAAAATGCGTTGCCGTCCGGATACAAATTCACCCGTGCCGCCGCATCGCGCATCGCGGCAATGGCTTTGGGGGAGGGGCCGAGTGGGTTTTCGTTAGAGGCGAGTTTGATGAGGTCCGCGGCGGGTAACCCCAATTCGCGCGCGACTTCCTCCAAGGGGCGGCCGCCGTGATATACGGGCAAGTGGTCAAGCTGCGGATTTAGTTTCATCCTAAACTGATTTTCAACTCATCCAGTTGGTGCGGCTGCTTTTGCCGACCTCGGTGATTTCGCCCGACGAATGTTTGGCGATGTACAGCGTGATGCCGATGACCGACAAGAAAGTGCCCACCATTACCAATGCCACAAACCAACTCGCCAACCCACCGATGGCCAACGCATTGTAGAGCGACTCAAGATTGGTGATTTTTTCAATTCCCGCGGGCGGGTGAATGAAAATTTTGGTAATCCAGGCGGTGAGAATAATGATGGTGATGAACGCGTAATTGCGTTTGAGGCGGCGGCCGATGGATTCGAACATGCTGACTTTGAAGGCCGGCACGAGCAAATCTTCAGCGACGAGTTTGCGCCAATTGCCTTCCAGTTTGGGTTCCTGCCGCATCAGCACGGGCACGATGAAGTGCGCCTCGAGCATTCGGACCCGCGCGCGGAAGGCGTCGTAAAACCGATAGCGCCGTGCTTCAATCCACAGCATCATCAGCACGATGGCGAGGTTGAAAAAGAAAATTAGGTGCGGCACTTCTTTGAAGGAAAAGGCCACAGTGAAAATCGTGCAAGTGGAAGTGATGGCCCACGTGGTGGTTGTGTCCAGCCGTTGCCGCCAAACCATAATGCGCCCGATTTCGCCGCGATAAAAATGCGACATCGCGGTGATGTAATCCTGGCTGAAAGTGGGCTCATCGAGAAACGCGTCACTCACAGACTGATTGTCCTCGTCCAACTCGGGCATGGGCGAAGCCTAACACAAAAAAGCATCACTGCCCAGCTTCGATCTCGAGCGCGATGTGCCGCGCCAACTCAATGAGGTCGAGGTCGCGTCGCAAGTCGGCAAACTTGAATGCGGGCAGTCCGCTTTGGTCGTGCCCCACTAATTCACCGGGGCCGCGCAGCTGGAGATCGGCCTCGGCGACTTTGAAGCCGTCGTTGGTTTCCGCCAGCACGGTGAGGCGTTCGTTGGCTTCGGCGGATTTACCGCTCGTCAGCAAAATGCAATGACTGTCGTGCGCGCCACGACCGATGCGCCCGCGCAATTGATGGAGCTGAGCGAGGCCAAATTGCTCGGCGTTTTCGATTAGCATCAGCGTGGCGTTAGGCACGTCCACACCCACTTCCACCACGGTGGTGGCTAGCAGTACTTGGGTGCGGTTGGCGCGGAAGCCGGCCATCACCGCTTCTTTTTCTTCCGGCTTGAGGCGTCCGTGCAGCACGGAGACGGTGTGCGGGGCAAAAGCCTTGGTGAGTTTTTGGGCCTCGGCATTGACGGCTTTGATGCCAGCGGCGGTGTCTTCATTGTCCACCCGTGGGAAAATCACAAATGCCTGTCGACCGGCGGACAGTTCGGTTTTCAGAAATTCAAGGATCTTTGGCCAACGTTCCGGCGTGCGGATGTGAGTCCGGATTTCCCCTCGCCCGGCTGGCATTTCGTCGATCACGGAGCTATCGAGGTCGCCATAAAGTGTGAGGCCGAGGGTGCGCGGGATGGGCGTGGCTGTCATCACGAGCAGGTGCGGGTAGTGGCCTTTCTTCACAAGGCGATCGCGTTGGGTGACACCAAATTTATGTTGCTCGTCGATGACGATGAGTCCTACACGTTCGAGTGCGAATCCAGTTTGAAACAGCGCGTGCGTGCCAATGACAATGGTCGGCGTGTTATTTTCAAATAATGGCTCGGCCACATCCTTGCGCGCGCCGGTGTGCAGCCGCACGCGAATGCCCAGCGGCTCCAGCCATTGGGTGAAATTGCGATGATGTTGTTCGGCGAGAATTTCCGTGGGCGCCATCAGTAGCCCGTTGTAGCTGCTTTCCAACGCGCGCAACAACGCCAGCGCGGCCACGACGGTTTTGCCGGAGCCGACATCGCCTTGCAGCAATCGTCGCATTGGGTGTTTGCCGTCAAGGTCGCCCTCAATTTCCATTTGCACAGTGCGTTGGGCGTCGGTGAGTTGGAAGTCGAGCTGCTTCAAAAAAGGATTCACGAAACTTCCATCACCGGCGCAGGGGAGGGCATTGGCTTTGGATTGCATTGTCACGCGGCGGCGGCGAATGGTGGATTGAAGTTCCACAAATTCATCGAGTGCCAAGCGCCGGCGCGCGGCTTTGGCTTGATCAAGGTCATCGGGAAAATGCATTTGGCGAATCGCATCGCGCCGCGATGGCAAACCGGCTGCGCTATAATTTGGCTCTGGAAATTCATCGATGTGTTTTTCGAGCAAGCCAAACATCACACGCCGCAGCCAACGTTGCGGCATTCCTTCGGTGAGCGGATACACGGGCACAATGCGGTTGACGTGCACGGTGGGGTCGTCGTCGCTTTCGATGATTTCCGTTTCCGGATGGTCTAATCCGGGGCGTTTGCCGCCGGTGAGTTTGCCGTATACCAGCACGTCATCGCCACGATGAAAGAGGCGGTCCATATAATTACAATTCCACCAACGGCACCGCACGCTGCCCGAATCATCCTCCAGCACAAACTCAAACAACCGCCGCCCGCCGCGCAAATGATTGGTGCCGAGCACCATAATTTTTCCGCGCGCAAGGCTAGCCTCTTCAGAGGACAAATCGCAGATGGGCCGGATGTCGCGACGATCCTCATAACGTCTCGGCGGATGGAGCAACAGATCGCCCATAGTGAGGCACTTGAGGCGCGCCAACTGCGTCGCCCGCTCGCTGCCCACGCCCGGCAACTCGGCCAACGGCCGCACCAACGCTGAGTTTTCCGAAGCCTCCTCGCTCACACCGCGTTATTAACCGAGGAGTGCCGCGCGCCCAAGGCGAAGTTTTGCACGTTGCCCCGCGCGGCGTTCCTCCGCATACTCCGCGTGTGGCGCACGAGGCGGATTCAGTGGAGCGATTGTGGCAGGATTACGCCGGGGTCTTTCGGCAGTTTGACGACTTGACCCTCGCGCGTTGGATGTCGCAAACGCTCAGTCAATTACAGGGCCAACTATGGCGGATGTCGCATCCACTGGTGGCCTCCTATCGGCTTGCCGCGATGGTGGCGCATGATCGGCAGGTGTGGCACCAACGCCTCGTCACCGTACCGCCGGATTTCCCAATCACCGAATGCTGCCGCGCGCCACTGTTGCCGATGGTCACGCGAGATGTTTTGGAGAACGGATTGATTTGCCTCCACTGCAATGCCACGGCGGTAGAGATTGAAAAAGCCGGTGAGCCATCGGAATCTTTGGCCGCATGGGCTGAGATGTATGCGCCGGTGCACAGTGTGGCCCACTGGGATGATGCCCGCCGCACAGCGCATGGAAATTATGATCAAGCCTATGAAGATGCTGCAACGGAAAGTGAGAAACAGCTCGCACACCTCGGCCTCGAGTTGGCACCGCCTTTGGTTGAGTTTTATCCCGCTGTGGTATGGGAGGATCAGGACGAATGTCTTCAAGTGCGCCCAGAAGATATCATGATATGAATCCCCCGATTGACATCACGCCGCCCGGCAGCCGGAAATCAAAATGGCTAAAAATTCTTGGTATGGGCTGCGGCGGCTTCATGTTGCTGTTGGTTGTGGGTGTGCTTCTGGCTAATTATTATTTCAAACGTGCAGTGGTAGAGCACCTTGAGCGCAAATTGACTGATGCGGGCTTGGATGGCCAGATCGGGGAGTTCGATTATAGTCTCCGAGAACGCGAATTATTTATCCGTGATTTGTCAGCGGTGCCGACTGGCAGCAAATTGGCGGATTTGGGGAGCGTGACGATTGATGAAGGGGTGGTGCAATTCGACAAAGATGAACCAAAAAAGATTGTTCGAGTAGAAATCAACGGGCTCAAATCGGATCAATTTTCAGTAAATAAATTGGAGATGCAACCGGGGGAATTGCTGTCCGCAAAAGGAGTGACCGTGAAAAATCCAAAGGAATTTGGTGGCGGCGATTTTCTGAAATTGACCGAGCTGCGAATGGAATACGGATTGAAAGGCTTGGATTTGCTGAAGATGAATGTGGCGGAATTGACTGCGGTGAAAAGAAAGAACGGCAAATGGAATCTGATGATGAAGCCGATCAAGGAATTGAAATTTATGGGTAAAACGGTGGATCGTATCGGCCAGTTTCACCTTAAGGTGGAGTCTGTGAAAGTGCGAGATTTGGGAAGAAGTGGCACGCAAATTTTGCCGGTGAACAAGACAATCCAAGTGCTCGATGTGAACAGTGCCGAAGACTTCAATTCAAAAGTCCTGCCCAAATTGATCGCCTTGATTGGTGAAGTGAAATTAGCCGTCGAAAAATCGCCTTAGATTTTCACCGCAAACAGATCGTCCTTCTTCACGCTCTCAGCGAAGTCGGCCATTAGCTTGGCGATTTGGTCGAGGTCTTTCAGGTTCACCACTTCCACCGGCGAATGCATATAGCGATTCGGCAGGCTGATGAGCGCGCTGGGGATGCCGCCGCGCGTCCAGAATATCGCGTCCGTGTCCGTGCCGCTGGTGGCGCTCACCGTTTCATGCTGAACTGGAATGCGTGCTTTTTTCGCCACCGCCTCAAGCCGCTTCACCACTTCGGGATGATTGCACGTGCCGTGCGTGAGCGTGGGGCCTTTGCCCATCTTCACATCGCCGTGGATTTGTTTGTTGATGCCGGGATAATCTGTCGCGTGTGTCACATCGACCACCAACGCCACATCGGGGTCCAACGAATACGCAATCTGCCGCGCGCCGAACAAGCCCACTTCTTCCATGGTATTGGACACCGCGCAAATCTCGGCATTGAGTTTTTTCTTTGAACCTTTCAACAGCCGCAACGCCTCCGCCACGGCCCACGTGCCGATGCGGTTGTCGAAGGCGCGTCCCACCGCGAGGTCGCCGTGCAGCATTTCAAAATTCTGATTCACCGTTATGGGGTCGCCAACGCGCACGCGTTTCTCGGCGGCCTTGCGTGTGCTGCAGCCGATGTCGATGTAGAGATCGTGAATCTTCGGCACCTTCGGTTCGCCATCCACGCGCTGCATATGCGGCGGCGGATTACCCACCACGCCCAGCACAGGCGCTTTGGCGTTATGCACCGTCACGCGTTGGGCTTTGCTTACAATAGCGTCCACGCCGCCCATGCGTTTCACCCAAATGAAACCGTTGTCGTCGATGTAGTTAACCGAAAGCGCGATCTCATCCGCGTGCCCCGCGAGCATAATGCGCGGGCCGCCGCCGGGGTTGAGCGTGGCGACGCAGTTGCCGTATTCATCGTGAGCAACTTCGTCGGCAAATTCATCCACATAATTGAGCCACACACGTTGCCCCCGCGTTTCGTAGCTGGTGGGGCTGGGCGTGTTGACGAGTTCCTCCAAAAAATTGAGTGATTCCTTGCGCATCCGGAATGTTTGCCTGCGCGGCGGCGCGGCGTCAATGCTCGACGCTTCACGGCCCTTCTGCTACCAAACGCCGCATGCGCGCCAAGTTCCTCAAGGACACTCCGCTGATGGTGGTGAAGCTCGGTTCCGGCATTCTCACCGATGCCGGAAACCGGCTGGCGACTCCGCGCATCAAACAACTCGTCGCCCAAATCGCCCGCGCGCGCAAAGCCGGCCGCGAAGTGGTGCTCGTCAGTTCCGGCGCAGTGGCCGCCGGGATGGAGGCGCTCGGCTGCGAAAAACGGCCATCGCGTTTGGCGGAATTACA
>Ga0302135_10002907_pt1 | contig 10268 bp, 9 predicted proteins | sample CBN3_surface_MG_FD_203119 | JGI IMG/M metagenome (GOLD analysis project Ga0302135, IMG submission 203119) | Marine microbial communities from Western Arctic Ocean, Canada - CBN3_32.1 | ecosystem: Environmental > Aquatic > Marine > Oceanic | place: Canada: Western Arctic Ocean | collected 2017-09-15 | reverse complement strand
AGCGATGAAATATACATGGGGATGTTAGATTTTTTTGCGCATTACGGGCGCATAAAAAGCTTTCATATTGAATGGGGGATTGGTTCCCGTAAAAAATTGATCTGATGTTTGTCAGAATCTACTCATCAGGTGTTTTATTCATTCCTCGCCACGACTATAGATTGTAACGATAGTGAGTTTGGGCATCTAGATTCTTTTAAAGTTGAGAGAAGGGCTGATCCTACTGTCTCGATGTGGAATGAAGTTCAGGATAATTGGAAAATGAGAGGCACGCCATTTTTGGGATCACCTGGCGACGATGGGCACGATCTTGATCGGAGTGATACCGACACCGTTACCGATATACGCACGAAAATAAAAAAACCTAGCATGTACAAAGTGTTGCTGTTGAATGATGATTACACGCCGATGGAATTTGTTGTTCTTGTTGTGGAACACATCTTTTCCAAGGGACGAGAAGAGGCAACCAACGTCATGCTTCATGTGCATCAACACGGAGTTGGGCTTTGCGGGGTGTACACATATGAAGTGGCGGAAACAAAGGTGACGCAGGTGATGGATTTTGCACGCCAGTACCAGCATCCGCTACAGTGCACCATGGAAAAGGATTGAGGGAGCTGGAATTGCCAACATTATCTCGAGGCCTTGAGCAGGGATTGCAACGTGCTCTTACCCTGGCAAATGATCGGCGCCATGAATATGCGACGCTTGAGCATCTGTTGCTGTCCTTGATAGATGATAGTGATGCGGCTGCTATGATGCGTGGTTGCAATGTCGATCTTGATATTTTGAAACAAAACCTTATCGATTATCTCGACCATGATCTAGCAAATATAGTTATTGCAAGTGACGATGCTTCAAAGCCAACTGCTAGTTTCCAACGCGTTATTCAGCGTGCGGTAATCCATGTTCAGTCCGCCGGTCGTGAAGAAGTCACGGGGGCAAATGTATTGATAGCCATGTTTGCTGAGCGTGAGAGCAACGCTGCCTATTTTCTTCAAGAGCAGGAAATGACGCGATATGACGCCGTTAATTATATAAGCCACGGCATACCCAAGAAAGCAGACTTGTCTGAGGATGGACAGGTTCGTGGTTTATCTGAAAACGAAGATGACCAGCCTCGCGACGAGGTCGATAAAGAAGGTAGCGACGCGCTTTCGCAATATTGCGTGAACCTTAATCGTAAAGCTGAAGATGGACGCATTGATCCGGTGATTGGTCGTGCTGCCGAACTAGAGCGTACTATCCAAATTTTGTGCCGACGTCAGAAGAATAACCCGTTGTTTGTTGGTGAGCCAGGTGTCGGGAAAACGGCGATTGCCGAGGGCCTTGCTCGCCGGATTTTCGAGGATGATGTTCCCGATGTTTTAGCTGACGCAACTATTTTTCAGCTCGATATGGGCCTGTTGCTTGCTGGCACTCGCTATCGTGGCGATTTTGAAGAGCGCTTAAAAGCTGTTGTCAAAGAGATAGAGGGTCTTCCCGACGCCATCATGTTTATCGATGAAATTCACACTGTAATAGGTGCCGGTTCCACATCAGGTGGTGCGATGGATGCATCTAACTTGCTAAAGCCTGCGCTTCAGTCCGGGACGTTGAGGTGTATTGGTTCAACGACCTATAAGGAATATCGCCAGCATTTTGAGAAAGACCGAGCATTGGTACGCCGGTTTCAGAAGATCGATATCAATGAGCCAAGCGTTCCCGATACGATTAAGATTTTACACGGCCTCAAACCTTATTTTGAGGATTTTCATAACATCCACTACACAGATCAAGCTATCAAGGCAGCAGTTGTGCTTGCGGCAAAATATATGCATGACCGTAAGTTGCCGGACAAAGCTATCGATGTGATTGATGAAACTGGTGCTCGCCAGAAGCTTTTGCCTGTCTCCAAACGGCGCAACAAAATTGGCGTGAAGGAAATAGAAGTGACTATTTCTACCATGGCACGCATACCGCCTAAATCTGTTTCAAAGAGTGATGCGTCTGTGTTGCGTGATCTCGGTGCTGATCTAAATCGCGTAGTGTTTGGGCAGAATGCGGCGATTGAATCGTTGAGCTCGGCGATCAAGTTGGCTAGGGCCGGACTGCGCGAGCCGCAAAAACCAATTGGTTGTTATCTGTTCTCTGGGCCAACAGGGGTTGGTAAGACTGAAGTTGCGCGCCAGCTTGCCTCGCTGATGGGCATTGAGCTCATCCGATTTGATATGTCCGAATATATGGAGCGTCATACTGTTTCACGTCTGATTGGCGCTCCACCTGGCTATGTCGGATTTGACCAGGGCGGATTGCTTACTGATGGTATTGATCAGCACCCCCATTGTGTATTGCTTTTGGACGAGATCGAAAAAGCTCACCCTGATCTATTCAACATACTATTGCAGGTGATGGATCACGGTAAGCTGACAGATCACAACGGCAAGAGCGTAGATTTCCGTAATGTAGTTTTGATTATGACTACAAATGCCGGTGCCACTGATCTTGCTAAGCCACCGATTGGTTTTTCTCAATCAAAGCGTGAAGGAGATGATGAAGAAGCCATCAATCGCATGTTTTCTCCTGAATTCCGCAACCGCTTGGATGCAGTCGTCGGGTTTGCCAACTTACCGCGTGAAATTGTACGTAGAGTGGTAGAAAAATTTATATTTGAGCTCGAGGTTCAGCTTGCGGATCGTAATATCACTATTGCACTTTCTGACGAGGCTACAGATTGGATCGTTGGTCAAGGCTATGATGAAAAATTTGGTGCTCGGCCATTGGCGCGGGTAATTCAAGAATATATCAAAAAACCTCTTGCTGATGAGGTGCTGTTTGGAAAATTAATGAAGGGCGGTGCGGTTTCGGTCACGCTTGTGGTCGAAAAAAATGGTACAAAAATACTGGATTTTAAATTCGAAGAGCCCAATCGGCCAGCTCCCAAACCAACAACCAAGTCTCCTTCCAAACAAAATAAGGGGAGGAAGAGCTCTGTCCGGGCACGGGGTGCGCCAAAGAAAGACGGTGGCAGCGGTGGAAAAGGGTCGGTTCCGAAGGTTTCTCTGACGGTTGATTAGGCCGTACTTATAAAATTATGAACCATAAATTGATTATAATTTACCTACGCATGAGAGCTGGGTACAAAGTCAATTCGTCTAATACATAGCCTTCTGCGGTATGTAGATGCCTCCTAGTTTGAACTCTGTTCTAGTGGTAAAAGTCCCCCCAGTTCTCCAATGCTTATATGCGGGCATCATCTTTGTAACTAAGTTGTCTATGACAATGTGACTGGTTTGAGGGCGGATCTAATTTTTTCCGCATGTAACTCAAGTGCAGTGCTGGTAGCCATTTTTGTCGGGGTGCGCAATGCGATCCTATCATGGCGGGGCAGGACATGGATGTGGGTATAAAAAACTACCTGGCCTCCAGCGCTTTCGCTCAATTGATGAATTGTGATGCCATCGGCCGAGAAGGCTCGCATCTGAGCAATTGCAATTTTTTGTGCCGTGGCGATGACTGCATGGAGGTCGTCTAACTTTATATCCAGAATATTACGTGAAGCTGCTTTCGGGAGCACAAGAACATGCCCATCCACCTTAGGCATGATGTCCATGAAGGCAAACGTCATGTCATCTTCATAAACGTTAATAGAAGGCATCTCGCCGCGTAATATTTTGGAGAAAATATTTTGATTATCATACGCCGTCATTGCTTGCTCCGTTGAATGGAAGGCATTCGTGGTACAACTTTCTTAAGAATTTTCCCAAAAGGCAAAAGAGTGCTCATATATATACCTTCATTGAATCTAGCTTACTTCTAGTTTGTCCGCCGGTAGGGTGCATGGTCATTCAGTACGCTCTGCTCAAGTGCGATATAGTGGCGTTCTTCCTCAAGATAATCGGCAATGGCCTGCCGCAAATTTGGATGGGCAACATAATGTGCTGAGTAGGTGGTTGTAGGAAGATACCCGCGTGAGAGTTTGTGCTCGCCGCCTGCTCCTGCCTCAACGCATTTCAACCTGTTCTGGATTGCAAAATCTATCGCCTGATAAAAACAAATCTCAAAATGTAAAAAATCATGATGTTCGATTTCACCCCAATATCTACCAAATAGCGCGTCACGTCCGATGAAGCTCAATGCTCCCGCAATATACTGACCATTGCGCTTGGCCATGATCAGTAAAAGAGCATCGCTCATCCGCTCGCTGATAAGTGAAAAGAACTCCCGGTTTAGGTACGTTTGGCCCCATTTTCGTGTACAGGTATCTTCATAAAACTTATAAAATGCATCCCAATGGGCTTCAGTGAGATCACTGCCAGTTACAAAATTTACATCGACATCATTAATGATTGCGCGAGCACGCTCTCTGCGGATAGCCTTGCGTTTGCGCGACGTTAGTTCTGCCAGAAACTCTTCAAATGAGCTATAATCGAGGTTTGGCCAATGAAACTGTTTGCTGGTTCGTTGCAATAGACCAAACGTGGCTAGACCCTTCCATTCACGCTTGGGTACAAAAGTAAGATGGAGGCTGGAGACGCCGAGTTTATCTGTAAGCTGTATGGCCGCCGATGTGATTGCCTCTTCTGCTATCATCCGGTCAAACCCTGGGCGAACAAGTATTCTTGGGCTGCTAATAGGCGTGAACGGCACTGCCGCCTGTAGCTTCGGGTAGTATCGCCCTCCCGCCCGCTCATATGCATCCGCCCAGGCATGATCAAACACATACTCGCCGAACGAATGTGATTTTAAATAGCAGGGCATAACCGCGACGACTTGGCCGGTGTTATCCTCCAAAGCTAGATGCTGCGCCAGCCACCCACTTTCAGCGCAGGCACATTTCGTGCTCTCAAGTGCTTCAAGAAAATCATAGGACAGAAAAGGATATAGCCATCCCCGATTACCGGAATTAACGAAGGCATTTGTTCTTGGATTAGCGCAAGAATCCCAATCATCCCGGCCAATCTCATGGATTGACGTCTCAATCCGTGCGGTTAATCCTCTTTCAGAGCTCATGGCACATCTCAGAGGCTTGATCTAACCTAGTGTTCATCTTCCTTACCTGACAGGCGCCGATAAGAAGACTAGAAAATTTGGTCACATTATTCCCCCGTGTTGTCCTGATAACTGACTTTAATAGTCAGATTGGTAGTTCAAAACATCAACAGAATAGGATGGCTCCTCCGGCCGGATCCCGACCGTTTCAACACATTCAAGGAGCAGATTTTCATCGTTTAAAAGATACTCTAAGACACCAGTAAGAAAGGAGTGTTCTCTAATTTGCTGTCGAATTTCAGCGAGATCAACCCCTGTCACTTCGGAAAATTTACTAAGCCGACCTGGGTCGCTGGCGAGAAAATGCATACATTCTGCCGCAATCCATTCAGCGCGCTCAAGAGTAACAGGATGATTTTGTGTCATTATCTTTACTTCAAAAATCTTCGGGTTAGAATTAATTCGTTGGTCATGGAATTCTGGTCTAATTGTCAATTGTATTTACAGCCAGATCTAGTGCTCTGGTAGATGTCATCAATTAACTTGTTGGGTCCCATGACCGAAGTGCATGAAGAAGGAATGATTGAAGTGAGCCACGCGGTAACGCCGCATTTGGCAGACACGGCTGCAACTAAAACTGTTTTGATCGTTGAGGACAATGAGCTTAATATGAAGCTATTCAACGATTTACTCGAAGCGCATGGATATAGCACGCTTCAGACTCGCAATGGTCTGTTGGCATTGGAAATGGCGCGCGAAAATGAGCCGGATCTCATATTGATGGACATTCAGCTTCCTGAGGTGTCGGGATTGGAAGTTGTTAAATGGTTAAAGGAAGACGAGTCCTTAAGTCATATTCCGGTTATTGCGGTAACAGCATTTGCTATGAAAGGTGACGAAGAGAGGATTCGCCAAGGCGGATGTGAAGCCTATATATCTAAGCCAATATCTATTGCTTCATTCTTGCAGACCGTTGAAGGATTTCTGAACGATACAGCATGACCACGCGGATGCCAGTGGTGGCGTGATTTACTCGTCCCAAGATGAGAAGCCAATTTAGGTCTTCGTTCACGAAAAGTAGTGTCTTCGCGAAGACGAAGCTTACCAATTAGAGTCCTTCGATTTATCTAGCCTCCCGCTGCAAGTGGTAGATTTTTGACTCGACAGTCCCAACTTATATTTCGACATTTAGTTAAAATCTTGATTCTAGCTCTCTGCCTTACTGGGATTAGAGAATAAAAATAATATTTATCTTTGCCGCTTATGCGCTCTTCTCAGTAGTGAGGTTTTAATTCAAGTGTGGCTTAAAGCTAGCTTCACACACCCCTACTGGTTGATCTTATATTTTATACAGCTAGTACGAAGTTCGATTGGGTGTCGGGAAATAAAGATGCAATTAATAACGGTGCCGCTTATACCCAGCAGTTCAGGTCCCTATCTTATTTAATGCGGGTCTCTTTAAAATCAACATGCTTGCGCACGACTGGATCATACTTCTTGAGCGTTAGTTTCTCAGTCTGAGTTCGAGCATTTTTCTTAGTCACATAGAAATAACCAGTGTCAGCTGTGCTCTCCAGCTTGATTTTTACGGAAGGTGCTTTAGCCATGGAGGATCCTTGCTTGGCTCAGTGCTTGTTTTGATGATGTGATAGCGGTGAGAGTGGCTGATTGTCAAGTATTTACAGTCATTTGCATGATTTCACGCCGACCATGAACTGTCCTGAAGAATGGCACCGGCTCTGCGTGGATTCTGTGCTGCGGTAGGGATAACCGATGCTCGACAATATTTAGTATAATCTTGGTGATTGTGGGAATATTTCTTGTTCTTGCCTGGTTAACAGTCAACCATTCGAGGTGACTTAGTTCATCGCTTTCTGGTTTAACTGACGCAGCGATGCGCGAATGGTTTGTTAAAAAAAAACGCGCATCAAATCTACGAACCATTCCGGGTGGGGTGATTGCTCTGGCAATGAACTGAAGCGCGCCTAAATCAGGGAGTAGGTCTAGTTTCAGGAATGGGTGCCATAAAGACGTTGAAGGTGGCAGGTGACGGTTATCATTGAAAGTTGCTATCGCAAGCCCTGTTTCTTCGAAAGTTTCCCTTATTGCTGCCAGTAATAGTGCACGTGCACGGTTTTCGCGCGCAGTCCCCGTCATCCTAGCAACTAATAACGTACGAGTTGTTTCGTCGAGCTCACCGTTTGCTTTCGCAGCAAAGTCGCACCGGTCAACTTTACCACCCGGAAACACAACCATTCCTGGCATGAAACGATGTCTGGAATGGCGCACACCCATGAGCACACGCGGGCCATCTTCATCTTGTCTAACGATGATGAGCGAGGCGGCATCATGGGTCCGAACACCGCGATGATACGGTGAGGGTGGATTAACCCGCATATCTGTGGAAAAGGGCTCTTTAGTTTTAATCATGTGCGTGCCCGCCCAGATGGTCCTCGTCGGCTTGGACTTCTTATGCGTTTGGTGTTTGCCCTATGCCCTGCTTTATCTCGGCGAATGCCTTCAATAGGGTGAGGTGGTGTTAGTAATTCGAATTCAAGCGTGCCGCGCAATGAATTGGCATCTTGAAGCTGAATCATTGCTGGCTCGCCAATTCTAAATCCAAGTCCGCTGCGGCGCCCTAAAAGTGAAAAGGTTGATTCGTCTGATTGGAAATAATCATCATACTTTCGTCCGAGTACGGAAGCGGCGACAAAGCCGCTTGCACCGGTTTCATCAAGCTCAACGAATAGTCCAGCTTTTATAATTCCAGTAATCCGTCCTGCAAATTCAGCACCGATCTTGTTTGATAGATACTCGGCAATTAACCGGTCCTTGGTATCTCGTTCAGCAGCCATAGCTGTGCGCTCGGCAGTTGATAATTGTCTACCAAGCTCTTCTAGTCCCGCAGCGTCATCTCGGCAGTACCCATCTTCACCAAATGAAAATGCACTGATTAATGCCCGGTGTGTCACGATGTCGGCGTAGCGGCGAATAGGAGAGGTAAAGTGCGTATAACGTCGCAGGTTTAAACCAAAATGTCCCTTGTCCACGGGAGCATAAATGGCTTGTGATTGTGAGCGTAGAATGGCCTGCGCAACCGCTTCTTCTTGTTCTTTATGCCGAGATTCAGCCAATAGTGCATTGAACTGCGTTGTTGTAACCTGCCCTCCGCGAGTCAAATTGAGATCAAGACAGCGCAAATAGACACGCAGGGAATCAAGTTTTTCTGGTGCAGGAACATCATGAATGCGACGTAGAAAATTAAACCCCTTGCGCTCTAGCGTCTCGGCGGCGGCGACGTTTGCTGCAATCATGAATTCTTCAATCATGCGGTGAGCCTCAAGTCGCGTTGGTGTAGAGATACCGCAAGGTAGGCCGTTTGCATCAAACTTAATGTGACGCTCAGGCAGATTAAGGGAGAGGGGGCCGCGCAGGTCGCGGCCCTTGGCGACGCATTCATATGCTAACCAGAGGGGTCGCAATGCGGAATCAAGAAACGGTTGGGTGCGGTTACTCCCCCGACCATCGATAGCTTCCTGCGCTTCTTCATAGGTAATATTTGCTCGCGATCTAATCATGCCACGCTCAAAGCGGTGTGATATGATTTTTCCTGCGGCGTTAAACACCATATGTGCTGCTAATACCGGGCGTGGAATATCCGGCTTGAGCGAGCACAGATCGCTTGAGAGAATTTCAGGTAACATTGGCAGAACTTGGTCGGGGAAATATACCGAATTACCACGAAGCCGCGCCTCGCGATCAAGGGCCGATCCCGTGCGTACGAAATGCGCAACATCTGCAATTGCAACCGAGACTATCCATCCACCATCATTCGATGAGGAGAGATCAGGCATGGCTGCCACTGCGTCATCATGATCTCGCGCATCAACCGGGTCGATAGTGATGAATGCAATGTGCTGAAGGTCAGAGCGCATATCATGAGAGGGGATTAGTGAATTTTCTGCTTCTTCTAGAACGTCTGCCGCGAACTCGTGACGAAGGCCGTGTTCATGAATAGAAATAAGGCAGGTTTGCCCTGGATCAGAAGATGAACCATGGACTTTGACGACACTCATACGATGTTCTTTGCCGTGATCTTCAACCTCGGCAGTAACGAGGTCGCCAGGTCTGACGTCATGATTGGCGGTATCAAGCGCATTAGTCGTGCGGTCGCGCTTAGAGACACCTTCTATCTGGAATGGGCCGTTGGGCTGTCCAGTGACAATTCCGATGATGCGTTGGATTTTGTTGGGGAGTTTACGGATGAGTCGTGCATGCGGGACGGAAAATGCTTCATCGCCACTGATTTCGATTACAAAGCGGGCCAGAATGCGATCACCTCGACCAAGAGATATTGTTAGTTGCTCATTCTTCAGACCTCGAAGTGGGAGGGCGGGAAGATTGCCGTCACCAGATGTTGGTGCAACCCAGGCCAGACCATCGGTATCAATCTTGATGACATTGGCGACGCCGACTGGAGGGAGGGGCCGAACACCCTTATCTGTAGTGACTCCATGGTTAGTATGTATGTTGCGCAGGATATTGCTTAGCCATTCACGATCAGGGCGACCCAGATTGAATGCGCGCTCGATCTGACGCCGTCCAGCAGGCTTCGTTGATTTCGAAATATATTCGAGGATTTCATGTTTGCTAGGTCGATTTTGGGGGCGCGTTTTAATTTTGTGCGGCCGAGTGGGGTTCGACATCAGTTATTTGTGGATTTGGCCTTACGGCCGCCGCGCTTCTTTGTCCCAGAAGCAGTCTTGATTGAAATTAACTCAACAGCCTGTTCGATGGTAACCGTTTGTGGATCTGTACCACTCGGTAACGTAGCGTTGGTTTTTCCGTGTTTGACGTATGGACCGTACCGTCCATCCATTACCGAGATGGATGCTCCGTCGTCAGGGTGTTTTCCAAGGTCTTTGAGAGACTTTGCTGTGCCACGACCGCGGGTCTTTTTCTCCTCGATTAGAGCAACCGCGCGGTTCAGTCCAACTGTAAACACCTCTTCTACGGATTCAAGATTTGCATAGGTACGCTCATGCTGAACGAATGGGCCATAACGGCCGATGCCAGCGCTGATAGGCTGGCCTGTTTCTGGGTGCATACCGATCTGGCGGGGTAGAGAGAGTAAGGCAAGTGCACGCTCAAGCGTTATCTTCTGTGGATCATCATCCTTCGGCAGAGAGGAGCGTTTTGGCTTTCCTCCTTCGACTGCATCACCTAACTGTAGATAGGGGCCAAACCTGCCATGTTGCAGGAGAACGTCCAATCCGGTCTCTGGATCACTGCCTAGA
>Ga0302135_10002904_pt1 | contig 10270 bp, 9 predicted proteins | sample CBN3_surface_MG_FD_203119 | JGI IMG/M metagenome (GOLD analysis project Ga0302135, IMG submission 203119) | Marine microbial communities from Western Arctic Ocean, Canada - CBN3_32.1 | ecosystem: Environmental > Aquatic > Marine > Oceanic | place: Canada: Western Arctic Ocean | collected 2017-09-15 | reverse complement strand
CCCTAGCGCGCCCAAAGGCGACGCGACAGCGCTGTATGAAATGTATGCAATTAAATCTCTCTACCTAATAAATCTTCCTCAAACGGGAATGTGTCGAGCCATTCGACACCGTTTTCCGTCACCAATACTTGGGTTTCAAGTTTGACACCTTCTGGCCCGCCGACCTCACCCATATAACTCTCGACGGCAAGCACCATTCCCTCCTCGATCACACCATCAAGATTGAGAGCTTGCAGTTTCTTCAGCGGATAGATATTCGGCCACTCGTCGCACATGCCAACGCCGTGGGCGACAAATCCGTAAGCCTGCGGCACGTAAATCTCCGGCACCTTGTAGGCCTTCTCCGCCAACTCCTGAAAACCGACGCCTGCCTTGATGAGCGACATGTTGTGATGCACTTCCTCATAAGCCAGCCCGTATAGTTTGCGCTGATTATCGCTGGGCCGGCCAGGTTCGCAGAAGAAGGTGCGGGAGAAGTCCGTGCAATAGCCAAATGCACCTGCAACATCGGTATCGAAGGCGACCAATTCGCCGGCCCTCAGCATGCGGTCGGAGGCTTCCTGGAGCCAGGGGTTGGTCCGACCGCCAGAGGTTAGAAGACGGCATTCAAGCCATTCTCCCCCCATAGCTATATTTGCGTGAGCCATGAGCGCCCACAACTCGTTCTCGGTTACGCCCGGCTCCATCGCGTCACGAATACGCGACGCACCGACCTCGCACACGCCGATCGAAATCGACATGCAATCGATCTCTTCCTTGGATTTGATCGCTCGGGCGTATTCCATCCATTCCTGAGCGTCGATGATGTCGATCTTGCGATCCGCCAGTGCCAATGTCTGGGCTGGCTCGCAACGGTCCAGGGCAAGTCGGCGATTTCCCCCGCCATGGGTCGTCAGCAAATCAGCTATCTCATCCGCCCACCGCGCAACAAATGCCGGAGCATTGTCACCTACATATGATGCACGGCAATTAATCGGCGGCCGCACTTCATCAATCGTTTCAAAGTCCGCCACGCCTTGGGCGTATTCAGCGCTGTCGAACAATACGACGGGGCCCTCCGCAGGGATGAAGCAATATCGCCCGGACGCGAAATGCATCCGGAAGACCGGCATATTGTTCGCACCAATTGAGTAGCGGATATTGACCGGGTCATAGAGCAGTGCTGCAGCTAGATCTTGCTGCTTGAGCTGCTGCCGAACACGACCCAAGCGGTACTCGCGCATCGCGCGCATATCGATCATGGGCCAGGAATCTTGAATGCTCCGGTCCGGCATGCGTCGCGCCACAGTAACCGGCAAATCTGATCTGCCTATCGGCGCTTTACTTGCTGGCACAACTCACCTTCCCAATTCTATGCGTTCGAAGTTCCTGATTTCGCTGAGGCTTATTCGGTCAAAATTATTGTGTACCTCCTGGTCAGACCGCTGCCTTGAGAGCATCGACCAGGTCCGTGCGTTCCCACGAAAATCCACCGTCGGGATCAGGAGCCCGGCCGAAATGCCCGTAGGCCGCCGTGCGGGCGTAAATAGGTCTACTAAGGGACAATTGCTCCCGAATTCCGCGAGGACTCAGGTCCATTACGTCCGTTAGCGCCTTCTCAAGGCGCGCCTCGCTGACTTTCCCCGTATCATGAAGATTGACGTAGAGCGAAAGTGGCTTCGAGACACCAATTGCATAAGCAACCTGGATCGTGCACCGGTCAGCGAGCTCCGCGGCGACAACGTTTTTCGCCAAATACCGCGCAGCGTACGCCGCCGACCGGTCGACCTTGGATGGATCTTTCCCTGAGAATGCCCCACCACCGTGCGGCGCCGCTCCGCCATAAGTGTCTACGATAATTTTTCGCCCGGTCAGACCGCAATCGCCGTCCGGGCCACCGACAACGAACCGTCCGGTCGGGTTGACGTAGAACTCGGCTTCGTCACACATCCAGCCCTCGGGCAGAACGTTGACAACATGGGGCCGAACGATTTCGCGCACATCATCCTGCTCCAAATCGACATTGTGCTGGGTAGAGACGACAACCGACGTCGCGCGTACCGGCTTTCCATCTTCGTAGAGAAGCGTCACTTGGCTTTTTGAATCTGGTCCGAGACCAGGTTCGGCCCCAGAATGACGTGCTTCTGCAAGCGAACGCAGAATGCTATGGGCATAATGTATTGGCGCGGGCATCAACACATCGGTCTCGCGGCAGGCATACCCGAACATTAGGCCTTGATCACCCGCCCCCTCGTCTTTGTTGCCTCGCGCATCGACGCCCATTGCTATATCAGCGGATTGCGCGTGAACATAAATGTCGACCTTCGCATTCTTCCAGTGAAATCCATCCTGCTCGTAGCCAATATCGCGCACACAAGCGCGCGCCACTTCTTCAATATCATCATGTGTGATTGACGCCGGCCCGCGAACCTCTCCGGCAAGGACGATTCGGTTGGTTGTAGTCAAAGTCTCGACGCCAACACGGGCTTCTGGTTCAGCCGTCAGGAATGTATCGACGATCGCGTCTGAAATGCGGTCACATACCTTGTCAGGATGGCCTTCAGAGACCGATTCACTGGTAAATAGGAACGATTCGTGGGTCATGAAGCTCTCCTGAATAGTCTCATTATCAATTGCCGCCGCCCGCGCCTAATTATTTCACTCTGTACGCTGGCCGAAATGAACAAACCAGCCACGTTTGCACCTAGTCACCCTTTGAATTCTTCCGCGGTAACAGTGGCGAATTTGGAATTGCACTGAAGTTTCGACCATCTTGATCGAAAGCGATGTCTCCATCGCGAACAGCGTTAATCCACTGCGCGATCAATGACAACTCCCCAAAGCTGTAAAAGTGTATTTTCTCCATGCCAAATTCGGGATTCGCGGCCTTGTGTTGAGAGAGTTCAGTCAGAAGCCGGTCTGGCGCCCATGTTTTTGCCAGCTTGACGAGCTTGTCGAGTCCGCGCGTTAAAAAACGAACTGACGGACCGATACCACAAATTCGCGCGTATTTTATTAAGCCGGTTATGGATGCGAGGCCAGGGACACCCACGTGGATGGGCAGCGCACCAATACTCTCACGAATTTTTCTTTCCCACGCGATGATCGCATTTGAATCAAAACAAAACTGTGTAACGACGAAAAATTCTGCGCCAGAATTCTCGACGAATTCCTTTTTCTGCCGCAACGCATCCATCAACACGTCATCGCTGACCGAGGGATGTCCCTCGGGATGCCCCGCGACGCCGATACGCCTCATACCGTATTTGCTGAACAGGCCCGTTTCGAGCAACTGCAAACTACTGTCGAAGGCGCCGACAGGCCGCGACCAACTACCGCCGATGACCAACACTTCCGTTACACCGGCGCCATCCCGAAGTTGCTGGAGATAGTCTTCAAGCTGGTGACAGTCAGTAACTGACCTTGCGGCAACATGCGGAATTGGCTCGAATCCTTCGTTTCGAAGTTCCTTGGCTGTAGCAACGATATCAGCAAAATCACGCCCGGCTGGAGAGACGATATAGACCTTCGTACCGGCGGGCAGATCCTTGCGAAACGCTTTGATTTTCTCTGCTGACGTCGGCGCAATTTCGATAGAAAAATCAACCAGAAGATCAGACAAGCGGACTTTGGCTCCTGCCGTTGTCGACACCGTCGCATCCACTGACATTCGCGTCCCTAACTCTGCCCTACGTGTTGTCATTTAACCCTCGTCCATCGATCATTTTTGGCGCCTTAGCTCAAGCCCGCCGTCGGCTGATAACAAAGGATTCGTCGTAAAACCAAAGGCCGCCATGCTTGCGAAGAACTTCGCCCGTCGCGTCCAAGTATTCTCGGCTTGCAATCGCTGCGTCGAGGCGTTGGTCATCAATCTGGCCGACATAAGCAGCAGCGTTCCAGGCGGCAAGAAGCGTCGATGTACCTATGCTGTTGCTCACTTCAGAGGGAAGTGTGTGCATGTCGTATCGGAACACCGCGCGATGGTCCGAATATGCATTAAAATTGAGATCCCGCTGTTTCTTTGCGAGCCTACTCTTGAGCAGTTTCAGCAAGGCATGGCGGTTCTCAGTAAATGGATTCTCTCCCGGCCACATCCGCTGGATTATTTCGAGGCCAGGATCGCCGCCGCAAGACTGAACGACCAGCATGCGACCACCCGGAGCAATACTGTCGGCAAGTGGAGATAGAACGCGGTCGACTTTGAACTCAATCGGATTGCGCAAGCGATATGGCTGCGAAACAATCAACAAATCGTAGTTGCCCAAATTCTCACCCGGCTGCGGGATCACCCGATCGAGAAGGAACTTCTGATCCTCGCGATACAGCACTAAAACGGACGGGCGCACGTAAAGCGGGTTCCCCGTCTTCTCGCTTTGGCGTACCTGCCACCCGTGGGTTAGCGTCGGCTGCAGTGCCCTGATCTGTTCATCAAACTCGTGAGCAGTCGTGCCAGTGAGCGCCACCTCTTGCCAATTCAGCGCCGCCGCGGCTTCCATCGACTGCGGCTTCAGCCGGGGCGCTTCCGTATAGTAGAGATTTGTGACGACCTGAACTGTCGCCGGATGTTCGGCGAGCCGATCGGATAAACTGAGCAAACTGAGCCGCGTATCCTCGAGACTGATTTCTTTGCCAACAACGAAAAAGGGCATTGTCGGAAAGCGCCTATGCATGTCGCGCATAACACGAGACAGCACCGTACCGTCTCCCATGCCCGCGTCGAACACGCGAAGTGCTGGCGGACGCGGATGAAGATGGGCGAGTTCCATGCCCACGCGCTCGGCCGTGACCCATTTCTCGTTACAGGTGTTGATGAACATGAGATATTTCTGACGGTTATCGTAGAAGCGAAATGCGAGTTTCGATGCGGCGCCAAAATTTGCCGCCTTCTCGTTACTTGCCATTTCGCCAGCGGCGATTTTACTCGTGTCAGAATTGATAGGTGCGAATGTGCCGCCCGCAATTCTGCCGTTGCCCTTCGTAGGAGTTCTTTGTGGCTGATCCTGAATGAATGTACGCACACGCTCCATGGTGCGTGTGGTTACTCGTCCGCCACTGCGAATTCGGCTGACGAACTTGCCGTCGTTGACGGCCAATCGACCAAAAGTGGACTCGGCCCAACCGTCACGTCGGCAAAAATCCTCTATCTCAGCAATGAGCGTCTGCACCTCGTCCATAATGCTATCCATTAGGACTGAGAAACCCGACTGTCAAACTAAAAATAAAATATGAAAAGTGGGACGATAAAGTGGGATATATACCTTAATCGTTAGTTACAGCAGGATCACGCTCCAATCATCGTTTAAGTACAACAGAACTTCTTCAATTATTTTTCAGTTCCCGCCAGATAATGGGATAAATCCCATCTGCATATTTATCTTTACAAATCATGCTTGTAACATCGTTTGCAGCCGGATTCTGTTGGTAATTCACTCGCGATATTGCAAGCGCCCAGGGGGGCTGACCATCTCGTCATACCATTCGGTAGAACGAAACCAATATCGAAAGCGTTCAGGTAGCCACCCGTCCTCCTTACGTACGACAATCCATTTGTTGAGATAGGCGAGCAAGTCGCGCTCGTCCAACCGCACGGCGATTGCGTACAATCCCCCATTTAATGTTTCTTCCCCAAATGGCATATATAATCCCTCGGCGTTTTCCAACGACCATAGGGTCGGGTGTGGTTCAGGGCCAACCGCGGCGACAGCTTCGCCAAGGAGCACAGCTTCGATTGCCTGGGCATGGGAAATAAAATGACGATGCTCGGCAACTGGAAATGTCTCCAGTGCAACTTTCGCCGCCTGCGAAAAACGACTGCTTGCAACAATAAAATCTGGACGATTTAGGGAGTCGATGTCGGTAATGCTCTTCGTGATCTTACGGCTGACGACGACACTCTCGCCGAATGCAGCCTTGGGCACGTATGGTTCAGTAAACACCGCCGTTACCTGCCTGTGAGGCGTGACCGCCATACTGCCGACAATGGCATCGAACCGCCTTGCCACCAAGGCAGGAATGATCGACCCAAAGGTCGTCGGAAATGCGCGATGTTCCACATTCATGTCACGTGCGAGCTGCTTGGCGACATCGATCTCAAAGCCGACATAGTCACCATGCCGGTTGCGGAAGGCCCACGGCACGGCGCGCACGAACGCGGCGCGGAATACACCGCGCTCCTTAATGGCGGCAGGGACATCGCCGGTGAAAGGAGTCGCAGCGGGAACTTCAGCCGATAGTTGCGCCGCAAACAACCCATCAGTTGGGGCAAAGATGCAAAGAACGACAAGAGCAAGGACGCGCGCGCAAAAGGCTTGTCGAGACTCCGTGAGCCAACGCGAAGCCCTTACGCAACGCATATGTCTTATTGCCCTCATGCGCTCATACTAGAGCCGATTTCAGCTCGGTTCTTCATAGCCCTCGACCACTATCATCTGGAGTGTGCCTGCTCCTTCGCGGAATTTCTTGGCCGCCTTATATTCTGGCGACGAAAAATTGGCGACAACAACGTCATAGCTGGGCCATTCGAGAATTGTCGTCTGACAATCAACCGGGTCACCCTCAATCACCTGCATGCGTCCGCGAAAAGCCAAAACCTTTGCACCGGCTGCGGTTGACAGGACGCCCGCGCGCTTACCGTACTCGGACCACTTTTCCATATCCGTAATTTTCGACAAGTTTATCGAGTAAGCCTTAGGTGGCATTCTAGAATCCTTTCAAATTGCAATAAATTTTGTTGTGTGTACTGGCAGGTTCAACGTTCAAACCCACACGTAATGATGGCAGGCAGTTGGCACCTTGAAAACCCCCATCGCCCATGTTCAGCGCCGAAAACGGAATCGTGAGGCTAGAGTTCGACGACTTGGCCCACGCCTGCCGAAATCGCGTTATCAAGGACAGCCTTCGACATCGCAATGTCGCAAATCGACATGCCCTGGATGATCGCATACACCGTATCGTCTGAGTGGATACGCCCTGGCTTTGCGCCGCAAATGACCTGACCAATATTTGCGTCTATGCGGCGGCTAATTGTCTCTTCATCAACGCAACCGCTCTCTAGCCAATACCGCATATCGCCACGACTCAAGGCGTATTCGAGATCATCGACAATAAAACGAGTCGCCTCGGCAAGAACCTCAAATTGAACTTCTGCTTCACCACCCATCGAGACGAGGACAGCCCCTTTCTTAAGCCACCCCGCTTCAAGAAAGGGATCTTTCGCGGTGGTAATGGTGACAACTATGTCCGCTCCATCCACGGCATCACGAAAACCATCCACGGCACGCGTAGGCACTTCAGCTTCTGCGGAATGCCGTTCAACGAAGTCCTTCGCATTTCCGAAAGATCGTGAAGCGACCCGCAACTCGGAGAGTGAAAATGCATGGCTAAATGTGTAATACAGCTCGTCCGCAATCCGCCCCGACCCAATTATCGTGGCGATCCTTGCATCTGGCGGAGCCAACCACTTTGCAGCAAGCGCACCGGTTGTCGCTGTGCGTCGATGCATTAGCCAGCCTTCGTCCACGAGCCCAATCGGCTCACCGGTCTCGAAGTCAACAACCCAGCCAAAGAACTTGCCTGGCATCGCCAGCAATGTACCAGCGACGCCAACGCTCTTCAGTTGAGCGGGCTTTAGAATAGCTCTGCCCGGCGGATCCGTTGGCAAAGCCAGCGTCACGGAGGATGGATGGGAGAGAACATCGCCAATCTCACCAAAATTGCGGTAGGCCTCCTCACAAACGCGGAAGCCTTCCTCAAGTGTCAGCAGAGTGCGCGCTTCGTCCGCTTTGATGATACGTAACACCTCATCCTCCACGTCATACCGGACACTGGCACGTTTTAAGTCGTGCAAGCCTTTGGTGGCATCTTTGACTTCGTCCAACTTGGACCGCTAAATTGACCGCATCAGCTAACTAGCTCGCGTGATGATCGCAGGCAGGCCGCGCGTTGAACACCCCCTATGCCGTGGTTCCAGCCCAAGACTTGGAGTCCAGAGGCTCCATGATGAAGACCCCGCCACAAACGAGGGCAAAATGACATCTGACACCGAGATACACTATCTTGCATCGGGCGTGTTGCCGAAGATCCTCGATCGAGGCCGAATTCGAGTAGGAATTACCACATTCTATCCATGGGCCATGCCCGACCGGGACGGCAAGTGGATCGGCTACAACATCGACATCGCGACGCAGCTGGCCGAAGACATGGGCGTCGACTTGGAGTTCGTTCCAGCAGCGTATGAAGAGCTAAATACAGCGCTTAAGAATGACCGGTTTGACGTGATGATCGCCGGGACCTCAACGACGACTTGGCGCAATCTCGAGGTTAATATTACGACACCCTATATACGCCATAGTGTCAGCATCGTAACCAGCCGAAAACTCGAAGGGGTTATCGAGACAACGGACGATCTGAATAAACCGGACATCGTTGTTTTACGCAGTGGACTCGAAGGTGCCAACACGGCCAAACGGCTTTATCCACGGGCTCAAGACACGCTAATCAAAGACGATGCCCAGTGTTTTCAAGCGGTGCAGGATGGCACGGCGCACGCGTTCCATTCCATTGCCCCAAAGGCAAGTCTCATCATGCTGCAATATCCAAACTTGTTTTATGTACCGCCAGCCATGCATCCAATTGTAATACAGCAAGCCGGTATATCCGTGCGCAAGGGCGACCCTGACATCCTCAACTATCTCGATAATTGGCTTCTGCAGCGCCGAAGAGACGGATGGCTCGAAGCGTGTTGGCACAATTGGAGCGAGACAACGGAATGGTTCGACCAAGTGGAGAACAATCCCTATGTGCTAGGCTAATAGCCTTGGTGGTCTGCTGTGATAGATCGCAAATTCAGCCGGGTCGTGCGTATGGGAGGAAGGGAAAGAGGGCAAATGACACAATCAACGATGAACGAGCTTGCGGCAGCGAGCGTTGTTGAAGAAATCAAAAAACGTGGCGCCCTTCGTGTGGGTATGTGGAGCTTCCACCCATGGGCGATGCAGGACAAGAGTGGCAAATGGATCGGCTATGAGATTGATGTCGCGACGCGGCTAGCCGAAGACATGGGCGTCAAACTTGAACTCGTGCCGACGCCGTACGCCCAACTCGTTCCCGACCTCAAGACAGGCAAATTTGATGTTATCATTTCCGGAATTGGCATAACGCCCGAGCGCAATCTGGAAATCAATTTCTCGATCCCCTACAAGTGGATCGGCGTCGGTATACTGGTCGGCAAACAACACCAGGGAAAAATCTCCTCGATCGCCGATTTGAACAAGCCGGAAATCAAGCTGGTTCGCCGTGGAGCGGCAGTTGCGAAAAATATCTGGCGGGACTATTTCCCTAAGGCTCAGGATCAGCAACTTGAAGACGATGCGAAGTGTCTCCAAGCGGTTCTCGATGGCGAGGCGCACGCCATTATTTCCAATGATCCAAAGCCGCACTTCGCGCTTATGCAACGTCCAGATGCGTTTTACATAACACCCGGCCTGCACCCGATTGAACACTACTGTGTCGGCGTTGGCATGCGAAAAGGCGATCCGGATGCCCTCAACCTATTCAATAACTGGGTCGATCAGCGTGACAAGGACGGTTGGCTAAAGGAACGTAGTGACTACTGGAACGAATCGACCGCGTGGTTTGATCAGGTCGACGACAATCCGTTCTTAATGACGGGTTAGCAAAACTAGACTGTGTCCTTAACGCTTACGCCGGCCGCTGCAAATAGACTCTCAGGATCGTCAATTCCCATACCAAACGGGCTATCAGTCCCAAAAAGAAGGTGGTCGGACCCAGCAAACTCGCCCAAAAACTGCAAATGCTCGGGCGCAAAGACGACGGTATCGTAGTAAAATCTCCGTGCCAAATCAGAGGGCTTTGGCCCCTTCTCGCCCTTTCCAAAGACCATCCAGGCCTTGTCCATACGATCCAACACGCCCATCAACGCGCCGCCGCCGTGGGCGAGCATAATGTTGAGATTGTCGTGGCGCGTCATCACGCCAGCACCAATCAATCGGGCTGCCGCAACGGCAGTCTCAAAAGGAATGCCCAAAGTATTATCAAGACCGTAGGCGTCAAGGCGTTCGATATCCCGCTGGTTCCACGGATGCATCATGACAAGGGTGCCAGCCTCGCCAAGGCGTTGCCAGACGGCATCGGGAACCAAGTCGTCGAGATGTGCACCGTCGACATGTGTGCCAATCGCAAAGTAGTGCATGCCCAACTGATCAATACACCGGTCGAGCTCTTCGCTTACAGCTTCCGGCGCACCAAGCGGAAGCAGACCCATTGGAAGAAG
>Ga0302135_10002903_pt1 | contig 10270 bp, 8 predicted proteins | sample CBN3_surface_MG_FD_203119 | JGI IMG/M metagenome (GOLD analysis project Ga0302135, IMG submission 203119) | Marine microbial communities from Western Arctic Ocean, Canada - CBN3_32.1 | ecosystem: Environmental > Aquatic > Marine > Oceanic | place: Canada: Western Arctic Ocean | collected 2017-09-15 | reverse complement strand
GTGCGCAGCGATATATGTCTTGCCCGAGCCGTTACAAGAACGGACAGCGACCCGTGTGTGATCACGCACAGCTTCAAGTATCTCGACCTGCTTTGCCCATGGACTAGCGCCCAGTTTCTGAGAAGTCAACCTCACCGGATCAGCAGCCCAGGCCGCCCTCACAGAATCTGAATATTGCGGCGGTTCTGAATTGCCAGAATTAAGGCTCGAAGCCCGTGCCGTTTTCGAAATTCGATCACTGTTCACTAATCGCGCGGGCTAAAAATGTGACCACAGGTTCGGCACCGAAAACACGTATTCGACAGAGGGTCGGCCTTTTCCAAACGAACCGGAGCATCGTTGGAACATCTCGGGCATGGCGAGCTATCTTCGTCAATTTGGGCTATCGCCATCGCTGCCACCGGTCGATCACCTGCCAGCGCGCTCCCTGAATCGTCCACCGCAACTACTCTGGTTTGCATCTTCATGAATATCTCTTTCACCGCTTATTAGAACATTTATTCTAATAAGCTAGACGCATATCACCACCCCGTCAAGCATCGATTGTCACGAAATAATGCCGCGAAACTCAATCTGCGGTCTGCAACCAAAAACAGCGAGTTGTTTCGTGATGGCAACTGAAGCACAGTCAATAATCGCTCTGGAAACATTCAAATGTTTCGATAGAAAACGAAGGAATGCGCAAACCGCATACACAGCGCGCTGCGTCGGGCATTCAACAAATCTTTAAATGAAAAGAGGCAGTAGTGCGGGAACTCGTCGGGGGCTGGTCCGGCTGCGCTCCCATGTGCACTACCGCCCTGGACAAAGGTTCTCATTCATCACGTGTGGCAGGCGTGATGGCAGGCAAATTGACGTGATGAACCTATGAATACATCATTCGACATCGCCATTTAGAGGCGTGTTTTACTAGTCCACTAGCGTGTCTAAACAATCCCAGCTTCAAGAATCCACCGAGCGTAAATCGGCTCAAGTCCCGCGGGAAAATCTAGTGACTCCATAACAGTATTTTTCGCAACCAATGAGCGATACAGAACCTCGCATTCCGGCCGCGATTCCTGAATAGTCACTCGCGCAACCCAGTAGGAACGAACGAGTACCAGCCCTTTTTCATGCCCGGAAATACACCGCCCTTGAGCGAACCCTAAGAGAGTTGCATCGTCGACAATTGCGCAAGCTTCTTCGAGCATCTCTCGATCGAGAGTCGCTCGCCAATCCTCATCACCCTCGGGTCGCCCCGCTGGCAGTTCCCATTGTTTTCCATCCTGACTGATGATGACTATTTCTTCGGACTCGCTCAAACAGATTGCGCCCGATCCATGCCATTTGCCAGACGGAACTTGATCAGCGGGCCACCACGATATGAGCCAGTTCTGACCAGCGTCCTCGAATTGATACTCCACTCTGTCTCGAGCAACTAGATCCATAATGCCTCACCAATCCATCGCCATATGATGCAATCAAGACACCAATATCATTTGTACCATCGTTCCAACAAGTATTATCCAGTCATCAACAATGGGCAATTAAAAGACCAAGGAAACAAAATTGAAAGTTCTCGTTACCGGATCGTCAGGCCTAATTGGCTCGATGCTGATCAACTCACTCACCGACTCGTTCGAATTTTCAGCCCTCGACGCTCGCTCGTCCGATCACGCCCCAGACGTGCCAACTCTCATCACCGACGGATCGAACTACGATTCCATGGAAAAGGCATTTGAAGGCGTCGATGCTGTCGTTCACATGGGTGCCAACGCCCCTGTCGAAACTCCCTGGCCCGACGTTCTAAAGAACAACATATCGATGACTCACAACGTCTACGAAGCTGCACGCCAGCACGGTGTAAAGCGAGTTGTATTCGCCAGTTCAAACCACGCCGTAGGCAACTTTGAAATGGACGAGCCGTACAGCCGAATTCGAGTTGGTGATTACGAAGGCCTGACCGCCGGCGAATTCAAACAAGTCGACCACCTTGTGCCCATCCGACCCGACTCCGATTACGGAGTAAGCAAGGCATTCGGAGAAGCAACAGGGCGCTACTATCACGAACACTTCGGGCTCGAAGTTGCCTGTCTGCGCATCGGAACCGCCAACGCACCCAACAAGCCAGTAGGCGTTCGAATGCTTGCAACATGGCTCAGCCACCGAGACCTCGCACACTTGGTTTCACAGTGCCTGACGCAGCCTCTTGGATTCGAAATCTTCTACGGAGTTTCCGATAACACCTGGCGATTCTGGGACACCGACCACGCCAAAAAGACGATCGGCTACGCACCTCAGGACAACGCCGAAGACTACCGAAACTCTATCTAGAGTTAGAAGCGGCGAGAAGCCTACTCTTCTGAAGAATCAGGCTTCTTGTCGCGGCCGTCGATTACCGGGCCGTCGTTGTTTATGCGCTGTTCAGCACCATCGCGACCATCAATAACCGGGCCATCGTTATTTATGCGGCGTTCCATAGGCTGGTTGCCGTCGATAATCGGACCATCGTTATTGACTCGTCCGCGTTCAGGAGATCCGCCACGATCATCTCGTCGCGGGCCGCGGGAATCGCCACCGCGGTCATCCCGCCTCGGACCACGTGAATCGCCGCCGCGATCGTCACGACTTGGGCTTCGGGAATATCCACCACGATCATCGTCACGCCTTGGTCCGCGGGAATCGCCGCCGCGGTCATCACGGCTTGGACCTCGGGAGTATCCACCACGGTCATCGCGACTCGGGCCACGTGAATCGCCACCGCGATCATCACGACTTGGACCTCGGGAATATCCACCACGGTCATCGCGACTTGGGCCTCGAGAATATCCACCACGATCATCTAGTCGTGGGCCGCGGGAATCGCCGCCGCGGTCATCACGGCTTGGACCTCGGGAGTATCCACCACGATCATCGTCACGCCTTGGTCCGCGCGAATCGCCCCCGCGGTCACCTCGTGACTCACCTCGTGATTCGCCACGAGACGGACGCGGCGCCTCTCCCTCGTCGATTTCTGAACGATATCGTCCTGTCGGCGCACTTCGATCACCGAACGAAGATCGAGGAGACTCTCCACGATCAACCTTCCGAGGACCCGTGCTTCGCCGGGGCTCTCGAACACCTTCTCGGCGATCACTCTCAGCCCTGTAACTCAATTCGCCTTCACGCGGTTGTCGAGGCGGCAACGCCATCTCTTCGAGAAGTTCGAGTCCGGCCTCAGTCCCCATCGTGCGACCAATACCCGTATACCGGGCATAGCCCTGACCAACAAGCTGAGCCATCTTGGCTCGCGCCGTTGCGGGATCAATATTTCGGAACCAGCGAGCGATCATCAAATAAACCAGCTCACCCGGCGTAAGGCTCTCTTCAGTTCCAACCAGTACATAAAGCACACGGTCGGCAGCGCTCTTCAGTTCACGAAATGCAGGAGCCGAAGGAATCATCCCCGTCAGGTCCCAGGCAGCAAGCACCCACTCTTTTTCATCGTCGGCCAAACGTCCCCAGGCGCGCAGGCGCTTGGCTTCGAGGTCGGGCGATTGACCGGGTCGGTGCTCTATTGCGGATAAATCTATGTCGTGAACTATTTCGGGCATCGTTAAATGATGAACTCGATTTCCACTTACAACAAGCACAAAGTGTTAACGAGCGCCCCCAAGGTGGAATTGTCTTACCCTCCCTCTCAGGCAGGAAGGGAGTTAGAGGGTAGACCGATGACAGCTCACGACGGACGCCAGCCCAAGTCGTCCTACGACGCCCGGAACAAACGTTCCCCCCGGAATGGGGGAGTTAGAGGGGGAGACTGCAGCGGCGACCAAGTCGTCAGACGACGCCCGGAGCAAAACGAGACTGCGACGCCAGCCCAAGTCGTTCGACGACATCCAGTCCCATTCAAATTAGCCTCCACACCCACAAATTTACCGACAAACCTCACCCAAAACAAAGGGTGCCACTGGCACCCTTTGCTACCATCCCAAACGTGACAAATCCAAATCTGCAATACGCACTCGCTGCTGACATCGGTGGCACCAACATCCGAGCCGCACTCGTCGACGCCGAAGGCCACATGACTGGGCGCGGTTCCATCAACACCGAACCCGAACGTGGCATCGACGATGCAAGCTCCCGACTCGCCACGCTACTCAAAGCCGCACGGGCAACAGCGCCTTCCGGAGCCGAAATCGTAGGAGTAGGCGTCTCAACCGCAGGCCCCATCCGACCCGCCACCGGAACCTACAACCACCCGCCCAACCTGCCCGGATGGCACGATAAGTCGATGAAATCATCGCTATCCGAAGCGATGAGCATGCCCGTCTGGGTTGGCCATGATGCCACCCTCGCCGCGTTAGCCGAAACCCGATTCGGCGATCACGTCGGTGCCGAAAATCTTATCTACGTAACTATCAGCACCGGCGTTGGCGGCGGCATCATCGCCAACAGCGAAATGGTCACCGGCTCGGCCGGGGGTGCAGGCGAAGTGGGTCACCTCGCAGTACGCACCGGAGCCTACAAGTGCAACGTGGGCTGCGACGGCTGTTTCGAAGGTAACGCATCCGGACCCGCCATCGCAAAAATCGCCCGAGAACGATTCACAGGCGAAGGTCCGTTAGCTGAAATGGCCGACGGAAATCCCGAATACATTACTTCACGCATGGTGTTCGATGCAGCCGATGCTGGCGATGAGGTAGCGCAGGGAGTCGTCGATCTAACAATTGAAAACGTCAGCATCGGACTCGGCATGCTGATCAACGTCTTCAACCCGGAAGCACTCGTAATCGGTGGCGGAGTAGTTCAGGGACTCCAACGACACTGGGAGAAGCTCAAGGCAATGGTCATTGAAAAATCACTCCCCGGCTACGGCAGAGCAACCCCGCTAACCGCAACTCGCTTGGGAGACGACGTAAGCCTACTAGGAGCCGCTCAGCTAGCCTTCCGCCAGGCAAGGCGACAATAGCAAAAGATCTATCGCCCCTACACTGTCATCCTGAACTTGATTCAGGATCTGTGAAAGACGTAGGCACCTCTTCACCGCCAGCATTGCTCACTACGCCTTAAAGCCAACCCTCTGCGCGACTCCCGCGGATACTGAATCAAGTTCAGCATGACAATTTAGTCGCGTCCGACTACCCGGAACCAATCCCAAAGAAAAAGTGCCCTCAGCACTAGAAATTCTCTTCGTGGTCCCACGGGTCTTCTGGCGGAAGATCGATATCGAACGGATCACCACGGTCAAGCCCAAGATCCTCGGCTTCATCAGTAACACCCGTGCCGAAGTCATCCACATCGCCCGGATCAGGCGCATTCGCCCATCCCTCGATCTCGGCGGGCTCGTAACCCTCGGTATCGATCCCCGGCAAAGTATCGCCAGCCCCGAACATCGAACGAGCCATCTCCTGAGTCACAACCTCATCAAGATCCTCTTCATCCTTCATCGCCTGCAAAGCCTGCTGTACAAGCTCCACAACACGGGGCTCCGAACTCACCAGCAGCTGCTCAAGCTGACTCTTGGCGACATCGCCACCAATGCGCTCAACAGCCGATATCGCCGCCAGCTGAACCGTTAGGTCGGCGTCGTCCAGCGAAACATCCAGCGAATGCAAATGCTCTTCGTCGCCCAACTCACCCATCGCCATCGCCGCCTCATAGCGAATCGAAGCGTCATCATGTTCAAGATCGGGAAGAACGTAGCTAACCCATCTCGGATCCGACGTTCGCCCCATAGCGAAAATACTGCTCTGCCGTGACCTGACGTCTGGCAGTGCATATGCCGATTCAATAAACGGAATCAGACGCTCACCACCGAACACCGAAACTGCTTCAAGCGCCTTCAGCTTCACCGTCTGGACCTCTCGCTCGTCCTCAAGAACGGCATACAGAACGCGAGTCAAAATGACCTCGTCTTTGACACCGAGTTTGCCCGATTGCGCCATTGCAGAAAGATACGCCAGCGGTACCGCAGCGGCAGCCCGAACCTCCACTGAAGGATCGGTCGTAAGCATGTCGGTCAAAGGTTTGACCAACGCACGATCGCTGCTCTCTTCGAGCCCCTTTAGTGCGCTCAACCGAACGTCGGTACTCGTGTGTTGCATTCCCTGCTTGTAGATCGCCTCGAACTCGACGTCGGGCTGCTCATCGCAAAGAGCCACCATGCGATCGACAATCTCCAACACCCGTTCAGGCGTCCATTCCAGCCAGAGCTGCCCGAACTCTTCGGCCTCGGGACCCGTAAGTTTCGACAGCTCAGGAAGCGACGCATAGTTAATCGCTGCGTCGTCGTCTTCAGGAAGTTGATTTAGAAATTCGTCTAGACCCATATTTACGTTTTCTTGCGCCCTCTAGATGCCAGCGTACGTTCGCGCCGACCCAACGACGTTCTATTCGTCCTTCGCAGCAACCTCAACACCGAGACACTGAATGGCAGGCGATCGCATCGATCCGAACACCCATTCTGCCGCGTCGCCCACCTGCTCCACCTGTGACAGCACCTTGTAGACGTTGCCTGAAATCATCGTGTCCTTCACCCGACCAACAATTTCACCGTTCTCAATTTTATAACCAAGTGAAACGTTTGCACGGAAATCTCCGCCCAATTCGTTACCCTGCCCAGCACCTAGAAGTTCCTCGACGATAAGGCCTTCTTTAATTCCGGTGATCATGTCTTCAAAATGAGTGTCACCGTGAGCTATGTCGATCACAGAAGTACCTGGCGAAGGAGTGCTCGCAAGCCCACGTCCAGCTGCTCCAGTCGACGTCTTCCCGAGCTGACCCGCCGTTTGCAGATCCAGTAACGGCCCGCCTGCAACACCGTTTTCGATCAGCGCATGTCGACGACTCGCAACACCCTCGTCGTCAAACGGCCTGCTGCCGCTCGCACCGCTAATCAGTGGATCATCAAAAATCGTTATTCGTTCGTCAACAATCTTCTCGCCCCAGCGATCGCCCAGCGGCGATGATCCGTTAGCAACGTTCTTGCCATTAAACCCCGAAAGCAGAGGATGAATCATCGTTGCGCCAACACCGCGAGGCGTAAATATCACCGGAAGATCGCCTTTATTGGCCGTTGCCTGAGCGGTCTCCTTAGACCATCGCAGCGATCGTCGAACCGTCTGCAACAGTCGATCCAACTCAACTTCGCCGAATAAATGACTCGAACCGAATCCGGCCCAAACGTTCAGCATGTCGGTGCCACGAATGAGCTGAGCACCCAGCGAGCAGTAGTAGCTCGTCTGTTCATACTCAGCATCGATCCCGGCCGAATTCATGATCCGACCTCGCCCCGTAGACCACCCAATGCGGGCGTCACAAAGCAGCTCTGGCCACTCGTCCATCAGCCGTTCGATCAGCCCTTGTCCAACGTCGATCATCGACTGCTGAGAAACCGCAGGAATCTTGGCATCGACAATATCGACAGTCGGATATTCACTCGGAGCAGGAAACTCAAACAAAGCCTCGGATCCAAACGGAGCCAGCGTTGCCGCCCGATCCACTAGTTCCGATTCACGGCTAGCGTCGGTAGTCGAAGTAAATCCAATCCGACCGTCATCGATCACCCGAAGCGCAACACCCGAAGTGTCACGACGCATGATTTCCTTCAGCCGGTTCGCCTCAAACGAAACGGGATGACTCTCCATCTCAATCCGGTAAACCTCGGCCTGATCAAATTTTGCCGCAGCGGCATTTAGTAGCGATTCGCTCAATGTTTTATCTCTCGAAATATCTGGTCACAAACTGTCGATAACAACACGCCTACGCCCCTGAAATCAGGCATTTTTGAATACGTATGTGCGGGCTGCCGTTCGAAACCGGTAATGGCGACTGACCACCCTTGCCGCAACCGCCGCCCTGGTTCATGCCGAGGTCGTTTCCAATCCCATCGAGATTTTTCAATGTCTCGAACAGGTTTCCGGTAAGCATTACGGGACGAACAGCTTCCTGAATCTCGCCGTTGCGAATCATGTACGCCTCGCCCGACGAGAAAGTGAACATCTCGTGCTGCGTCATCCCGCCGTACCAATTGCGAACGTAAACGCCATCTTCAACGCCCTCAAGCAAATCCTCAAGAGTCGCCTCACCCGGCTCAATTATCGTGTTCGTCATGCGCACGATCGGAGGAAAGTTGTAGCCAATCGCCCGAGCGTTACCGGTCGGCTTCTCACCCATCTTCGCGGCAGTCTCACGAGAGTGAAGGCGACCTACCAGCTCACCTTCTCGAACAAGTGCCGTTCGAGTAGCCGGAGTCCCCTCATCGTCATATTTAAAGCTGCCCCGCAACCCCGGAATCGCAGCACCATCGGTGAAGTTCAGGTGCTTTCCACCGAACTTACGACCCATGTACATAATCTCTTTCAGCTTGTCGTTCTCATACACGTTGTCGCCCTCAGAAAGGTGCCCAAACGCCTCGTGAACGAACACGCCCGCAAGCACTGGATCAAGAATTACCGTGCGCTCACCGCCCTCAAGCGACTTCGCATCCAGCAGCGCAACCGCTCGCTTTGCAGCGTCGACCACCTGCTCATCCAGATCTCGAATCAGATCAAAATCGCCCTGCGACCCAAGACTAAATCCGGCCTGCTGAACGTCACCACCGCTTCGAGCCTGCGCCGAAATTCGTGAAATAACGTGGACTTGTTCTTGCTCGATATACGAACCATCAGAGCTTCCAAAGAACGTTTTGCGTGAAGTGTCGCCGTAAATAATGTCGGCGCTGTTAATGCCATCTACCGACCACACAAGATCGTTGTAGTGATCCATGATCCGTTTTTTCTCATCGAGAGAAACATCGGCGGGATCGTGAACGATGTGAGCCGGAACCACGTCAACATGAGGATCCGCTTCGCCAATTTCAGTCTTCGTCCCGCCAACAGCCTTCGACTGTGCAACGGCGTCTCCAATCTTGGCCTTCAGATCGTCGAGACTGTTGAAACTAGCAAATCCCCAGCCACCTTTAGTAACGGCTCGAACGTTCCCGCCCAAACCACTGGTTTGCGCAATTGTTTCAAGCGATTTACCGCGGTAGGTAAGCCGCGAATTATCAGTCTCTTCTATTCGTACTTCGCAATAATCGGCGCCATGGCCTTTGATTGCGCTGTCTATAAGGTCGCGGTATTTCACGAATTTGCCGAGCCTCTTCTAAATTGCGATCGGGCATTGAATCAAAAAGTGTCAAAAATACTGGATAGCCCTGTTTTTCCAGACAATCGATCTTCGGAGCGTCAATACTAGCAATGGGGTACGCAAAACCCCACCGGTGAACCCCAATAAGAGTGACATTCAGTCCCATACACCGTGATAATCGAACCCAATGTCGCACCAAACTCCCGAAAGATCCAACGGTAGCGTGAATATCGAATATCAGGCAGCTGTTTCGAAGCTACTCTCGCTCGCCGACTTCGAGAGAAAATCCCGCGCCAACGACCCGCCGGACTTCCACCTCAAACGCATCGAACGGCTCCTTAAGTATCTCGGCAATCCGCACATCGGCCAGAAGTACGTTCACGTAGCGGGCAGTAAAGGCAAGGGCAGCACATCGGCGATGATCGCATGGTCGCTCGCCGCCAGCGGATACACGACAGGCCTCTTCACATCACCATCGATTCACCGAATCACCGAACGATTACGAATCAACGGCGAACCGATTTCCGAGCACGATTTCACCCAGCTAGTTAACGATCTATGGCCCGCAGTTGAACGAGTATCCGAAGATGGCGACATCGGCAGAGCTTCAGTTTTCGAACTCGAAACAGCGATGGCGTTCTGCCATTTCAATAACTCGAATGCCGATATAAGCGTGATCGAAGTTGGACTCGGCGGCAGGCTCGATTCGACCAATATCATCACACCACTGGTATCGGTCATGACCCCAATCAGCCTCGATCACGTTGCCATACTCGGCGATACGATCGAATTAATTGCGAAAGAAAAAGCCGGAATCATCAAGCCGGAAATTCCGGTGGTTACTTCGCCGCAAAAACCAGAAGCGCTCGAAGTAATACGAAAAACAGCGAACGCAAAACAAAGCCCGCTAACCGAATCGAACACAATAGTTGAGATCCTCGCCTCAAACGATCTCGGCATCGACGGCGTCGAACTCGAATTCGCCACTCACAACGAATCAATCACCACCCATCTACACCTTCTGGGTTCCCACCAGACCGACAACGCACGCACCGCAGTAGCTGCCTTGGCAGAACTCTCCAAAGCAGGCATCCCAACCACAAACGAAGCAATTGGCGAAGGCCTAAGCAACGTCGAATGGCCAGCCAGAAATCACGTCGTCGCCATTGCGCCTGTCCCG
>Ga0302135_10002902_pt1 | contig 10272 bp, 10 predicted proteins | sample CBN3_surface_MG_FD_203119 | JGI IMG/M metagenome (GOLD analysis project Ga0302135, IMG submission 203119) | Marine microbial communities from Western Arctic Ocean, Canada - CBN3_32.1 | ecosystem: Environmental > Aquatic > Marine > Oceanic | place: Canada: Western Arctic Ocean | collected... | reverse complement strand
TGGAACGAGACGATGACGCCGCCGGGATTTCTGGGGGGCCATGCAGCCTGACGAATCGGAGCTGATTGAACGGAGTAAGGGCCGAGACCTTTGAAACACTGCGCCTATTAGCCGCTCTTAACCACGGACCCCGGCACAACTCGTCCCAGGCCAATTCTTATGCACCTCCAGTGTGAACCCAACTCATTGCCACTCCCCGCCCATCCCGACGAAGCGTGCACAGCACTGGAACTTTGTTGGGGTGGCGTTCGTCTCTATTAGTGAGGGCGGCGAATTTTCGACACTGCCGCCTCGAAGCAACGAACACAATATATAGGAGGAGGCGAAATGTTCAAGACTAAAGGAATCATGGCAGCGGTAGGTATCTCGGCACTGTTGGTGCTCGGGGTCGCATGTGGCAACGGTGAAGAAGCGACAACGCCGACGTCGGACAGTGTCGCGGACACGTCCGCCAGCGTGGGGCAGCTGGCGAGTACAGGAGCTCCGGTTTCATCCCAGGCCGTCGCTCCGGCACCCGCGACGGTGTTTTCAACGACAGACGAAGCGGCGGTTGAGCCTAGCCCTGTGCTCGCCTCGTCATCTGGATTCTCCGGCTCTGTACCGGTGGCTTCGCTAGCGCAGGGTGGATCGTCCGATGCCGGGATCTGGGTCACGGGCCAGGGAACGATCACCCTGGAACCTGATTTGGTGCTGCTGAACATTGGAGTTGAGACCATGGCCGATACGGTGGCGGTCGCCCGAGGCGATGCTGCAAAGGCGATGGCGGCTATTGTGGACGCCGTAAAGGCCCGGGGTCTTGAGGACACGGACATTCAGACGGTCTCGTTCAATATCTGGCCCAGGTATGAGTATCCCGAGGTTCTACTTGACGGCAGTAGGACGCACAAGCAGACACTGGTCGGGTACACGGTGAGCAATACTGCCAGCATCAAGGTACGGGACATCGACGCCGTCGGCGAAATCATTGACGACGTTACCGTGGCCGGTGGCGACTCCACGAGGATCAACGGGATCAACTTCACCATCGAAGACACCAGCGGATATATGGAGCGACTACGCGAGGACGCAGTCAACGACGCGATCGCCAAGGCGGAGCAGTTCGCCGAGTTGACCGGTGTGATCGTCGGTGGCCTGGTATTCATTAGCGAAACGGGCGGCGGCTCCCCGGTAGTGCAGAACTTCGGCACCGACGACGGGTTCATGATTGCCAGAGCTGAGTCGGTATCGAGATCCATCAGTGGTGGCGAGCTAGAGCTAAAGCTCGGCGTACAGGCCGTCTTCGGAATCGTGCAGTAAGAAATCAGGGACTGGGGGCTGGGGTCTAAGGTCTGGTTCCAGACGCGAGAGCCTCGCGCGGGACAGCACCTGGAGCCCAGCCCCACTTATCCAACCCCCAACCCACGACCCCTAGCCCCGTTCCCCTCGCGGCTGCTACAATCTCCACGATAAATCGATGACAAGGGGGCAAGCGCCAAATGGTCCTCAGCGACCACACGATCAAGGAAGAGATTGCGAAGGGGCGAATCATCGTGGACCCCCTCGGTGAGGGTTGTATTCAGCCCGCCAGCGTCGATGTCCACCTGGACAGTCAACTGCTGGTTTTTAGAAACTCTCGCCGGGCGTTCATCGACGTGCGAGAAGAGCAGCGCGACCTCACAGAGATGATTGAGATCGAGGGCGATACGCCTTTTATGCTTCACCCCGGCGAGTTTGTCCTGGGCAGCACGCTGGAGAACATCGAGCTGCCTGGCGACCTTGTGGCTCGTCTTGAGGGCAAAAGCTCTCTCGGTCGAATTGGCCTACTGATTCACTCGACTGCAGGCTATGTCGATCCGGGTTGGAAGGGCCACCTGACGCTGGAGCTCAGCAATGTGGCGAACCTCCCGGTAACGCTGTACTACGGGATGAAGATCGGCCAGATATCGTACGTTCGTCTGACACACCCCGCTGACAACCTGTATGGCTCATCGGCCCTTGGCAGCAAGTACCAGGGCCAGACTGAACCCACGGCCAGCAGGGGATACCGCGACTTTGCCGGCTGATTTTATTGAGCCCTAGTTGCACTCCGGAATACGAGGCCAGTACATGAGCCATATGGACAGAGCGCTCTCCCTGGCCAGGCGGTCGCTGGGAGCCGTCAGCCCCAACCCATCCGTCGGCGCGGTAGTCGTGAAGGACGGCATCGTCATCGGGGAGGGGTGCACACAGCCGCCAGGCCGTGAGCACGCCGAAATCATCGCCCTGCATCAGGCGGGCGGTAGCTCCGAGGGCGCGACCCTCTACTCCACACTTGAGCCCTGCAACCACCAGGGCAGAACACCCCCTTGCACCGCAGCCATCGTGCGCGCGGGCATATCCGAGGTTCGCGTGGCGGCTCTAGACCCCAACCCCGATGTGGCCGGTGGTGGAGTTCAGGCCCTCGAAGAGGCTGGAGTCCGGGTCCGAGTCGGCGAGGGCGAAAAGCGTGCAAAACTGATGATGGAGGCCTACCTCAAGTACGTAGAGGAAGGCATGCCCTTCATCACGGCCAAGTTCGCCATGACACTGGACGGCAAAATCGCCACTCGTACGGGCGATTCCAAGTGGGTCTCCGGCGACAAGGCCCGGTGGGAGGTCCATGGATTACGCTACAAATCCGATGCCATCATGGTCGGCATCAACACGGCTATGGCCGACAACCCCCAGCTCACGGCGCGGGACGAACGTGGCAAAGCCAGGGACCGACAGCCTCTGCGAGTCATCGTAGACAGCAAGGGCCGCATACCCCTAAACGCAAGAATGTTGTCGGAGCCCGGCGAGACGCTAGTGGCGGTATCGACGGCCAGTGAAGAGGCACGTGAATCTCTCGCGGGGGCCGGGTTCGGAGTCGTCGAGGCGGCAGCGGACGATGGGACCGTTGACCTTACGGCGCTGATGCGTCACCTGGCAGGCGAAATGAATATCACAAGCCTATGTGTCGAGGGCGGCGCCTCTATCCTGGGCTCACTGTTCGACCACGGTCTCGTAGACAAGGTCATCGCCTTCGTGTCTCCCTCAATTATTGGGGGAGGGGACGCGCCGTCCCCGGTGGCAGGCCGAGGGGTCGACTTGATGTCAGATGCCATCAAGCTAGAACGAGTCAAGTGGGATCGCTTCGGGAGAGACATGGCTATCACGGGGTATTGCTAATGTTTACAGGCATCGTCGAGGAGATGGGAACCGTCGTGTCATCCGGAGACGGGCATCTTTCTGTGGCCGCTTCCAAGGTCATGGAGAGCCTCAAGCTCGGCGACAGTGTGACCGTCAACGGCGCCTGTCTGACGGCGACTGTCATCAGGGAGGACGGGTTCACGGTGGACGTGGTCCCCGAGACGCTTCGCCGCACGAACCTGGGAGAGCTTGTGGACGGGGCCGCAGTCAACCTGGAGCGGGGCGCGCTGGTGGGCGGCCGGCTCGACGGCCACATCGTGCAGGGACACGTCGACGGCACGGGTGTCGTAGCTGCCGTGACAGAGGAGGCTGAGGCGCTGATGGTCGCTGTGGACGCGCCGCCGGAGATCATGAGATACATAGTGAAGAAGGGGTTCGTGGCTGTGGACGGTACAAGTCTGACGGTTGTAGACTGTAGCGAAGATAGGTTCACGTTCACCGTCATACCCCACACCAGAGAGCATACGGTTATAGGATCTCGCAATCCGGGCGACCGAGTGAACATCGAAGTAGACATTTTGGCGAAGTACGTCGAACGTCTGACCGCCACCGCCCGATAGGCGAATAGACAGGTCAATGCCACAGATATCCATCGAACAGGCCATAGACGATATTCGCGACGGCAAGATGGTCATCATCGTTGATGATGAGGGCCGTGAGAATGAGGGCGACCTGGTAATGGCCGCTGAGAAGGTCACCCCGGAGGCCGTCAACTTCATGGTCTCTGAAGGGCGTGGCCTCGTCTGCGTCCCGATGGAGACCCAGCGCCTTCGTGAGCTAGAGCTCCCGATGATGGTTCTCGACAACACAGCCAGGCTAAGCACGGCATTCACCGTATCTGTCGACGCTCTGGAGGGCACCACCACAGGCATATCGGCACAGGATAGGGCCGCGACTGTGAAGGCGCTCGTAGACCCCAAAACACGTCCCCAGGACCTCGGCAAGCCAGGTCACATATTCCCATTGTGTTATGCCGATGGCGGCGTACTGGTCAGGACCGGCCACACAGAGGCCGCCGTCGATCTGCCACGCATGGCAGGGCTGTACCCGGCAGGTATGCTCTGCGAGGTCATGGCCGAAGACGGCACGATGGCCCGCATGCCCCAACTGGAGGAGCTTTCGGCCAAACACGGCATCGGGATAGCGACAATAGGCGACATCATCGCCTACAGACGCCATCGCGAGAAACTTGTCGAACGTGTTGCCGAGGCTCGTCTGCCCACCAAGTACGGTGTTTTCGAGGCCATCTCGTACCGGAGTATGGTCGATAAGGACGAGCATGTGGCGCTGGTGATGGGCGATATCAAGGCAGACGAACCGACGTTGGTACGCGTCCACAGCGAGTGTCTCACTAGCGATGTCTTCGGCAGCATCCGCTGCGACTGCGGAGACCAGGTAGCCCTTGCGCAGCATGCCATTGCCGAGGAGGGCAAGGGCGTGTTCGTGTACATGCGCCAGGAGGGCCGTGGCATCGGCATCCACAACAAGCTCAAGGCCTACGACCTTCAGGACGACGGCCTCGATACTGTCGACGCCAACGTCAGACTCGGTTTCCCTCCCGACATTCGTCACTACGGTGTCGGCGCGCAGATTCTTATTGACGTGGGCGTGGGCAAGATGCGCGTCATGACCAACAACCCAAAGAAGCTGGCCGGTTTGGAGGGCTACGGCACCCTCGAAGTTGTCGGGCAGGTGCCTATCAAGGCCCAGCCCAATAGTGAGAACGCACGCTATCTGGAGACCAAGCGCAAGCGAATGGGCCACCTCCTCGACGAGGCCGATACCAACGGCGGTAAGTCCTGATGGCTCCCGTTTTACGGGGGAACCAGAAGGGCAGGGGACTGAAGGTCGGTGTCGTGGTAGCCCGTTTCAACGAAAGCATTACCACGCGACTTCTGGAGGGCTGCGAGGCCGCACTATCCAAATGCGAAGTGGAGTCGGATGATGTCACAGTGGCCAGCGTGCCGGGGTCCTTCGAACTCCCGGTGACAGCGAAGCGAATGGCCGAGTCGGGCAAATTCGACGCTGTTGTTTGCCTCGGTGCAGTTATACGAGGAGAGACGGACCACTACGAACACATCGGCGATCAGGCGGCGCGGGGTATCGCGGACGTGGCCCTCGCCACCGGCGTCCCCGTAGTATTCGGTGTGCTGACCACAAACACCGTAGAGCAGGCCGTCGCCCGTGCGGGCGGAGAGCATGGTGAGCAGGTCGAATCGGCCATGGCTCAGCAAAAGCCTGAGCTCGGGGATACCCCTGGTGACGGCGTAGAAGGCAACGCGGGATACAGCGCTGGTCTTGCGGCAGTGGAGATGGCGAAGCTGCTATCAGCCTTGGACGCCAGCGGTGAGTGACCGAACCTGCTGAGGTCGGTGTAGGGGCGGGTCAGTGACCCGCCTTTTTGCATAGGGAATATCTAGGAGGCGTCGTTTTGTCGGACGCGCTCATATCGGAACTGATGACTGGCAGCCGCCGGGCATTGGCCAGACTTCTCACTACTATCGAGCGAGACCCCTTCCAAGCGTCCGCCGTCATGAGTGCACTTCACGCCCACGCCGGGAACGCCTACCGCATCGGATTAACCGGCCCCCCGGGCGCTGGTAAAAGCACGATTGTCGATGGCCTGGTGAGGCTTATCAGGGCAACCGGACAAACAGTCGGGGTCGTGGCCGTCGACCCCACAAGCGCCTTCAGCGGCGGCGCCGTACTGGGGGACAGGGTCAGGATGCGGCGTCACAGTCTCGACGACGGCGTATTCATCCGGAGCCTTGCCACCAGAGGAGCGCGTGGAGGCCTGTCCCGGGCTGCAGGCGCTGCCGTCGTAGCGATGGATGCTTTTGGCATGGACTTTGTAATCGTAGAATCCGTGGGCGTGGGCCAAACCGAGATGGACATCATGGGCATCGCAGACACGGTTGTGGTCGCCCTGGTGCCCGAGTCCGGCGATGGTGTGCAGGCGCTGAAGGCCGGCCTAATCGAGATCGCCGACGTGGTCGTAGTCAACAAGGCGGATCGTCCGGGGGCTGAAGGTCTCGCTGTGACCGTCGAGGGCGAGCTAATGGTCCGCGATAACACCGAATGGTGGATGCCGCCGGTCCTGCTCACGCGGGCTCACCGTGGTCTCGGTATCGAGGAGCTTCTCGCAAAAATCGGCGAACACCGTGAAGCTGCAGAAAAGACAGCGCACCTGGAACAGCGCCGCTCCGAGCGTCGTCGTCGCCAATTTGCCAGAGCGGTCCGTGATGCGGTGGACCAGGCGGTCGGCAAGCTGGATATGGAGGACGGTAGGCTGGGGGATATCCTTGCGCGGGTAGAGCGAGGCGAAATCGACCCGGAGTCCGCGGCGGCCCAGGCATTCAGTGAGGGCGACCTACTCTCCAGGCTTGCCATCGATCTCGGCTCCGCGAGCTGAACCCACCCGCAGAGTACACGTACCCAAATAATCCTTCCCCCTGCGCTTTCCACCCGCTCCGCATTCAAACCCCACCGAATCCCAAGGCCAATCATCGGCGACGAAAGTCGAACACCGGTGCCGATGGCACACTTGAAGAAAGTGGGTTTCGCTGCTAGAATTATGGAATGCTGGGGATTAGTCTAGCGGTAGGACGACAGACTCTGGCTCTGTAAGCCGAGGTTCGAATCCTCGATCCCCAGCCACACCCATTTTGCCATACATCACGTGGCGCATTCGTCTAGCGGCCAAGGACACCGCCCTCTCAAGGCGGAGATCACGGGTTCGAATCCCGTATGCGCTACCACCCCTTTCGTAGCTATGTTGCCCTGCGAGGTCGGCCGCCACGCGACTGTTCGTTCGCCGACTCGCCAGTTGCACCCACTGTTGCGCAGGCCGTAGAATCAGCTTCAGCAAAAAGGCCTCCCTCTCGGAGCGCCCGCGTCTTTCGGCTGCTATGATCCGGTCGCCTTATGGACATTGGGCTGCTAGCCTGCATCCTTGTTATCCCTGCGTTTCGTTTAGGGGATATCTATTTCGAGGTAAGGATTGGAATGCAATACCGCACACTTGGTCGTACCGGACTGAATGTCTCGTTGCTCAGCCTTGGCACAGGAGGTCCGAGCAAGCTGGGTCAGGAGGCCGGCCTGGAGCAGCGCGATCAGACGGCTCTGGTGCGCTGTGCTCTGGATCTGGGCGTAAATCTCTTCGACACCTCTGTAGGGTATGGAGAGAGCGAGGCGATCCTGGGCCGTGCATTAAAAGATGTGCCCAGAGAGACGTACATACTCGCGACCAAGTGGCGATATCAGCCAAAAGAGGGCCGCGTGGCGGACCCAGCCGAGCTTGTAGCTTCAGTGGAACGTAGCTTACGGCGGCTCGACACGGATCACATCGACATAATGCAGTTCCACGGGATATTGGTCGAAGAGTACGCGGAAGTCATCGAATCTCTCTATCCCGCGATGACCCGGTTGAAGGACGACGGTAAGATCCGATTCATCGGCTTCAGCGAACAGTTCTCTGCCGATCCGGCGCACAAAGCGCCTGTGCTGGCCCTCAAAGATTCGCCAGGATTGTGGGACACAATAATGATCAAGTACGGGATCCTCAACCAGTTCGCCGACAAGGAAGTACTCCCGATGGCGATGGAGCAAGGCATCGGCATAATCAACATGGCCGCAGTGCGGGTGAAGCTCCCTGATCCCGATCTGCTGGTCGGGCTGATCGCTGAGTGGAAGGCCAGAGGCGATGTCCCCGCCGACGCCCTACCAGACTCAGACCCCCTGGGATGGCTGCTCCGCGACGGCACCCGCTCGGTCATTGAGGCGGGGTACAAATTCGCCGCCGACCACCCTGGGATAGCAACCGTGCTGACCGGCACCGCAAGCATCGCACACCTGGAGGCGAACGCCGCAGCACTCTATGAGCCGCGCCTACCCGAGGAGGACACCGCCAGGCTACGCCAGCTATTCGGCCAGATCGCGGAGTACGCGTAGCCAAGCGGCACTCAAGGGTAACCCCGGGCTTAGATGAATACAACGGCATCAGGAGAAAGGCCTCCATTGTCCTTCCAGAATCGGATGTAAATAGCGTCGATCGTGGCTCAGAAGTCACTCTGCGTGAGATGACGCCTGCGAACTTCAAGTCTATTTTGAGTCTGAAGGTCGCGCCTGACCAGCAAGATTTCATTGCGACGAACGACCGGTCGATTGCCGAGGCGCATTTCTCGGACCAGGCCTAGTACCGCGCGATCTATGCTGGCGAGACGCCCGTGGGGTTTGTGATGCTCGCCGACGAGACAGTTGGCCGGACGGACAACCCTCAATGCTGCGCTCTGTGGCGATTAATGATCGATGCCAGGTATCAGCGCATGGGATTTGGGAGTCGCGGGCTTGCCCTGGTGGTTGAGCATGTGCGCTCCCATCCACAGGCCACCTTCTTGGTCACCAGCTACCTGCCTGGCAATAGTGGTGCTGAAAGCCTCTACATTGGGTTCGGATTCAGGCCCCATCCGGGACCGAACGAGACCGGGGAAATCGAGCTGATCTACGATCTGTAGAGGTGCGTCCAGTGTGGAGATTCTGATTCCGAGGCGACGCTCTGAATCCAGCTGGTTGCGCCTATTGCCGATGAGGCCGTAGAATCGGCGCGATTACTTGAGTACGATAGAGCAAAGAAACAATGATTCGTCAAGATTGCATTGACCAAGGAGGTAGAACGTGACATACGGTTATATGCCCGGCCCCGGCCAAGTAGACGTCGATATTACGATTCCAGATGGTCAGCACGTGACGGGCGGTGCAATCGGAATTCTTGTCTTGACTCTTGCATATCCGTTGCTGCCCGGTAACGTCGCGAATGCGAGCACATACGATTATCCGGTGCTGTTCAAGGTGCTGGAAGGGACCGACATACCGCAGATTCTGGGAGCCGATCCAAGCCTGCTGGACAAGGTAATTGAAGGCGGGAGAGAGTTGGAACTACAGGGTGCTCGCGCGGTCATCGGCGCATGTGGGTATTTCGCAAACTACCAAAAAGAGGCGGCGGCTGCCCTAACGATCCCGACCTTCCTGTCCAGCCTCGTTCAGATCCCGGTCATGCGTCAGTCGCTGAAGCCGGGGCAGAAGGTCGGGGTAATCTGCGCTGACCGCCCGTCCTTGACGTCCAGCGCGCTGTCCCAGTGCGGCGTAGAGGATTTGGACAGCCTGGTGATCTACGGTGCGCAGGATCTGCCTGAGTTTAGAAATATCCTGGACGGTACTGGGCATCTCAACAGTCACCAGTTGGAACAGGAACTGGTTGGTCTCGCGGAACAGATGGTCGAGGAGAACCCCGACATAGGCGCTATTTTGCTCGAGTGCAGCGACATGCCCCCCTACGCATGGGCGGTCCAGAATGCCACCAGTCTGCCGGTCTTTGACTTCATTACAATGATCAACTGGATCCAGGGGGCAGTGGTGCGGAAGCCGTTCACAGGCTTCATGTAGAACCCGCAATGCCTCGATCCTCGCAAACGCCAAACCAGGTCCCTGCGAACAGGGACCCGCTTTGGCGGATTGCCGGTCGCGGCGGGGGCTGGCGACCGGCAATCCACCGAATACGCGTTTACCGATTCACGCCAGCCTCTTGCTTGACGCGGTTGTCGCCCAGTTCGAATACTCCTACGGCGCTTTGAAGCTCGTTGGCCATATTGCCCACGGACTGGGACGAGGTCACCACTTGCTGGACTTGAGCTGTCATCTGTTCCGCAGCCGCTGCCATCTCGATTGTCGTCGAGCCGTTCTGTTGCGAAACAGCTACGATAGCTTCGACGGACTTTGACACTTCCGTACAGTTCGCGGCCATCTGCTGCGTCGCCGCTGTATTCTGCTCACCCACCGCACTCACGTCGCCGATGGTCTTGACCATCTCTTCGCTGGAAGCGCTGACCTCTTCGGTCGATGCAGATATCTCCTCGACCTGCTCCGCCACCGACTCCACCGAACTCATGATCCAGCAGTGACTGGAAACCAAGAGAGCAAGCAAATTTGTGACCTGAACGGGGGCATCATTGTGTATCCCTGTCGGGTACATTGGATACTGAGTTTGCGGTATAGCGACTTCCCAAGGACCTACAGGGATCAGGTCAA
>Ga0302135_10002901_pt1 | contig 10273 bp, 6 predicted proteins | sample CBN3_surface_MG_FD_203119 | JGI IMG/M metagenome (GOLD analysis project Ga0302135, IMG submission 203119) | Marine microbial communities from Western Arctic Ocean, Canada - CBN3_32.1 | ecosystem: Environmental > Aquatic > Marine > Oceanic | place: Canada: Western Arctic Ocean | collected 2017-09-15 | reverse complement strand
AACGCCAACGGCTCTGATGTGATGCAGTTCAGTCCAGCGGAAGCTGGCGTCAGGCTGTCTATCGCGTCCGCATCAACGACGGTCGCTAACGCTTTAATCGCCTCCTCCACGTTGGCCGTGACGGGCACGACCTCGCTTGGAAATGTGGTGACTCAGTCTGGTACGAATCCCACCACTACCTTCATAGAGTCAGGAGTGACCGCGAATAACTCGCGATGGCTCGTCGGAGTAGACGGTGAGTCAATGGCGTTCAAGCTGGTAAATGACGCAGAAACCGCCATATCCACTTTTCTGCAAATTGAAAGGACCGCGAATACTTGCGACTCCGTAGCCTTCACGACTACGGCACTTTCTACCACCGGCACCCTCTCCGTCACGGGCACAAGCACGTTCTCGGGGATCATCAACAGACCCCATGCAGCAAATGGCGGGACAGCCAATCTGCTCAACGCATCCATTACAGGCACATCGGCCAGCGTCATTATCTCAACAGACAACAACAACAGTCTATCTTGGGATATGCTGCGCTCCGATGGGGCGTCTGTTCTTGCTATAAACGGACACGCCAACACCGTCGGTGTCGGCGGCACCCTGGCAGTCACGGGCGCAACCGCGCTTGGTGCCCAAGCCACCCTCACTCCGACTGATGCGGCTGCGTTTACTGGGTATGGCATTAATTATGGTGGTGGGTTGGTTGCTGGAGTAGATATTAAGCCAAATACCGGCGAAGTGCGGATGGGCGGATTTTCGACATCCGACTATTACCCGGTGATCTACTCGGACGGCGTGGCCGCTCTGAGTTTTGGGCTGGGGGGAGCACCAACAGCGACCTTCGCTGGTGCTGTGTCCAAGGCTTCCGGTAGCTTCAAAATTGACCACCCGCTCCCAGCCAAGAAGGATACGCACCACCTCGTACACTCGTTCGTGGAAGGGCCACGCGCTGACCTCATTTATAGGGGCGTAGCCGCCCTATCGGGGGGCTCCGCAAGCGTGGATCTGGATGCCGCCGCTGATATGACTTCAGGCACATGGGAGCTACTCTGTCGTGATCCACAGGTGTGGATACAGAACGACTCCGGTTGGGCTCAGGTCCGTGGATCAGTCGCAGGAAGTACCCTCACGATTGCCTGTGAGGATGCGGCCTCCACCGATAGCGTCAGTTGGATGGTCGTGGCAGAGCGTTGCGACCCACACATAATCGAAACCGACTGGACCGACGCCGAAGGTCGAGTGATCGTAGAACCAGAGAAAGTAGTAGCAGCCGAAGCAGAAGCGGCGGCGGTAGCGGCATCGGCGGCAGGAAGTGGAGGGTAGCGTGGGCGAAATCCTGTCCCTCCTCGCAGTACCAGCAGCAGCGGGAGCGGCATGGGCCGGGGTGAAGAGTGGCCTGAACGGGGCCAGGCAATCCATCCAGCAGATTGAACGAATCGTGACCCGACTAGACGAGAAGGTAGATAGGCATGGCGAAAAAATCAGCGCGCTTGAAGTCAAAACAGAAAACCTCAACAGGTAATAGCGAAATGAGTGAGCTTGAAGGGCAGGACTTTGGTGACAAGGAATCGACCGTAGCTCTAGACGAGAGGATCGTCTTAAACGCAGAACAGGCAGAAGGGCTCCGCGCATTGTATGCGGCTCGCAAAGAGCTTGAGCATCGCATCGCGTTTGCGGAGCAGATGGTAGGCATCAGGGGCCGCGAGATCACTGGCGGTGAACTGGGTGAGGAGAACCCGCACCTCATGCTGAAGGCCATGAACGGCGTAGCTGGCTAATGCCAGCGGCCCAGCTAGTCCCGTTGCAGTTCAAGCCAGGAGTCTGGAAGAACGGCACACTTTACCAAGCACAAGGTCGCTGGTACGACGCTGATTTAATGCGGTGGAGTGTTGGGGCGCTGGGGCCTGTCGGTGGATGGCGCACATGGGGCGACACCACGACCGCGATCACCAATGTGCCGAGGACCACGTTGCCCTGGATGGACAACACGTTTCGGCGCTGGATCGCTGTCGGCACCTACGCGAACCTGTACGTCTACAATCACGCGGCGTCCCTGTACGACATTACCCCTGTCGGCTTCACGGCTGGCAGGGAGGACGCCGACCCGAACACCGGGTACGGCAACGGGGTCTACGGCCAATCTACATATGGGAACTCAAGGCCCGATCTCGGCATCCCTGAACCGGCCACGATCTGGAGCATGGACCTGTGGGGTGAGGACTTGGTTGGATGCACACCCGACGATGGCGATGTGTACCAGTGGGACGCTACTGGTGGGGTGCCTACCTCGACCAAGGCTGCGCGTATCGCGAACTCGCCACAATTCGCTATAGCCACATCGGTGACCAGCGAGCGTATCCAGATGGTGTTCGGTGGCGTACCATCCGGTGGCGCAGAAGCCAACCGTGATCGACGAAGAATCTTCTGGTCGGACTCTGAGGACAACACCGACTGGACTGCCACCGCTACGAACCAGGCCGGTGACCATATCCTCGAGACTGAGGGTGACCTGCTCGGCGCGGTCAAGGTGCGCGACAAGCTGCTGATCTTCACCACAATTGACGCACACACGGCGACCTACGTTGGCCTACCGTATGCTTATGCCTTCGACCGCATCGGGGATAGTTGCGGTCCCGTTTCGATCAACGCCGTCGTGGTGGCTGGGCCAACGGCGTATTGGATGGGCCGTAGCGCGCAGGGCTTCTTTATGTACGACGGATATGTGCAACCCATCCCATGTGACGTAGAGAGTTTCCTCACGACTGAGATCAACCAATCCCAGGCGAGCAAGGTAATCGCCTGGCACAATACGTTGTTCAACGAAGTGGTCTGGTTCTATCCTGGCGACACGAACGAGGTAGACGCCTACATCAGCTACAACTACGTCGAAAAGCATTGGTCTGTCGGCACGATGGCGCGTAGTGCGGCGATGAGTCGCGGCATCTTCCTACACCCGATCATGTTTGATCCAAGCGGCAACCCATACGAGCATGAGGTCGGCAACACTTACGCGGACGTTGGCGAGACGGCTCTGGTGCCTTATGTGGAATCTGGCCCAGTTGAACTCGGCGGCGGCAACAATATCCTGTCAGCTACGAGCCTGATCCCAGATGTGACCTCACTGGGGGATATCACAACGACCTTCTACACGCGCCTCTACCCGACCGACAGCGACACGGCACACGGCCCCTACACGATGGCCGCACCGACCTCTGTACGGTTCACAGGCAGAACGTGCAGGATGAAGGCGACCTCCGCGTCTAGCGCGGCATGGAACCTGGGTATCCCGAGGCTTGAGATGAAGCCGGGAGGCAAACGGTGAGCCTCTCTACGCCAAGCGGAACGAAGCGTCTGGTGCTGCCAGAGCCTCGCAGGGAATACGACCGTCAGGCGCTGATATTTAACAATATCGCTATGGAAGAGGCCGACAGGAGTAATTTCAAGCACTTCCAAGATGTGGATCTCGCTAACGGCGAGCGACTAATCTTGGTGTCAGCCAACGGTACGCGGTATTCCGTGACGGTAACCGATGCGGGCGTGTTGGGAACGACATCGATATGAAAGAGACTGAACGGCCTGGGTTTATGGAGGCGTGGGAGCGTAGCAAGCCTTATATGGCTACCGCGCTAAAGAAAAGCGGCGATCTTTATGACGTTTCTGACCTACTGACCATGATCGAAGATGGCCGTGCTATCTTCTACCCTGTGCAGAATGGAGCCGCTGTCTTTCGGGTCGTTGTCTATCCAAAAAGGACAAGATTGGCCCTGTGGCTGATAGGTGGCGAGGTGGGCGAGGGTGTCGCAAAACTAGACGCAGTGATGGAAGCAGCCGAGTTGTTGGCTAAGAAACATGAGTGCGACGGGATCGAATGTATGGGGCAGATAGCGTACAAAAAGGTACTCAAGCCCTATGGGTATAAACACAATGGCGTAGTCCTTACCAGGGAACTAGGAAACTAAAATGTGCCAAAATCCCTTCGGCAGCAGTGATAGCGACAGTTACGATCCCATATCTGGCCGATATTCGGGGTTGAAAATAACGGATGTCCAGCAGAGCGATCCAGATACTGAGGCTCGCCAAAGAATGCTATGGGACGAGTCCCAGAAGCTGGCGGTCACATCGCCTTTTACGTCTCAGTACGGTGGCGCGTCCGCGATGCCGGGTATGTCGGGAATGCAAAATCGCGGTCAGGAGTATATGACCAACGCAATCCTGGGCTCTGGAGAGTACGGAGATCCTGCCCAGAATCTCGGTTTCTCGGACTATCCCCGCCCAGAAAGTGCGGCGGCAGTGAATCAATGGAATTTCACTGGCACTCCCACTTCTTACGCCCCAAGCGAGTATAGGTTCAAGACACCAATAGGTTCGCCAGACCCAGACGATCCAAATGCGCCACCGTTTAACCCAGCCCTAGAGGCGCAGGCGCAGGCGAAGGTGCAGACGCAGCAACAGACGCAGCAACAGACGCAGGCGCAGGCGCAGGCGCAGGCGCAGGCGCAGGCGGGGATAAAATTCTCGGGAGTGTCGGGGCCACCGAGCCAATACAGTGCAAAGATGACGATAGATGATACTGATTACATCCCAGATGCCCCTACCCCTACAGAGCCGCTGCTAAAGAAAAGCGACTACACCGACCCTACCCGTAACCGTTCAGACACTGTCGGCATAGCCGAGATGGAAGATGCTGCCCTGGCTACGCGCCGTCTCCTCGAGCAGCGCGGCCCAGTAGACCCTGGCTACAAGCAATTCCTTACTGGTGGGTGGGCCGAACAGGGAGCTGCGGGGACCGGCTCGACGCCTGGGTTCAGCACCGACGCTGACGGAAACCTCGTACCCATTAAAGACTTCGGGTGGTCAGGCACGGAGCTAAAAGATCCGACATATGACACGGAGGGTAACGTGGTCACTCCCGGCTACCGTCCCGGCTATGACACAATTTCAGGTCCGACGAGTGGCGAGGGTTCTGACCCGTTCGGTGTGGAGGAACGAGATCCGCTCACATTCGGCTCTATCGATCCAGCCACGGGACTGCCTCGCGTTGATTCCGAGAACCGCCTTATTGGCGATATTCCGGCAGTCACGCAGGGGCTCATATCGGCGCAGACGGGTTATGGGACCGAGGGGACAGGGCAACGAATTGCGCGAGATGCTGCTGGTGATCCGATAAGGGACGCTGATGGCAGTATAGCGATGGAAAGTGCGCTGGGGTTAAGCGCCGAGGAACGCGAACTCTCTCAGATTGGGCAAGCGGATAGGCCGGGACGGGTCTTGGACCCGCTTACCGGCGAATATACGACCGCCGCCGTAGCCGAACGGGTTGGCGAGCAAACAATCGGAGGGCCTGGCCAGTTCAGGAATCCGAAGACTGGATTGGTCACCGATGTGATGACGCCAAGTGAGGTCACGGTTGATCCGCTGACGGGTGAGGCAACCACAGACGTTGATGCGGTTACGCCGACTGCGTTTGCAGGGCCTGGCGCGGTAACGGTCGATCCGGTTACGGGTCAGGCGACTACGGCAGTTGGAGCAGTCGGGCCGAGTCAGATTGCCGGTCCCGATGGTGTGGCGATCAATCCATTCACGGGACAGGCTGCTGAAGCCCTCGGCGCGATAGGGCCAGACGCGATTGCAGGGCCTGGTGGCCTGACGGTCGATCCAGTAACGGGCCAGACTACGACTGCGGTCGGCGGCGTAGCCCCCGGTGAATTTGGCGGCTCTTCGTTCTTGGGTGGCCCCGCGATGTCCGACTACATGAATGTCGCTGGAACCGAGGCAGCGGTAACACAGGCGCGGCAGGACTACGAGATAGCCCTCAACCGCGAAAAAGCGCGTCAGGCACAGGTCGGTGCGTTCGGGTCGAGGGGCACCGTCGAAGAGGCTGGGTTGATTGACGCGCAGGAGCGCAACATCGCCCAGATCCGAGGCGCAGGATTCGACCGCGCAGCGCAGATGATGGAATCTGATGCGGCACGGCGTCAGCAAGCTGGACTGCAAAGTCAGCAGCTAGGCACTCAGACAGGGATGGCCGGTCAAGCACTAGAGGCTCAACGCAGAGAATCCGACGCAGCCCGTGCCCAGCAAGCGGCGATGCAGGCCCAGCAATTAGGCTTCCAGGGACAGCTACAGACCCAGCAACTCGCCCAGACTGGTGACATTCGGGGTGCGGAATTGGGGCTGCAAGCCTCCATGCAGGGTCAGCAACTTGAGGCCCAGAGGAGGTCAGAGGAAGCCGCCCGCTATCAGCAAGCTGGGTTGGCTGGTCAGCAGTTGCAGACTCAGGCCGATATGCAGACCCAGCAATTAGCACAAGCTGGCGACATTCGCGGCGCAGAATTGGGGTTACAGGCTAGTATGCAAGGGCAGCAACTTGAGGCCCAACGCAGGGAGTCGGACGCGGCCCGTGCCCAACAGGCCGCACTGGCTGGTCAGCAGTTGGGAACTCAAGCGGAAATGCAGACGCAGCAGTTGATCCAGTCCGGGGGAATTCGGGGTGCAGAGTTAGGGCTACAGGCCGGGCTGCAAGGTCAGCAGTTGCAAGCGCAGCGCCGTGAAGCAGACGCCGCTCGCGCTCAACAGGCGGCTCTCGCTGGTCAGCAGTTAGGGACTCAAGCGCAAATGCAGACCCAGCAATTAGGCTTCCAGGGTGGAATGCAAGCCCAGCAACTAGGGCAGCAGACAGCGATTCGACAGGCTGAGTTGGGTATGGAAGCTGCTCGCGCTAATCAACAGACGGCACTCACCAGTGGCTCGCAGACCCAACAGATCGGCGCGGCACGGGAGATGCGCCAGGCCGAATTGAACCTCCAACGTCAGCAGCAGACTCAGCAGCTTGGACTCCAGTCTGGGATGCAACAGGCAGGATTCGGCCAGCAAGCCGCGATCCGACAAGCCGAGCTGGACCTCCAGCGCGAACAGGGGACTCAGGGACTCAGTGCCGACGCATTTATGCAGCAGCAGCAGTTGGGGCAACAGGCAACGATGGCCTCTGCCTCTAACGCGCTCGACGCTGCTCGCGCTGATCAGCAAGCCGCGTTGTCATCAGGCAACCAGGCCGCTGCGCTAGAGGCACAAAGGAGGGGACAGGCGGCTCAAGCACAGGTCAACGCTGCGATGCAGACTCAGGGTTTGGGCGCGGACGCCGCTGCCCAGGCATCCCAGCAGGAAGCTGCGCGGCGTCAAACCCTGTCGCAGATGGGGCTACAGTCTGGAGGCATGGGGCTCGACGCTGATGCTCAATTCAGGGAGCAGCAGGTGGATGCAGCCCGGCAATTGGCAGATGTCGGTGGCATGACACAGGGTGGGACATTCGCAGCCGGAGGACAGCTACAGCAGATGGGTGCCCAACAGGAAAGGGCGCAGATGTTGCAACAGGCGTGGGACTACGAGCAGTGGTTGCGCGGTCAGCAAGGTGGCGCAGAGTCACTAGCCATGATGAGGGGTATGTTGCCCGGTGGTCGCCAAGAAACCCTGGGACAGGGGCCGGACAGGTTCGGCCAGATTCTAGGCGCGGCTGGCGTTGTGGCAGGGGGATACGCCGGTAGGAGCCCTAGTGATGTGAGGGTGAAGGAAAACATCACATACGCTGGCACTAAGAATGGCTTTAATGTCTACGACTTCAACTACTTGGGTGGTGACAACAGGTACAGGGGAGTTATGGCTCAAGAGGTTATGAAGCAGCGACCAGACGCGGTTGAGAGCCGAGATGGCGTCTACTGGGTCGATTACGGTGCGCTCGGCATCCAGATGGAGGCCATCTAATGGCCCGCTATTGGGATGACCCAAACGAGGCAGGGGCTTACAGCCAGGGCTTACTGGCGCAAAGTAACCTTAGCAACCTATTGGGATCGCGTCGAGCGACTGTGATACCTGACAGCGTTGGGAGCTTTGCCAGTACGGCTGGCATGGCACCCGCAGCGGCGGCGACGGGGAGTTGGGCTGGCAGAAACGCACCCCCTAGTCGTGAGCCTCTTAGACCGATCACTATTAGGAGAGAGGGGCGAAAAGTTGCCGATATCTTTAAGGATGCCCAACTCGGTCAGTTTGGGGCGAGTATCGGAGGACGCGCCATGCCGTTCGGTCAGCAAGCAGCAAGCCCGTTGGCTGTGCCGGGTCAGTTCGGCCAATTCGCTCCAACTAATCCGACCGCCCTACAGGGAGCAGCCGACATCTTCAAGGGTGCCCGGCCTGGCCTAGCGGCAGCGGACGCGGAGTATACTGCCCCCGCCCTAGCCCTAGAGGGAGATCCTGGAAAGGTACTAGAGCCCGCTCAAGGCTTTTTCGGGCGTATGCTTGGAGCCAAGGGTAGCGACAAACGGAGCGATATAAGTAACGCGATGATAGCGGCTGGAGCCCGAATGATGCAAGGTAGCACAGATGGCACGTTTGCTACGATTGGCGAGGGACTCGAGACGGGTCTAGACGCATATCAAGGGCGAAAGGAAGACAGGCGCGTACAGGAAGACAGGGATATTGTAGCCGCAGATAGGGCACGGGAAACCAAGGTCCGTGAAGACCTGGAAACAGCACTAGCCACGATGGCCGAAACTGGGGAATTGACTCCCTCTCAGATGCAGATAGCACTAGGAATAGGTTCATCTGACCCCACTGCCGGCATAGCCGCGCTGGAGGGATTTAAGACTGAGAATGCAACCACCACCTCTGTAACCAACTTCCTTGGCAGGCTGGACCCTGACGCCCTAGCGGAACTAGAAGAGTCCGGTGGGGCAGACCTTTTGAGGGAATCGTCTAGCGTTTTCTCCAATGATCAAAAGCTAGATATGATGCTGACCATTGGCGCTGAAGCGAAGCGCCGAGAAGACGCAATCGACCCATTGTTATGGAGGCTTGAGAACATAGATAATCGCTCCCTGGCAACTCCAGAACAGTTGGAACGGGCTAGGTTTATAGCGAGGAATTCCGAGTATACTGAACGGATGCTGACATCGCCCATAAATTGGCGGGTGATCGACGATGAGAATCAAGTCCACTATTACAGAGATGACATTCGAATTGAGTCATTCGACAAGGCCGTTGACGATCCTGTTGTATCTCCTGCCGCGATGATGGGATTTGAGGAATTCTACACGAACGAGAGGAACTCCGGTCGCCGTGAACTCTATACCTGGAAGCGTGGGATAGATGCGGTAGACCGTATGAAAGATGAGGCATTTGGTGAGAGAGCCCGTGGGTTGAGAAGGGCTTGGAAAACATTCCAAAACTATGCTAACTCTGACCTTAGTCGCGGCGAGGCCCTGGCAAACCTAGAGGCTTCATGGGCCGAACTGGGGTTTGCGAACTTGTCGTCGTTCGTAGGCCCGACATCAGACTATGAGTTCGGGATAGCTCAAGCGTTAAGTGGTACGAGAGAGTTAACAAGGGCCGAGCTAAAGAAACACATGACGCAGTTGTATCGGCAAAAGCTGGACGATATTGCTATGCATAATGACAGGCTTCTCAAACAGGTTCCCGATCAGGAGATACGGGATCTGTACCTCATCAGACTTTCTCCCGAAGATTGGCATGAGGATACAAGAAGATATTTTGATGACCGGCTAGGCAGCGAACAAAGCACAGAGGGCCATCGTATTCTGTTGTCAGGTGTCAGGTCTTGGACGGGTGCTTTACAGGACTTAGGACCAGGTCGTGTTCCCAGGCCAGGCACTGTACCCGAACCCGGTACAGTACCGCCTGATTCGGTAATAGCACGGCCTGATTCACTGCAAACCACGTTTGACACATTGAGTGCCTTACCGATTACCCCAGATGCAGACATCGATCTCGGCACCCCCCTCCAACAAAATGGTTTGTTGGCTATCCCCGCAGTATCCCCTTCTGGCGGTGAATGGATGCGTACCGGAGAAGAGCGCGGTTTCGGGAATCCGCTCCAAAGCAATATGTTTAAGTGGGAGCGAAGGGATGAGTTTGGTAAGTTACTAGATAGCGAATGGATCAAAGACGGGGACGTTCCGTGGGTAAATTGAGAGCAGACGTTGAGTAACGGCCAGGACACTCGCCGGTATGATGCACAAGGCTTCACGAAGCCTATGCCGCATCCCACGAATCCCGAATTCCTGATTGTATACCATAAAGACGATAACCTGAGCCATTGGGTAAAACTCGACCCCGAAACCCAGAATTGGAGGATCGTTGAGGGCGACCGTGAAGGAACGAAACAGGAAGGGGGAAGAAGAGATGCGGTTCCAAAACGTGCGATAGACGAGGAGATGGGTGTTGGCGAAACCATCGGTGGCTTTGGGCAGTCGATAGCACATGGCTTCACGAT
>Ga0302135_10002900_pt1 | contig 10274 bp, 9 predicted proteins | sample CBN3_surface_MG_FD_203119 | JGI IMG/M metagenome (GOLD analysis project Ga0302135, IMG submission 203119) | Marine microbial communities from Western Arctic Ocean, Canada - CBN3_32.1 | ecosystem: Environmental > Aquatic > Marine > Oceanic | place: Canada: Western Arctic Ocean | collected 2017-09-15 | reverse complement strand
ACACCAAAGGAAAGTTAAATATCTATCAATGGCTGCCGGATCAAGACCACTAAACAGATCTTCTGTGACTGCTACCTCAGCTGGTAACAACGGCAACAAAGCTTTGATCTCACTCGCAAAGGCTAACCCATCTTCAGTGCTACTATAATAAAGAGGCTTTACTCCAAGCGCGTCTCTAGCTATAAGAAGGGCACCTGCATCGTAATCCCAAAGAGCGAAGGCAAAGATGCCATTAAGTTGCTGGAGCATTTCCGTCACCCCACTGTCAGACTTGCGTTGATCTAAATAAAGCTTTAATAAAACCTCAGTATCTGAATTCCCACTAAAAGTTTGACCTTTAACTTCCAATCTTTTTCGTAATTCTCGAAAATTATAAATTTCTCCATTAAATACTAGTACCACCCGACCATCTTCACTCACCATAGGTTGATGTCCCATAGGTGATGGATCAAGAATAGATAGACGAGTTTGAGTAAGGCCTAGCTTAATTTCAGGGTCATCAAAAAATCCAAAATCATCTGGACCTCTATGAACTAGCATGTCCTTAGCTGAGACCAAGGCATCCTTAGGTATCAAAGCTTCATGATTAAATAAATATCCAGCTATACCGCACATAGAGTTTCCTTGTGAAAAAGATTCGCATGTATCACCAACAACATAATAATAACAGTCTAGTTCTTTAAATACTTTAATAAAGTCACCAAGGAGTTGGAGACTTAGCTAAGGGGTGAGTCACTTATATCTAGCAAATACATTTGATCTTTTTCAATCTCACTTAGATACTGAATCAACACCGCACGATATTTACCCTTAAAAACAAAAAGACTACCTGCTGCTGCTCCAATCACCCCAAATCGCTGAAATAGATTAGCAATATCTGTCTGGCTTCCTGCACCACCTAGCACAGTAACAGGAATAGTAACAACACGACGAATCAGATCTACTAGGTCCATATCATAACCTGATAGAGTTCCATCCTTGTCAATGCTATTGATAAGAATTTCACCTACACCTAATGATTCCATAGTTTGTGCAAACTCGACCGGATGGACTCCACTAGAACGCTTTCCGTTATGTGTAAAAACTTCATATCGTTTGCTAATCAAACCCGTCTTTTTAACATCTATCACTACTACAATGCTTTGATTGCCAACTCGTTGCGCTGATTCTTTTATCAAGGTTTGATCTGCTAATGCCGCACTACTGATAGCAACCTTTTCTACACCAAGGCTAATAATATTTTCCACTTCATTCAAGGATTTAACCCCTCCGCCATAGCAAAGCGGCATACGGCATTCTCCTGCCAGCTCGCCTATTAATTTATAATTCGGAGGAGCATTTGAAACAGTAGCATCAATATCTAATACAATAAGTTCATCAACTATTTTCTCATTGAAGATGCGAACAGCATTTAGCGGATCTCCAACATATTTAGGATCAGTAAACTTAACCGTTTTTACTAGGCCACCGTTATGAATCAAAAGACATGGAATTATTCGAGGTCTTAACATAATTAAATCTCAGAGAAATTCCTTAATAACTGAATACCCCAAGAATGGCTCTTTTCTGGGTGAAATTGCACACCATAAATGTTCCCACTTACAGCTGCTGAAGTGAATTGGATACCATATTCAGTCGTCGCGAGCGTCTGCATTAAATTAGCTGGGGAAAAGTAATATGAATGCAAAAAATAAAATCTTGGATCTATAATATTAGCAAACAATTCATTTTGGAACGCTGGTTCAACATCATTCCATCCCATATGGGGGAAATGTATATCTGGCGAAAGATTATTATGGTTGAAATGCTTGACCTTCGCATCCAACCAACCCAGACCAGGTATCACACCTTCCTCGCTGTTCTTGGCCATTATTTGCATACCTACACATACGCCTAAAACTGGAACATGTTGTGTAAGAACTAAATCGTCCAACATTTCCCGTAACCCAGAATCTATAAGGCGAGTCATTGCCCAATCAAATGCGCCGACACCTGGAAGAATTATTCTTTTCGCACAAGAGAGTTCCTCTGGTGTTGATGCAATATCAATCGAGACGTTCAGACGGGAATAGATATTACAGAAAGCCTGTAGATTACCAATGCCGTAATCAACTAAAGTAACATTTGCCCTACTCAGTATGCACCTCCGCGAGTTGTACCAGCTATACGAGACAGGACCCACTCTCCTAATTTAAAAAAATTATTTCGATTACGATAATCCCAATAAAACTTCTTCGGCATCTCATGCAAGCCCCTCAGTTCATCGGTATCAATACCTAACTTAGTTGCGACATATTCAAAATCCTGCCGCATTAACTCTGAGTCATATGGAGGTTGTTCAAGTCTAGTTAAAGCTGCCTCTCTAGTCATCTGTCCGCTAAGAATCAAACTAGAGAACTGAGCACGTCTTACGTCGACCCCAAATCTAGTTGGTAACCAGTAACCCTCAAAAAACCGCGTAAACCGAGATTCAAAATGCTTTTGCGAATAGGGCTTCCAGTTATAAATTCTTTGTAATGTGGATATAGCATCTTTTTGTACAAACGGCATATAGTTGAGAGGCTTGAAAACTTTTATACCTCGAAAATAGCGAAGATATAATTTGTGGTGCAAGATAGAGCTAAATGGATAGGACTTCATCGGAACAGAGCCAAATTGAGCAAGAATATCTCGTATCTGAACCAGATCAGTACCCCAGTAAAATATCTCCGACGGGACTGCAACAGATTCAGAGGCTATGTTTCCTCCATTAAGAATATATTTAATTCCATGTTCGCGTGCGAATTTGTATAAAACGGCAATAAAAGAATGATCTTGTGGGATATCTATGTGAGGAACTCCACTCTTGAACATAGCAAGCTGGAAATTACGCATCTCCTGCCAATTAATAACCTCGGTGTATAAATCTAGTCCCAGTTTATCAACCAAAACATTTATATTGTGAACGGCTAACTCTGAATTCCAACCCCCATCAACGTGAAAGACTAAAGGTCTAAGTCCAAATTCCGTTACCATTTTATGTAGCATATAAGAGCTATCAAGGCCACCGCTCAAACCCATTATGCAATCAAACTCTTTACCTCTACCATCTCTCTTGATAGATAAAACTAACTCTTCAAGATGACGTTTCCCATTAGCACCAGTCTGCCAATATTTCTTTACATTGCTATGAAAATCATTATATGTATGACTCACACCAAACTCGTCAAACTGGACGTCAGGATAACTTGAATCCACTACTAATTTGGTACATATTTTATAGCTATCAGACATTACGATATTATTTCCTTGTTATAGTGTCTACTCTTGGATCGGGCTGGCCAGGCCCATGTAATTTTTGCTTCGGCATATGTCCAGTAATCTTAATTTCTAGTATTTTAAGTTCTTTCCACCTGTAAACCTCTGTCCACAAACGAGCACAATGGTAACCCACAAGGCCACCACGCCATAGGCCACGGTACACAAAGAAATAAAGAAATAAGAGTTTATATCGAGCTGGCACACTATAAAAATGATGCTTGAACCACATTCGACGCTCCAAGCTATTACCCAATAAACTTGGTTTTACAGAAAGTTCCGGCGCCGAAAAACTTGCTATCGCCTCAGCTGAAGAATACTTGTTTTGCTTTTGTATCCAATGATCTAAATCAGGGCTGTCTAGGTGGTCCATATCTCCACTCACAAATTTAACCTTGCCATTAACCATAGGATGTTCATTTACAGAAACTTCTGAAAAAGTACACAATCCAGTCCGCCATACTCGAAGCACCCTATCATGAATAGGTAAAGGGGTGCTCATCAAACACCATCGACGATCAAATTCAATACCGTCGCAAGAGCCCGATTCTATAGAGCTTACTATATTATTTTTTAACTCTTGAGAGAGTCGTTCATCAGGGTCAATTTTCATGGTCCACTGTGCGGTTATTGGCAATTTCTTTAATGCGAAATTCCATTGATCTCCAAATCCTTCGAAACGTCTCTGTACGACTTGCACACCATGGCGCAATGCAATATCAACTGTATTATCTTGACTAAAGCTATCAATCAAAAAAACTTCCTGGGCCCAGCCCTTTAAATTAGCTAACACAGCTTCAAGATTATGCCCTTCATTCAGGGAAATCATTACAACGGCTATAGGAGCAACCCCTGGCTCCCAAATAGACTCTTCTGTAGTTAATTTACTCATAATACCTAACCTAGTTGAGTAGCTAGTTTATTAGCAAGACATAGCATAGTAAAAGTAGGATTTGCTGTGCCCGCACTCGGTAATACTCCAGTGCTAACCACCCACATATTACCTAGTCCATGTACTTTTAAATTAAAATCAACGACAGCCTCTTTATTCTCACCCATCCGGCATGTACCAACAGGATGGTAAGCATCGTATGGTTTTCTAGAATCAGCATTCAATTCTCGCGGTATTAAATCTGGTAATCCGGCTTTTTTTCCGGGCCATAGACTTAAAAATTGATTGGTCACACTCTCAATTCCACCTAAATCAGCGCTAGAAATTTTCCATTTAATGACTGCTTTCCGCCTACCATATTCATCATTTTCATCAGACAGACTAATATTATTCTCTATCCGAGGATATTGCTCAATATCCAGTTGTAGGTTAACTGGAGTGTTTTCAGGAATATACAGTCTTGACTTAATATATCGATAATATCCTAGCCTCGCCAAATCGCCAACACCAGCAATCAGACTTTTGACTGTGATCGCAGGAAAAGAATGTCCCTGTACAGCCTGCAGCACCTCCCTCGCAATTACAAATCCTGCACTCTCGTTTTGGAACTCAAAGTGTGCAAAGGCTCGAGGACTATTACTATTTATCTCTTTTTTTAAAAAACGCATCCCGCGCATCCAATTTCCTTCAAAATGCGGCCCAAACAACCTCGAAGCCTTTTTTAAATCAACTAAAGCAACGTCGGCAATAGTAAGTGATAAATGATCAGCTAAAAAGCATCCAGGAGAGGAATCTTTAGGAAGAACCTGTTGAAAGGTAGATTGATCTATTTCCAATAGAATTCGAGCGCTTTCGATAGCACCAGCAGCCAAGATATACTTATCTGCATTAACTGAAAGCTTATTCCCATTACGAGACACAGCGAGAAGATTCCTTACACTGTTATCCCGCTTACCGTCATTACTCAAAATCCAGTCCTTAGCAACCGCATTATAGAAAATACGGGGCTGGCAATTTGATCTAGAAGTTTGATGAAGCAAATTAAGTAGGTTCTTTTGAGAAAATGGCAGCATTAAACTAGCCTGCACATCAAGTCCAGCTTTCGCTAAAACATCCGCAACAGAACCCAATTTCTCGATGGCATATTGCTCAAACATTGCATCCTTAGTGTACCCAAATCTAGCCAAAACTGCCGGACTTTGCTCTTTAACACAACTTGCTATTCGACCCCACACAGAGGAATAAACATCATCTCTTACATCGTAGCTAGTGTGAGGCACCAAATTACCACCCCACCGGCTGGTAGTCCCACCCAAGCCAAAGTACCGACCAGTTATAGCTCCTGCATACTCATCTCCTACAAAAGATGGCATAAAGCCAACTGACCGAGCATTTACAGCTGAGGTCGGACCTGCCTCTATAAGTACCACTGATTTCCCTTGGCTCGCCAATTGTAAAGCTAAATAAATGCCAGCAGCCCCAGCCCCGATAATACATATATCTGCTTGAAGTACATCAGAAGGTGGAGCAGTTGCTAGATCGATCCAATTCATCTAGCTCATAACCATTTTAGCAAGTTCACCAAGACGTTGGGGACGTTGCGTAGACACAAGTATTGATCCTGCATGATTTCTTTCTAATGCTTGATGCATGACACTCTCAACCGACATATTCTGTCTAGCAACCCGAGCAGAGGAAATATAGCCATAAGTAAACTGAAGACTGCGTCCAACATTAAAAACAAAATTAGCTTCATGAGTATCAATACTATCTTGAGTTTGTATCACACTTTGCAACTGATATTCTGATTGCAGAAAGGGTTCAACCAGTTCCCTAATTCCAGCTAATCCCCAAGCACGAATACTACCTTTTTCTCTCTCAACTTTCAGCCAGTCAAACATTTCCTCTATATTTATCATGTTTAAATCAGGTTCATGCAAAAAAAGAAAATCTACATAATCCGTCTTCAGTCTTTTTAGGCTCTCATACAAACTGGAGCGCGCATGATCTACCTCCCATACCTTCCTTGGCTCAGACATTTTTGGAAGTACTTTACCCAACAATTTACGTGACCATAAGTTGGTGCTAGTAGAAGAGAATCCACCTTGAGGATAAAGACCAACTTTTGTCGTGATAGTACAATCTGAACGCCTTTTTTGAAGAATTCTCCCTAAGTCGTTTTCTGCTAATCCATAGCCATAGTATGGTGCAGTATCAAAGTGGGTAATCCCAGAATCAATGGCAGCAGAAAGCAGCTCTCCTCTGCCCTTCGAACTAAATATATGGTGTAAAGACGCTGTACCAAAACCTAATCGAGAAACCCGAATTCCAACACCATCTATAATAGTGCTTAACATGAATTAAGAACGCTTAGCTACCAGATGACTATGGTCAGACCAAGAGATTTTAAAATTAGAGCTCTTGAGCAAGATTTCGATGAGGCGAGGCGTGTTAGACATACTTCTTTCATTTAATATCCCGAAATGTATTTCTATTCCCACTGTATGCAAAGAAGGATTGTTCAGTATAGACCCTAAACCTTTTAAGACCTCATACTCAAATCCCTCCACATCAATTTTGATTGCATTCGGCATCGATACAGATCCATCCAGTATCAAACTTTCCCCTGTCTTGATATTGACTGAAATCCCTACTTTAGAGTTCTCTACTACTCGACTAGTTGCTCCCAATTCGTCAGTACCTTGCTCAAAGAGTAGTGAGTCATTGTATTCTCCAAGACCACACTGATGCAGATAAACATTTGCAAAACCTTCACAGTTTTTTGTTAACTGCGAGAAATTGTTTGGACTTGGCTCAAAAGCTACTACTGACCCACCTTCCCCAACTCGATCGACAAACTGTTTAGTGTAGTAACCTATATTTGCACCAACATCCCAAACACAATCACCCACTCCAATAGTTTGTTGAAATTCCTGATCAAATCTAGTCTCATAACCCCTTCCACCAAAAGTTGCTTTTAGACAGTTGATTAAACCTGTCTTACGAGCAAAATTTCGTGCAGCTAAGATAATATAATTAGTTCTCAAACTCATAGCTATCTCCTTCTGTTAGTTCAATCTTATACATTTAGGTTTATCCAATTTACTATCTAACAACCAATTGTAAACATCTATCATTTCTTTTCCGATTTTATTCCATGAAAATTCATTTTTCATCCACTTCCGCCCTTGCACGCCCATAGCTGCAAGTTCTTCATTATCTCGCGACATTGCATCACGCAAAGAAAAGATCAAAGAACCAACATCAATGTCAATCCACCACCCAGCTTTAAAACGCTCTAGATCAGCCCAAGGTGCTCCTTTTGTAGCAATAACAGGCGTTCCTGAAGCAAGAGATTCAGCAATAGTCATACCAAAATTTTCTGAAGGTGAAGGCAGAACATATAGATCGGAGTTCCTGTACGCCTGCCACTTCTCAGAGCCATACTTTGGCCCCAAAAATTCTAGACGCTCAAGATTAAGTTCAACAGAATACTTTTTAAGATAAGAAACATATTTTTTATCTCCAGGACCGATTAACTGGAGATGCCAAGACTTAAAATCATTTTGAATAGAACCCCATGCTAATAGTAAATTCTCTACTCCTTTTTCTGGATGCAATCTCCCAAGATAGGTTAAAGTAAAAATGCCATCTACTCTCTTTTTTAATCCTAAATCTGGTACATCAACACCATTACTTATGATAGCTACTGGTTGATTAAATCCCATTGCTCTTATATCACAATATTCAGATTCAGAAGTTGCATGAAAACAATCAACTCTCTTAAGAGCAGTTTTTTGGAATAGTTTCCAAAATATTGGTTTCAGCCTCGACCCTGACTGGAGAGAGAAAGTTGATAAAGCATTACGCGGTGATTGGATAAATTTAACTTGTTTAGACTTTTTTAACCAAGCAGCGTAAAGCGCCATAACATACCACATTCCATGGTTATGTAAAATTGTCGTTTCTTTCATAGAAGACTCAGCTAATTGTCTCTTAAGCCAATCAAACATCCTAGGAGAGCGGCCCAGTCTTTTGGGTCCAAAACCAAGAGGAAATACCTGTACGAAAGACTGCGGATTTAAATAACCCTCAGAATCTTCTGGTTGCCAGTCAAGCGCAGCAATACTCACTTCATTCTTCAGCTCAAGTTGCGCTGAGCACAGGCCTTGTACTGAATGAGACGGGCCACTTGCCTCAATATTAACTGACGGAACAATATGAATTATCTTCATCAAATAGAGGATTGTTAAGATTGTATGTTTTCAGAAACTCGCATCACCAATTCATGGTACATTTTCGCGATATGGTCCGGATGAAATCGTTTTGAATTTTCAAAACCATGCTCAACAAGCTTATTTCTGTACTGGCTATCTTGCATAATCTTTACGATTCCAGACCTAATTGAGTCTATAGAATAGGGATCAACAAGACAAGCGGCTGAGCCAGCAACCCAAGGCATAGATGTATTGTTTGAAGTAATGACTGGTCTTCCAACTGTTTGAGCCTCGATAATCGGCAGCCCAAATCCCTCGTAGGTTGAAGGGAAAACTAACATGTCAGATTCCACATATTTAGCGAAAATCTCTTCATCTGTTAAATTAATTGAATTCGAATAATTAACTCCAAATTTATCTAATAATTCCGTATTTTCTATTGAAATACTTCCGATTATTGATAGATGAATATCAAGATCATGGATCGCGTGGATAATTCTGATCAAATTTTTATTACTTGCTTGACCAACCTGGAGAAGAGTAGGTTGACGTTCAGAAAAATTCTTTTCTGATTTTTTAAATACTGGATGTATAAAACAAGGTATAACTAGGACTTTAGAAGGATCGCCTTTGGTAATACTCAATAAATCATGTTTAGTTGCTTCAGATATAGCAACTACATAGAGAGCTTTTTTAAAAGGGATTCGATACCAAAAGAGTTCCTCAATCCAGCGCTTAAGCCCAGAAGATTCATATATCACTCCACAATCAAGAATAACTAAAATAGTACTCTTCTTAGGAAGCAGCGCTGCCACAAAACTTATATCGCCAGTAACAATATTTATCTGACCTCTCTTAAAAAAAATCTCTATACATATTAAAGCTCTTCTTATAATTCCTCGACTATGAAAACTAGCAACAAGCTTTTTAGCCTCTATTTTATCTTTTAATTGTCTATAAATTTCGTCAAATAAATACTCGATACTATAGTTCCCTCTTGAATATGGCTTGCGAAAGAGAAACATCAGTTTTGGCCGCTTAAAAAAAAGTGCCACCAAAGACTTAAAACGCTCTAAAAAAACAGTCATGAATGGGACTCCGCTATCATCCATTGTAAAGTATCACTTAACTTAAACTCCTCATCATTTACTGCCGCTAGTACCAATGCATCTCCAAGCTTTTTAGGATCACCAGAAAGACGTTGGATTTCATTTTTTCGCATCAAAGACGGATTATTTTTAACCTCTATAATGTGCCCAGTCATTTCGGCGAGAAGATCTACTACGTAGCGGAGTTTATATGGCCGGCCAGTCGTAAGGTTGTATGTCTCTCCCACTCTGCCGTGAGACAATAACGCTAGATAAGCATTACAAACGAACCGTATATCGTTATATTCCCTTTCTACATCCACATTGCCCAATTCAATTTTTTTAGCACGATGGCCGAAATGATCTACTATTTTAGGAATAACAAAATTTAAGTCTTGTCCCGGTCCGGTATAATTAAAAGGACGCACCAGCATTAAAGGAAGTCTATCTAAATATGTACGACACATGTACTCCATAGCCAACTTACTCATAGCGTAATGGTTATTTGGACTAGGAGTTACTGTCTCATCAATCTTAGAAATAGCATTGTTACCGTATATTTGTGCACTGCTTACCAGCAATACAGAATGTAATTTATCATGAGGCAAACTGGATAGTGCATCCAATAAGTTAACAGCACCTAGAACATTTACAGCATAGAAATCTGTTTCATCTTCATGATTAACAAAACTCACTCCAGCAAAATTTATTACTGCTTCAAACTGTATTTGCTCTAAAGAAGCCTTTAAATTTTCTTTATCAAGTAAATCCGCTTTAACT
>Ga0302135_10002899_pt1 | contig 10278 bp, 8 predicted proteins | sample CBN3_surface_MG_FD_203119 | JGI IMG/M metagenome (GOLD analysis project Ga0302135, IMG submission 203119) | Marine microbial communities from Western Arctic Ocean, Canada - CBN3_32.1 | ecosystem: Environmental > Aquatic > Marine > Oceanic | place: Canada: Western Arctic Ocean | collected 2017-09-15 | reverse complement strand
TGGTCAGGAGAGTAATCACAACGTCAGTCGGATATGTCAAGGTTGGTTATCAGAGAGATGTTGATAGACTTCCTGAAGTCTCAGCTAAAATGTCTGATGTGCAGGCTCAAGTTGACCACATAAGGAGGCTAACTACGGATGTGGAAAAAGGAGATATTACAGAAGACTCTCCAGAAATGGAGGAGCTGTTACTCTCTCTTCAATCCCTGGAAGAAGAACCCCTGGTAACTGTCCAGGAAGGGCTTTTATTTGACTTCCCTGAATGCGATTCAATTATTGTGGATCCAATGTGCAGACAACTCCGAGGTTTTGTAGGAGCAACCTGGGTAGCTCATGAAATGTACTTGTCCACAGAAGAAATAAAAGAAATTTATACAGTAGATATTGAAAAAGACTATTTACAGTATGACCTAAAAGGCAGAGTCTCCTCTGGAAAAGATCATTATAATATGATTTTTGAGCAGAACGAAGGAAAAACTGCAGAAGACCTAAGAGAAGGATTAGCCCTGGTCTGGGAAATTTATGACAAAACTTCAGGATTAATGTTTGTAGTCTGTGATGGTCACAAGGATTTTCTCCAGGAACCAGCAGCTCCTCCAATACGGCTAGAAACATTTTGGCCTATTTTCTCAATTACATTTAATGAAATTGAGCATAAAGATCAGCTTTATCCACCAAGCGATATAAGGTTGTTGAAACCGATGCAAGCTGAATATAACAGAGCAAGGCAGGGACTGAGAGAGCATCGAAGGGCAAACAGGCCAAAGTATGTTGTACCAGCCGGAATGCTGGAAGATGAGGATAAAGCTAAACTGAGGAATCCTCCTGCTAACTCTCTTATAGAATTAAATGCATTAACGTCAGGCCAGAAAGTTGATGATGTAATTCAACCAATCCGGCAGACAGGGATTGACCCTAATCTATATGAAGTAAAGACTATATTTGATGATGTCCAGCTTGTCGTAGGCCAGCAGGAAGCAACCTGGGGGCAAATATCGAAAGGTACTGCCACCGAGACTTCTATTGCAGAATCATCGAGAATGTCTGCCATAGGTGCAAACATCGATGACCTCGACTCATTTATGAGCGAAATAACCAGGGCAGCTGGACAAGTCCTCCTTTTAGAAATGTCTCCAGAGGAGGTTATAAAAATAGTTGGGCCTGGAGCATCCTGGCCTGAGTTTCTGAGAGAAGATATTTTAAATGAAATATACCTTGAAATTGAAGCAGGAAGTACAGGCAAACCCAATAAAGCTGCCGAACTGCAAAATATTGAGCGTATAATTCCATTCTTGATACAAATACCGGGTATTGATCCAAAATTCCTTGCAAGAGAGCTTCTCAAAAGATTGGATGACAAAATGGATGTTGATGAGGCAATTGCAGAGAATATCCCAAGTATTGTGGCTCAAAATATGGCACAAGGTGGAGCCGCAAATGTACAGCGAGGGGGAGGATCCCCTGAAGCTCAAGGTGGGAAAGGTGGCAATAACGCCCCTAAACCAAAAGTGGCTGGTCGGAGATTAGGGCCGCCAAAGTAATTTTAAAATTATTAGGAGAGCCGTAGTTCAATGAAGGACGGCTATCCTAATAATTTTTAACCCTTAACAAAGGACGTAATATGGCTGAAGAGCTAACGGAACAGGACTCGTCCTCCGTTCCAGAAGATGTAGTACAAGACGCTTCCCCTGCGGAAGAAACGGTAGAATCGTCAGATACCACAGAAGAAGTGGCAGAGGAGACTGAGCTTTCCCTCATGGATGTTGTACAAGATGCAATGCCCAAAGAAGAGGAAGTGCCAGAACCCGAAGAAACAACTTCTGAAGAGATTAAAGCTGAAACGGAAGTAGAAGAACCCCTTGTCGATAATGATGATTGGTCTGATGTTCCGTTTAATAAGCATCCAAGATTCAGGAAACTCATTGCCGAAAAAAATGAGCTAAAAAAACTTTCGGATAAGTACCAGTTAGATTCACAACAGTACAATAAGATTGCAGACTTTATAGGTGACAATAACCTATCTGCCGAAGATGCAGCAGAAGGATTTCGGATTATGGCTCAATTGAGGAATAATCCAGAAGAAGCCTATAACATACTACAAGGTCATTTACAGTCTGTAGGTGAATTAACTGGAAAAAGACTCCCGGAAGACATCCAGGGTAAACTGGATGACGGCTATCTGGACGAAGATGCAGCAAAAGAGCTTAGTCAAGCTAGGGCTAGTTTGCAACGTGAACAGTCTCTTAGAGAGGAAGCACAACAGCGAACTGAGTCTGTTAATAAACAGACTGTAGCGACCCAAGCTAATGCCCAATTACAGAACCTGTCGAGGGTTGTTAAGGATTGGGAATCGACAACAAAAAGCTCGGATCCAGACTTTAGTCTTAAACAAGATGAGATCAATGACCGTGTAGCGGCCTTGGTGAATGAAAGAGGCAGACCAGTAACACCACAGCAAGTTCTAGGCATCGCTAATGATGCTTACAAAACTGTGAATGATCGTTATAAGTCTCGTATTCCTTCTCGCCAGCCTCTCCGCACATCTACAGGTGGAAAACTAGGTGGAACTCCAAAGGCAGAACCTGCTTCTTTGCATGATGCAATTTCGCAGGCATTGTCAGAAACAGCCGCATAAGTTTCATCATAAATTATAATAACAGTTTAATTATATCCTTAGATATTGAGGATAGAATCAAGCTGTTCTCATAGGAGAACAAAATGGCATTAACAACAGCCGAACTCAATAACGTCACGAATGCAGCCCTCGATTATTATATCGATAAAGGGACTGTATATTCCCAAACCTTGCAGGACAAACCTCTTCTTGCAGCCCTGGAAAGTAGTTCTAAAACTTTCCCTGGAGGAAAATCCGATGTTTCTCTGGCAGTCAAAGGGATCTATACGACTACAGTTGCCGGATATTCTGGTAATGATGCAGTAACGTATTCCAAACCAACAAACCTAGAAAGGGTAACTTACGCTTGGGCTGAACACCATGCTGGTATATCAGTCACTTTCACAGAACTCAAAGCTGATGGAATTTCAGTTAATGACTCAGCTATTGGGGAAAACACATCAACTCACTCTGGGAGAGAAGCCACAATGCTGGCAAATATCCTGGAAGATAAGCTCGATGATATGATGGAAGGTTATTCCAGAGGAATGAATACCCTGGTTTACGGAGATGGCTCAGTAGCCACCACCTTAAATGGCATTCGTTCTATGATCTTTGATGTCCCTGGAGCCTCTGGTGTATCAGTTGGCGGTTTAAATACCAACACAAATACTTGGTGGAAAAACCGGGCAGATGTTGCAATTAGCACTACGGCTACAGGCCAGGTGCTTATTGATGCTCTTCACACGGAAATACGGCAACTACGCAGATATGGTGGTAAACCTACCATAGCTGTTTGTGGATCCGATTTCCTTGACCAACTCGGAAAAGAGTTGAAGAACAAGGGTAATTTTACTCAAACAGGCTGGTCTGGATCTGGTAAAGCTACAGACATCAGTATGGGTGAAATTCATTACGGAGGGATTAAGTTCCAGTATGATCCTTCCCTGGATGACCTGGTAGTTACAGGTAAAACTCCATCCAAACGTTGTTACATTATTGATCCTAGCAAAATGTATATTCATTACATGGCTGGTGAAAAAATGAAACGACATTCGCCTGCTCGACCACACACAGAGTACGTTCTTTATAGAGCGATCACTACTACTGCGGTGCTATGTGCGAGTCAGTTAAACTGTCATGGTGTCTACGAAATAGCGTAACCCCTGGCTTAAATTAGGCAGCTCCTCTGGGGCTGCCTTAACTCTAATTAAAAATAGATATGAATAATAATAATATCTACAATTGTCTAATTGCTCTGAATGGTGATGTAAGACACGTTATCAGTAAAGATGGACTGTCTGTGCCGGAGATTGGAATATTAAGGAATATGCATGGATCTAGTGCGTTGACAGAGATCTCATTAACAGGTAAAGAAAAATACGATTCAGATAGTGAAAGAGACAGATTAGGCAAACTATATACCGATGAAAAAGTCCAAGCTAGTTTTGGTGTATATGGTGATTTACCAATGGAAATTAAGAAATTAAAAATCGATTCTGGATGCTTAAAAAAAGGGGATCCGATTAATGCTCTCCCAAAAGTTGAGGAATCCAAAGTAGAAGCATAGGTTAAATATGGCTCGTAATACGACACTACAAGTTTTGTTAGATGATCTAAGGGCAGAGTCTGGACATTCGATGCAGGCTAACTTGGGTAAGGCAACAGAGAGTATGATGCTGACGCTCCTGAACCGAGTACAGAGAAGGTTATGGGAGGATTTTTCCTGGCCCTTTTTGCACACTGTAAAAGACATAGTTATGCAGGCAGGATCTCGTTACTACAATGTCCCTACAGGCATAACCCTGGAAAGAATCGAGGCTGCAGAGTTTAAAGGAGGAAGCCGATGGGAGAGGGTTGCGTATGGTATTACTCCAGATCATTATAACCAGTGGGATTCCGACCAGAATGTAAGGTCATGGCCCATTAGGAGATATGAAGCCTATGGTGACGTGCCAGGTCAAATAGAAGTTTGGCCCATGCCAGCAAATAATGGCAATGCAACAACAGGAGATGGGATCCTACGTCTTAAAGGAGTAAAAGACCTAACCCCTCTTATTGCAAAAAGCGACACTGCTGATTTAGATGACCAGCTAATAGTCTTATTTGCAGCAGGCGAATTGTTAGCAAGACAGAAGTCTCCTGACGCTCAAATGAAAATGGGACAAGCACAGTCTCATTATACCAGGATAAAAGGTAGACTCTCAAAAGGAGATCCAATTGTATTTGGGAGTGAAAACCTGGATATGTACAACACTAGAGGCCCAATCGTAATTACACAGGTAACATAATGCCTTATGTCTTAGTAGAAGATTTCAAAGGTGGGATTGATACAAGAAGGACTGTAGTAACTTCAGTTCCAGGGTCATGCGTCACACTGACAAATGCCCATGTTACTAGAGGTGGTGAAATAGAGAAGCGTAGGGCATTCAAACTATGGGCAACTCTACCAGCCGGAACTCATGGCTTGGCAGCAGGAGGAGGAAGAATATTTGTTTTTGGCTCTGTTACCACACCATCCTTAACCGGGTTGCCTCCTAGTCTTAGTTATGTACGTTTCCAGCACCTGGATCTGTCTACTGCAATGACAGGTATTCTTGGGCTTGATTTTTTCGGAGGTAATGTTTATGCCGCAGCTCAGTTTACAGATGGCAAAGTATATCATTATTGGGATGGCTATGCAGGAGGTGCAAATCCAGCAAACAGAATAGACGATTGGTATGAAGCAAGGGCAAGGACTTATTTCAACGTAACAGGGGGGACTGCAACAGGAACTGCTGCAACTGCAACATTTACTGTAGCAGGAGGAACATCAACTCCAGGTAATAACCTGAATAACCTGCGGATAAACAATGTGGATATTTTAACTGGCCCAATTGCACACACAGGTAGTAACGACACAACTGGAGCTGCAATTGCAGCAGCAATAGGGAACCTGACTTCTATACCCAATTATACTGCTGTTAATTCCTCTGGAGTTGTAACAATTACTTCTGCAACTGCAGGAACAGCCCCAAATGGATTGGCAATAACTGATGATGTGGAAGGTGACTTTACAGTTGCTGCCGAAGCGACCCTTACAGGAGGTATTGACAATGCCATTACAAATATTACTGTGAACAGCGTCCCAATTATCCAGGATCCGATACTATGGGAGACATCTGATGCATACACTGCAACAAAAATAAGAGATGAAATAAACAAGACTCGTACAGATCCAGAATGGGAGTCAACTTCTGTAGAGAGCTCTTCCAGGGTCAATATAATTGCCTACGAGAGAGGAGAGCTCCTAGTTCAATTACATAATAATCTACAAGTTGTTATTACTAAGACAGGGAATTTTGCCTTCACACCTACCCCTCAACCTGCAAATACTGTGGCTGGGGCTGGCAGTTCGACTGTAAGCTACTCCCCTGGAGGTTTTGTTAGAGCACTTGATGATAAGATGCATTGCCTTTCTGATTCAAACTGGCATTTCAGCAATGTGGCGATGCCTACAGATTGGAATAATACTGAAGGTGGTGCAAGCACTCCAGACTACGCAGGACTGGTTAATCTGGCTAACCATTCAAGGGGCTCAGAAGAGTTAATGGCAATTGCCCCATATTTCCAGAATGTTGCTATTTTTGGGAAAGATGCAATACAGATCTGGAACCACGATCCAAACCCGGATAATAGCACAAGAGTCCAAGTTTTGAATAATACAGGTACAGTTGCAGGTAAATCTGTTGTTGAAATAGGAGACTCAGACGTATTTTATCTAGCCAGGTCTGGCATTAGATCCCTAAAGGCCAGGGACAGTTCTAATTCTGGTTATGTCTCAGATATTGGGAATCCCATTGATGACCTAGTAGTAGCAGACATTAATGTTAATGTAAGTACAACAGAAAATGCTTGCGGAATTGTAGATCCAAGAGATGGGAGATACTTACTTTCAATTGGATCTAAGGTTTATGTATTTAGCTATTTCCCAAGTTCCAAAGTTTCAGCCTGGTCAATTTATGAACATGGATTTGTAGATAGTAATGGGGATCCAGAGCCAATTACAGATTGGGCCTATGATGGGCAAGAACTTTTATGCAGAGCTGGAGACAAGATTTATTCACTTGGTGGGGAAAAAAATAATGAATACGACTCTTCCCCGGTCACAGTACAGCTACCCTTCCTGGACGCAAAAAATCCAGCAACGGATAAAATGTGGACAGGTTTAGACGCAGTTTGTAGCTCAGATTGGGATATATCAACTGGTACGGATCCCACAGATATTGCAGTCTACGAACCTGCTGCAACAATAAATAAGACAACGTATGGGTTAGGCAGAGTTGGCCTTTCATCCACGTCAACACATCTTGCACTTAGGATGGTAAATACATCTCCTGGTGCAGCAACATTAGGCAATATTGCAGTACATTACACAGAGGTTGGTTCAGGATAACATATATACTGGAGAATAAAATATGAGCTTACAATCTACTTTAGATCAATTTAACCCATTCAAGGCAAAGCCCGGTGACTCTGGCCCTAGTCCGGCAGAGCAGGCTGCTGCCGAAGCAGCCGTATTGGAAGGAAAAAGGAAAACGGCAAGGGAAGAGCTAATGGAAGCCTTTTCCGGGTATGGGGTAGACGATACTGATTCCCCTTATTTTAAGAAAATAGGAAGGAACTACAGAGACTTTGCTATGAATGCTCCTGTTACTGGCATTTTAGACCAAAGGAAGAAGTCAATGGGGGATCTGATTGCACAGCTTTCTCGCCAGGGGCTACTTAATTCTTCAACCGCAGTTAGTAGGGAGGCCCTGGCGAAGAAACTTTTTGCTAAAGGGCAAATTGATGCGTCTGTTGCTGGTAAGGCAGCAGGGGAAAAAGTTAGGGGGAATCTACGCACAGCAAGAGGGAAAGGCATTGATGATATTAATGCAGCCATAGATCCTGCTAGTTCTGCTAATTTAGCAATGGGTAGTATAGATACCCAAACAGATCCTGGCAAATTTGACCCAATACTGGATGTATTCTATGAACTAACTAGGGGGTTACAGACGAAGGAAAAAGTAGAAAGACGGCAAGAACAACAAGGACAGATAAATCAGTTTTTAGCTGGTGATTCATCATCGCTACATTCATAAGGGGATAAAATGGCATTAAACAAACAACAACTACAGAAAAGGGGCCCAAAAGGTCATAAGCTGGCCCATATTACCCCTTTAGAGGGAGTGATATTAGAAGCTCTTGGAGGTTCAGGTAAGGTCAACCCCCAGACTAAAATAAAGCAGTATGATTCTGGCCCCCCCGGACACAGCCACAATTACGGAGGTAGTACTAGCAACAATACTAGCAACAATACTGGTAACAATACTGGTAACAATACTGGTGGGGGGCCACAACAACAGGATGATCCTCCAGATTATGGGAATACTGGTGGGGGGCCACAACAACAGCCAGATTTAGGAGTAGATCAAGGTGGGAATACAATTTCTAATGATGGCCCTAGTCAAAGGGAAGGAGAATCTGATGCAGACTTTAAGAATAGGGAAAACCCAATGTTCTCTAATGCAGAACTTGCGGCAATGCGAGAAGGTGGCAATCCACCACCTCCCCCAGACCCAGACCCCTCGCCTGGAGACGATACTCCCCCACCCCCACCACCTCCTCCCCCCCAATACGAAGATTGGGAAGGCGTTATGCACGATAGCCCGGAAGGTGCAGAAGCCGCAAACGATGGCTATCTAGCTACAGGGAAAGCAGGATTAATTGAAGGTGCAGAAGGGTTTGAACATGATCTTTCTGGTGGGTATAAATCTGCTTACGAACAACAACTTTCTGATGCTTATGATGCAGCTTATGCTGGCGTAGGACAAGATATTTTAAATACAGGAACTGGTGACTATCAAGCCCTAGAAGACGCAGTATCTGGGCAGGGTGATTATTTAACAGAGCTATCAACAAACTACCAGGCCAATGCCCAAAATACTTATGATGACTGGTATGGAACTAATACTGATGCAATTAACGCACTTACTAGCCTGGAAGACATTAATAATTATGAGTGGACTCCTATGCCAGAATATGATCTCGACAATACAGGAGGGCTTGCTCCAAATGGGACATTCGATGGAGATTTTATGCCAGAATTTTATGGAGACTTTAACAAAGTATATGCGAAGGACTACAAGAATCCTTCTGGATGGCAATACGATGCAGACGGCAATCCGATCCCTGGTTCGTTTGGCCCAACTGAAGGTATCTCTTCAGGTGGAGCCCCACCAGATGGAATAGAAGAGCCTGAAAGTACCGCTGAGCAGGAGGCAGAGGGACTCGGTTATACTAACCCATACGAAGCCCCTACCGGGGTTCAACAATTTAGTCCGGCTAAAGGTTCAGCCAGTTATAGGAGATAAAATGGGAGGATTAGCAATTGCAGCATTAATAGCAGCCTTTGGAGCAAAAGCGTATGGGGTAAAGAAGCAGACAGATCAAGCTAATGATGTAAAACGAGGCAGGAGCCGTTCTTTTGCTGCTGCTGCTGCGAAAAGGAAAGCGTTGGCAGATGAGGCTCTGTTAAAAGCAAAAGACACTAGATCAAAGTTTGCAAAGCAAGAAGTCGATAGTGCAGTTGCAGATAATACAGCACAGCTAACTGCAGATTTTAGCCAGTTACCAAACAGCGAGCTTTCTGCTACAGCACCTCCTGCTCATAACGAGCCTTCAATTATAACAACTGCAAGTAATGTTGCTAATGAAGGTGTTCTCAAAGATATAGGCAGATATGCCCAGGATTCTGCAGGGATGTCGGCTTTATCGTCTGCATTCCAATCGCCAGAGCAAATGGGAGCTTCTTCTTTAAATAGGGCTGATATTATGGATAAGGCAAGGCAACAGCGTACAATATCACAAATCCTTGGAATGGAAATGGATGAATATTCCAACTACTCCTCTGATGCTGAGATGGCTAAAGGCTTGGGTGACATACTATTAGCGTATGGGCTAGGAACTGTATAACAATTAATAAGGATAAACTATGGGACGGCAGAAATTAAATAACCATGCACAGATTGGACAAATCCGAGACAATATGGTTGACCTGGTAGGAGGTAAGGATCCTTCTGGAAATGCCCTTTTCCTCCAGAGACTTGGCCTAGCCAAAAAGTATAAGGCAGAGACTGAAGGGCAGAGGCTTGAGAATGTCCTTACTGGTCATAAAGGTTCTGCTATTGACCGAGGGTTATCCAATGAAGAACTGATGAAAACCCCACTCATGTACAGTATGCTGGCAAATACTGGAGATGCCAAAGGATTAATGGAAGCCAGCGAAATTATGCAATTACTCCCCGATAAGAAAAACTTACAAAAGAACGATGTCATGGCGAGTAATATGCTCTTAAACATAGGTGGAAGAGAAGTACAACCAGATGCAGAGCAATTACTTCTTAATGAGGTTAATAACCTTTTCCCTGGTTCAACAGAAAATCCTAATAGTATTACTCCTTGGACTGAAGATGACAGGATGAGAGCATTTGCTCATAGATCCGACAAAGCTCCTGGTGCAGATTCCGTATTTAGCGTACTAGCACAGGATAAATTAAGGAAAACTAAACCAATCTACACAGCAGCAGATGTGGCTAAAGCAGAACAATATAGAGCTTTGACTCCAGAGATGGTATTGACTG
>Ga0302135_10002897_pt1 | contig 10280 bp, 8 predicted proteins | sample CBN3_surface_MG_FD_203119 | JGI IMG/M metagenome (GOLD analysis project Ga0302135, IMG submission 203119) | Marine microbial communities from Western Arctic Ocean, Canada - CBN3_32.1 | ecosystem: Environmental > Aquatic > Marine > Oceanic | place: Canada: Western Arctic Ocean | collected 2017-09-15 | reverse complement strand
AGTTTTCGCGCACGATTCAGTGGCGTGCCGTTTGATGTGTGGGTACCGATACAATCAGTACTCGGTATTTACGCTCGCGAATCCGGACAGGGTATGATTTTCTCGCAAGACACAGAATCTGCCGATCACCTTGAGCCACCAGAGCTCAATAATGAGATTGACGAGACCCGATCACGACCTCATTTGACGATAGTCAAGTAGTAGGAGCGCGCCTTGCGCGCGAAGCATCGCGGCAGCCTGGAAGGCTGCAAAAACCATCACTTTGTACACCAGTCTGAAACTAATGAGGCCTGGCGGCCTCCGCTTCGCTTCGCGCGCAAGGCCGTGCTCCTACTTTTCGCCGAGCAGGGTTGTGTCGATTAGATCACATAGGCAGTGAATGACGACCAGATGCACTTCCTGAATGCGGGCCGTGCGCGTTGCGGGTACGCGAATTTCCACGTCACCGGGTGCGAAGATATCGGCCATGCGACCGCCGTCGCGACCGGTTAGTGCGACGACGTTCATGCCGCGTTCGTGTGCAGCAACGATCGCGCGAATGACGTTTTCAGAGTTTCCTGAAGTCGATATGCCGAGCAACACATCCTGAGCTTTACCGAGAGCTCGTACCTGTTTCGAAAAAATTTCGTTGTACGCGTAGTCGTTCGAAATAGATGTGAGTGTCGAGCTGTCCGTCGTTAAGGCCATGGCTGGAAGCCCAGGGCGTTCCATCTCGAATCGATTCAACAGCTCGGACGAAAAATGTTGCGCATCTGCCGCGGATCCGCCGTTTCCACAACTGAGTATTTTGCCGTCGTCGAGCAACGCGTCGCTCATGACACGGCCGGCCACAGCAATACTCTCAGTGATCTGTTCTGCCGCTGTTTGTTTGGTGGCGATACTCTCCGCAAAGTGCTCGCGAACGCGCGCTACAGGATCCATGGTGTCTCCGCTGGGTCGTCGTTTGCCTAATTCTATCAGCAGAATGCTATAGCGTTGAATTATTTGGTCGAAACGCGTCCTTTATCCATTCAATCGTGTCCGCAACTTCGCCCTCGATCGCGACCACATCGAATCGCATTGTGTGCGGGCAGTAGCGTCGGTTTCGTGCCAGAAATAGCGCCGCCGTGCGTATAAGTTTACGTTGCTTGTGATGGTCGACCGTGTGGCTTGCGGGAGAAAATGCGGCCGTCGCTCGGTATCGCACTTCGACAAAGGCGAGGCATTCGCCATCAAGCATGATCAGATCGATTTCGCCGCCACGGCAATGGAAGTTTCGCGAGACGGGCCGCAAGTTCTGATCTATTAGAAAATCGAACGCTCGCTGCTCTGCTTCCCGACCTACAACTCCTGTAGTTCGGGATCCCACGGTGCGTCGTCAGCAGCGTCTGGCGCGATCAGCATTCCGTCTTCACTAATGTCCTGTATAGGTCCGCCGACCTCTTCCTGGTCGGGCAGGGCAACCGCCTGACCCCTCTGGAATTGTGCCCATGCCAGACGTCGGTGAACGCGACCTTGTTGATCAAGAGACAAATGACCCGTCGCGCCATCGAGTTCGATCAAGTCATTATTGCGATTTGTGTACAGCGATGCGATCAGGTTGTAAGCGTCGTAGCCCATCGCGTGCAACCGTCCAAGCCGCCGTTCTTCCGGCCAGTAATCAGCGTAAATTGATGGCAAATAGCGGATCCACGGCTGTGGATCGATCAGCCAAGGCGTATCGGCAAACATAATGCCGTTGAGGTCTGAGTTGGAGCGGCCGTCCAGCGAGTTGACTGATGACGTCGAGTACGCTGGCAGGTCACCGGAGTAATGAAATTTTAACTGCGATTTCAATAATCGAGCAGGGCCTGCCGCTGCGGCGACGAAAATGAACTCGGCATCCTGGCGTCGACGTGGATCGAATTGCAGATTGCCACCAATGTTAGCGCGCATACGTTGATAGCGTTGTACGCTGCCGGTCAGGCCCATCAGGTTTTCGATCTCATTGGAAAAGTCTTGTTTGTCAAGCGGATAGCTTCTGTAGTCCAGCAGGTTGCCACCAAGACCTTCGAACTCGGTCGCAAAACTCTGCAACACGCGGCGACCCCAATCGTTGCTGGGCACAAGCGCTACGGCTCGCGTGTATCCATCGCCAAGCGCGCGAGCCGCGGCGGAGGCCGCTTCGTCTTCTGGCGCCAGAGCAAACTGATATAAGCCCGGCGGTACCAGCGTATCGTCCGGCAGGTAATTGAGCGTCAATACCGGGATGGGAACCAGAATGTCGTTCGCCAGCTCGGTGACATTATTCTTCAGCAGCGGGCCGACGACGAACTCGGCACCTTCGGCGACAGCCGTTTGATAAGCCGCGCTCGCACCACCCTCGGAATTAACATCGTAAATTCGAACGGACTGACTATCATTCAGTGCACCGGCGGTTGCGAAGTAAGCGCCGAGGAATCCATTTTGAATTGCTTTGCCCGCGGCACCTGATCGACCGGACAGCGGCAGCAACAGAGCGACCTGTCTCGGGTAACCGAGCAACTCATGATCAAAAGCCTCTGCCTCACCGATCACGGCAAACGCAGGATGGCCGGGATTAGCATCGCGCCATCGGGCAATTCCGTTACTCCATCCGACACCCTGCTGACCGTTTGATGCCGCGAGCGAAGCTAGTGATAGCCATCCGCGCGTTTCCTCGTTTGCTGCCATCCGCGCGGCTTCCCGAAGGACCTGCGGATTGCTAAACAAGAGGCCTTGCCAAAGACGGTTGCGGTTCCCTTCAATTTCCCGCGAGCTGCTAAGCCAGGTCTCGCGCCGGCTCATCAGTTCAACTGCACGCGCAGGATCCTGCTTCTGAATCCAGGCGTCAGCGCGCAAGGCCTCTACCCGGAGGCGATCGCGCAGGGACAGCGCTTGGCGGCTCATCGGTTCGAGCATCGCGAGCGCGGCGTCGGCATCGCCACGATACAAGAAGAGCGCGGCAGTGTTGGTGTTCCAAATTGCGAGCAGTGCGCCGGTTGATGGCCGTTGAACGCTCGAGACCGCCCGGCGAGCACGGCTGACGTCGCCTGCGTCGAGCCATTGTTCGACCGCCAGCAGCGTCAAGCGGTCGCGGTCTCCGATGTCCGCGGTCGCGGCGAGACCGATGTAGGCGCTCGCTGCGTCGTCATGCTGTCCGTTTTGCGCCATTCGTTCCGCGCGACGTTCTCCAGAGCCCGACATGCCCCCCAATCCCGTTGTTTCACATGCACTCAGCGACAACAGCGCTGCCAGCACTACGAGAGTGCTTGCCAGTGAGCGCAATTTGCCTGCAGGATGTCGGTGAAGATTCATCATAAATTTATTTCGCCAATAATCTTTTTGAATAAGGAACCCGAAGCCAAAATGAGCGGCACACTTTTTGTTGTGGCAACGCCGATCGGCAATCTTGAAGACCTGACACCGCGGGCACGCCAGACGCTTGCCGAGGTGAGTCTTATTGCTGCCGAGGATACCCGGCACACCGGGCGATTGCTAATGCATATCGGCTGTAAAACGCGACTTATGGCGCTTCACGATCACAACGAAGAAAAGGTGGTTCATAGCCTGATTGAAACACTGCAAGGTGGCGACAATGTGGCACTCGTTAGCGATGCCGGTACACCACTGGTAAGCGATCCGGGTTTCAAATTGGTGCGCGCGGCTCACGAACACGGGATTTGTGTTTCACCGATTCCCGGCGCGAGCGCAGTGACAGCGGCTTTATCGGCGGCAGGCATCCCGACCGACCGTTTCTGCTTCGAAGGATTCGCCCCGGCGAAGCATGCGGCACGTGTCGATTGGCTCGAGAATTTGTCCATTGAACGACGCACTCTGATTATCTACGAATCCGTTCACCGAATAGGCGATTGCCTTGCCGATATGGTGGCTGTTTTCGGGCCCGAGAGGAGGGGCTTCATTGGTCGTGAGCTCACGAAAATGCACCAGCAATGCGTTCAGGCTTCATTGGAAGAACTGTGCCGCCAGGTTGACGATAAAACGATCGTTGGGAAGGGCGAGTTTGTCATCGTCATTGCTGGATCGTCCGCAGAGCACGAATCGCCGCTGGAGATCGACCGCCTGTTGAAAGCACTTTCGACTCATCTGTCGGCGAAGGATGCTGCCAAGGTGGCAGCACAGGCCACCGGTCTTAAACGCAATTCGCTGTACGACAGACTGATTAAGCTGAAGGACTAACTATAGCCAGCGCCCGACTCTTGCCGCATATTCTGAGTACTGGGTTCCGAATTGATCGATTAGTTTTCGTTCTTCGAAAAATACAGTAGACTCGCCGCCGAGAAAGCCGGAGTCGGTCAGACAATCGCTGTAGCTCGCTATAGAGGAAAGTCCGGGCTCCTTCGGACAGGGCGCCAGGTAACACCTGGGGGGCGCGAGCCTATGGAAAGTGCCACAGAAAACAGACCGCCAACCTTGGTTGGTAAGGGTGAAAAGGTGCGGTAAGAGCGCACCGCGCGACTGGTAACAGCTCGCGGCACGGTAAACCCCGCCCGGAGCAAGACCAAATAGGGGAGTAGGCAAACCTCGTTTGCACCGTCGGTTCCGAACGGACTCCCGGGTAGGTTGCTTGAGGTAGCTGGTGACAGCTATCCCAGATGAATGATTGTTCTCGACAGAACCCGGCTTATTGCCGGCTCCGGTTTTCTCACCTTCGCTTTTCTTTTAAAAACAATCGCTTATTGTGATTCCCGTCACTTATCCGTCCCGTTGACAGGCACTTGCGCAAAGCGCCTTTTTTTCGCTGAATCAAACGGCTGTCGCCGTTTGTCGACCCAAAATTGAGTGCTTATCGAGGAAGTACTCATAAGCATCTGATTTTATTAGCGCGAACCTTGCCACTTTTCGCCCTGATTGGGCCACCGATTTGCCCCTAAGTCCCTGTACAAAAACAATTAATTAGTACGTGTTGTTGACCATAATCCTGGTCGCCTTTATAGTGTTGAAAGGTGGAAAAATGTGGGAGGAACTGGGCACCCCGCCCGGATATCGCACCAGAAAAGCGATTCCAGGCACGTCCAAATCATCGTGTTTAGAGGGGCTACCAAAGTATCACTGGACGCCAAAGGGCGTATGGCAATACCGACCCGGTATCGGGAGCGCTTATCTTTGCGTTGTGATGGCCAGTTGATCGTGACTGTGGACAAGGACCATTGCCTCCTCGTGTATCCGCTATCCGACTGGGAAGAGCTCGAACGCAAGTTGGTGCGCTTGCCCAGTATGAACAAGGTCGCACGTCGGATTGTGCGAATCATGGTCGGTTATGCGACCGAAGTCGACATGGATGCCAATGGTCGAATTCTCGTCTCCAAGGAGTTGCGTGAATTCGCGAGCCTCGAGAAGCAGGGAATGCTGATCGGTCAAGGTAATAAATTTGAATTATGGGATGAGTCAACCTGGAACGAGAAACGCGACGCGTGGCTTAACGATGAGGATGACGGCGATATGCCGGCGGACCTCGAAACGATCTCCTTTTAGATTGCACGGCATCTCATGAGCAGCAACGAGCATGTCCCGGTGCTGCTGGGGCCAGTTCTGGATGGGCTGGGAATAAAAAAAGACGGCTGCTACGTCGATGGAACATTCGGTCGCGGTGGTCACAGTGGGGAAATACTGAAGCGACTCAATGCAGACGGACGATTGATCGGTATCGATCGTGACCCGGACGCCATCGCTTCAGCACCAAAAACCCTAACTGATGATCCGCGATTCGAACTAGTTAGGAGTGACATTGCGCAACTTGAATCCATCATTAATGAAAAAAACCTTGGTGGAAAAGTCGACGGACTCCTCTTCGACCTGGGAGTTTCCTCACCGCAACTGGATGAAGCCAGTAGAGGCTTCAGTTTCCTCCGTGACGGCCCGCTCGATATGCGAATGGATCCGGATTCAGGTACGTCCGCAAGTGATTGGCTTGCGACTGTTGAACAAAAAAACTTGATTGGGGTATTACGAAAATTCGGCGAGGAAGTGCATGCGACGCGAATTGCACGGGCAATCTGCGAGTCGCGCGTGCGCGCGCCGATTGCTTCAACAGGACAGCTTGCCGCGATTGTAGAGGCAGCCGTCCCCGCAAAAGTGCGTGCGCAGAAAAAGCATCCGGCAACAAAAACATTCCAGGCAATTCGTATTTTTATTAATGGTGAACTTGAACAGCTCGAAGCGGTACTTGGTCAGTCGATCAACGTACTTGATAAAGGCGGTCGTCTTTGTGTCATTAGTTTCCATTCGTTGGAGGACCGTATGGTGAAACGATTCATACGGAATGCTTCTAGCGAGCCCGAGCAATATCGTGGCATGCCAACGATGCCTGAAGAGTTACGACCAAAGCTCGCAATGATCAGAAAAGTCGTCGTGGCGACAGATGAAGAAATTCAAATTAACCGGCGCGCTCGCAGCGCACGCTTACGAATTGCGGAGCGTACCTAATGCAACCCGCGAAAAATCGACAACCATTTCTTCTTGTATTTGTTTTCGCACTCGTTTGCGTCCTGAGTTCGATAGCGCTCGTTTATACGAAGCACGAATCGAGAAAACTATTTGTGGAACTCGAAGAATTGACGCACGAACGCGACGAACTGAACATTGAATGGGGTCAGTTGCAAATAGAACAAAGCACCTGGGCCACGCACGCACGAATCGAGCGGGTCGCAACAGACGACTTGTCGCTTGTGCGACCGGACTCATCGGAAATCTACGTAATTGAACGACCATGACACGCGGCGCAGAGACAAAACAAAAAACTGCACGACGATTCGTAGGCAGAGTGACACTGGTAATGGCGTTCTTCGGCTTGATCGCGTCGTCGTTGGTTGCGCGGGCGGTCCACCTGCAAGTTCTCGATAAGGACTTTCTAAATCACCAGGCGGATACGCGCCATCTACGAACAGAGTCTATCTCCGCACACCGCGGCACGATTGTAGACAGAAACGGCGAGCCATTGGCTATCAGCACGCCGGTCGACAGTATTTGGGTTAACCCGAAAAAATTTGCGAGCGCCGTCGACAAGCTCCCGCAGCTGGCCAAAGCGCTGGACCTGGAACCCGAAACGCTGATGCGCCGGATAACGCGCAGTATGCATAAAGAGTTTCTGTATCTGAAGCGACATTTGAACCCGAGTACCGCACAAGATGTAATGGCGCTGAAGCTGCCCGGTATCAACATACGGCGCGAGTACCGACGGTATTACCCGGCATCAGAAGTGACGGGTCATCTGGTGGGATTCACCAATATTGATGATGAAGGCCAGGAAGGTCTTGAGCTAGCAATGAACCACTGGCTCGAGGGTGAGCCTGGCGCCAAGCGGGTGTTAAAGGACCGCCTCGGCAGGTCGATCGAGAATGTTGAGAGCATTCGACCGCCGCACCACGGTAAGGATTTGCGGACGAGCATCGATTTGCGCCTGCAGTATCTTGCCTACCGCACGCTGAAAGCTGCGGTCAAAACACACAACGCCCGGTCGGGGTCCGTCGTAATTCTCGATGTTGAAACCGGCGAGGTTTTGGCGATGGTCAATCAGCCAACCTATAACCCGAATGATCGATCGCAATTCGTGGCCGAACGATACCGGAACCGCGCGATCACAGATATCTTCGAGCCGGGTTCCAGCATCAAACCGCTGATCGTCGCGTCAGCACTTGAGAGCGGACAGTATCGGCCTTCCAGTGTCATTGATACAGCCCCCGGCTACGTGACCGTCGGTGCGAAGAAGATCGAAGACAGTCGGAATCTAGGTCGCATTAGCTTGACGACGATTCTCGTGAGATCGAGCAACGTTGGAGTGACCAAGGTCGCAATGACTCTGCAGCCGGATCAGTTGTGGGGCACGATGGCGCAGTTTGGACTCGGTGAGATGACCACCAGCGGTTTCCCGGGCGAGTCGGCGGGGATGCTGACACATCACAGCAACTGGCGTCCTATCAGTCAGGCAACAATTGCCTACGGATATGGGATATCTGTTACGCCACTGCAATTGGCACAGGCCTACTCAGTGATAGGCAATAATGGCGTGATGCAACCGATCTCGCTCTTCGCAATAGAAGAAGCGGCCAGAGGCGATCGAATTATCTCGAACGAAACGGCGATCGCAGTGCGACGCATGCTCGAAGAGGTCGTACGTCCAGGCGGTACTGGAACGAAAGCCTCTGTTGATGGCTACCGAATTGCCGGTAAGACGGGGACCGCATGGAAGTTCGCCAAAGGCGGCTATTCAGAAGACAAGTACATTTCGATCTTCGCTGGTCTGGCGCCGGCGAGTAATCCTCGCCTTGCCACGGTTGTCGTCATCGACGAGCCCAGTGGTGGGCTTTACTACGGAAGTGACGTCGCGGCACCGGTTTTCGCCGATGTCATGTCTGAGTCACTACGGTTACTGGCAGTACCGCCCGATGCGATGCCAGCCCGCGATCCCGGCAACGTCATACAGGCGATAGCGGCCCGGAACGCGAGTCGATGAGCGTGCCGGCAATACAACTGCAATCAAACCCGTCACTAGCCGGATTGCTGCGTGGGTTTGCAGACGCAGCGGATATTCCGGTCAACGGAATTTCCAGCGATAGCCGGCAACTCAAGAGCGGTTACTTGTTTCTCGCTTGCGCCGGCTTCAACAGTCACGGCCTCGGTTATCTGCATGAGGCTAAAGACGCCGGCGTTGTCGCGATCGCCTGGGACTCGAGCACATCGACGCCCCCGGACGATATTGGAATTCCGATGATTGCGGTGGAAAACCTCGCGGCGCACCTCGGCGAGATTGCGAATCGTTTCTATGGCAACCCGAGCGAATCGGTCAGGACAATTGGTGTCACCGGTACCAATGGAAAAACAACGGTTGCGTGGCTGCTCACGAAAAGCCTGCACCTCCTCGACAGGCGCTGCGGCTATCTAGGAACGCTCGGTTTCGGCTTGGGTGGTGACGATCTGCAGGTAGCCCAGGGATTGACGACACCAGGGGCCATCGAACTGCACGGTCACCTCGCAGACTTCGCAGGCGGCGGGGCGAGTCACGCAGTAATCGAGGTTTCGTCCCACGCGCTATCGCAGCGACGAGTGGATGGCGTGCAGTTCGAGGCGGCGCTGTTCACCAACCTTACTCGTGATCATCTCGACTACCACGGCGACATGAAGAGCTACTTCGAGAGCAAGGCGCGACTGTTTCTCGAACATCCGGTCGGGACCCGCATAATCAATCTCGATTCCGAGTTCGGGACGGAATTGGCCGCACGTTGTGGTCAGGACATTGTCACAGTGTCGACCAAATTGGATCGTGTTTCGAATGGTCGGCCGTTTGTTTTAGTTCGCTCGGTCGTTGCGAACGAACACGGTTCCGAAATTACAATTACCAGTTCCTGGGGTGACGGAAAATTCACGCTTCCGCTGCCCGGTGACTTCAACGTCGCGAACGCCGCGATTGTGCTCGCGTACCTGTTGACAGCTGGTGTAGCTCTTGACCAGGCATGCGATGTACTGCAGCTGATCGAAGCTCCGCCCGGCCGCATGCAGCGAGTGCCAGCAGACGGTTGTTCAATCTTTGTTGACTATGCGCACACGCCGAACGCCATCGAGTCCGCGTTGCGGGCGCTACGCTCACACTGTCGCGGCAAACTATGGTGCGTGTTCGGTTGCGGTGGAGACCGCGATACAGGCAAGCGCCCGTTGATGGGTAAACTGGCAGAACGTCTCGCCGATAAGGTTGTTGTCACGACCGACAATCCGCGAACCGAAAACCCCGTGAATATTATCGATGAAACGTTGGCCGGATGCAGTCATGCGGACAGCGTGATTGTAATAGAAGACCGCGCAGCGGCTATCGCCTGGGCCGTTGCAAATGCAAATGAAAACGACGTCGTTCTCATAGCCGGAAAAGGCCACGAGGACTATCAGGAAGTTGGCGGCGATCGCCGCCCCTTATCGGACTACGCATTGGCCTTGGCTGCAGCAAATTCGAAAGGGGTCGACGCATGATCGAGTCTCTCGCAAGGGCTGCCGAATCCATGAATGGTGTTTTGCTTGGCGATGACCAGTCGTTCGAAGGCGTTAGTACGGATACACGTTCAATTCGAGACGGTGAGCTCTTTTTCGCGCTTCAAGGCCCAAATTTCGATGGTCACGACTACGTTGGCAAGGCGAAAGCGAATGGCGCCGCGGGCGCTGTAGTCGCCAGTATCGTCGCAGACGACATCGCTCAAATCAGGGTGGACGATGCCAAACTGGCGTTGGGACGCTTCGGCGCTGCCTGGCGTAGTAAACATAGGGTTCGCGTCGTCGGAATTACTGGAAGCAACGGCAAA
>Ga0302135_10002896_pt1 | contig 10281 bp, 9 predicted proteins | sample CBN3_surface_MG_FD_203119 | JGI IMG/M metagenome (GOLD analysis project Ga0302135, IMG submission 203119) | Marine microbial communities from Western Arctic Ocean, Canada - CBN3_32.1 | ecosystem: Environmental > Aquatic > Marine > Oceanic | place: Canada: Western Arctic Ocean | collected 2017-09-15 | reverse complement strand
TATTTGGTGTACTGGTCGGTGCCCTATACGAGTCGTTCTCTTAGATTCAGACTCCTCAGTCGAAAAAGCCCGGTTCTCGCTAGTTGAGAACCGGGCTTTTTTTATTGCTTGTTGTTGAATCCAGCGTACGGCTGGGGTTATCCGTGACTTCAGGTGGCGTGGCCGTAGAGTTGGGCTCGGACGGATAGCCACTTGAAGAAGAGGAACTTTTTTTGCTCGATCAGAACGGCACCAGCTCGCGATGCGAGGTGGTTGGAGACGAGGATATCGACGCCTTTTTCCTTGATTAACTGATAAGCCGATTTATTGGCCTTCTTGGCGTAAGTGTCGACCGACACCGAGGCGTGACCGCCTCAACCAAGTCCGGCGAGATAGTCGAGGGCCACCGGTCGCTCTCGACCATCTAGATACTCTCGAGCAGCGTCTGTGATGAGTAGTTCCAAGTTATTCCTTGTCGAAACGGGTTAAGGTCGTTCGACGCTTCGATGCTATCGACTTCCCTAGCGATTCAGCACGTTCATTTCGACCAGCGGTTCCTAAGTTAGCTCTCGCTTCATCTGAGCCAGTCCCATGGGTCCGAGCTTGAGTGCCTTGTTGTGCCACCCCTTTAGATCGAAGTCTGCGCCCATCGACTGCTTTGCCGATTCTCGCGCTTCGAGCCAGACCCGCTCCCCCACCTTGTAGCTGATTGCCTGCCCGGGGATCCCGAGGTACCGGTCGATTTCAGAGTCAACGAAATCGGCCGGAAAGTGCACTCGCTCTCTCATGAACTCAAGCGCCAGATCACCGTTCCACACCTGACCGGGATTGAACTCTGAGTGCGATGGTATTTTCAGACCCAGATGCATCCCGATATCAACAATGACTCGAACGCTTCGTAGCGCCTGCGCATCGAGCATCCCCATGTAGTAATCAGGATTCTCCAGGTATCCAAGTTCGCCCATCAAACGCTCTGCATACAGCGCCCAACCCTCGACATATCCGGAGGTTCCAGCAAGCAGTCGCTGATACCGAGAAAGTTCCTCTGTCATAGCCACGTTGGTTGCGATCTGGAAGTGATGCCCGGGCACACCTTCGTGATAGGCGATTGAGACTTCGCGCCAGATCGGAAACTCCGTTTTACCGCCAGTTGGATACCACGTGCGACCCGGCCGGGAGAAGTCTTCCGACGGTCCGGTGTAGTACATGGCGAGAGCGCCGCCCGGGGGTGCGATCAGTGTTTCGATGGTTCGGACAAGTTCAGAAATATCGAAGTGAGTGCCGTCCATCTCTTCGATTGTCTTGTCTTGAAGATCCTGCATCCACTGCCGGAACTCGTCCTCGCCCTTAATCATTTTTTGAGGATCGGTTTCGAGAATCTCGACTACCTCACCAATCGATGCGCCGGGCTTGATCAACTCGGCAGTTTTGGTCATCTCCGACCTCACCCATTCAAGTTGCTCCCAGCCCCAGTCGTAGGTCTCTTCGAGATCAATAACGGAGCCGAGATAACCCTTTGCCGCCAGGGCGTATCGATCCCTGCCAACACCGTCGATCGGGCTGGCATCGGGAAGATATGAATTACGTAAATAGTCTCCCATCTGGTCGTAAGCTTCCGTCGCCGACGCTGCAGCATCTTCGATTCGAGAACTCAGGGAATCGTCGCTGATATCCGAAGCAGCGAACGCGTTGACCATCGAGTCGAAGAAGGGTGCCGTGTCGCCTCCACCAGCCCAGACTTCACACTGCTCAGCGGTTCCTTTCACCTGTCGTTCTGACGTAACGAGACCTTCAGCACGACCGATATCCAGTGTCTGTCGATAACCCGCAAGCGATCCGCCTATTTTCTCCATGCGGGATGCAATGTTCTCCCAGGCTTCAACTGAACCCTGCGGCATGAGGTCGAAGATAGAGCGGACGCTCTGCACTGGAGAGAACATTACGTTTAGATCACGAAGGTGCTCTCGTGACTCGAACTGCTCGATATACAGGTTCGCTTCATCGAGGAACGTGTCTCTACACAGACGCTCGCGCTCGTTGGTCGGAATCGTGGATTCCATTTCTCGAACTGACGAACGCACGTCTGCGTTGAACGCCTCAGCTGCGCCGGGGGAATAGTCGGTCAACAGGTGATCGAACCCCGGCACACCCATGTGAGTCGCCGACTGTGGGTGGTGTTTCGCTTCGGTATCGATGAACCCATCAGCGATCTCAAATACTCCGGCCATGTGCTTATATCTCCAGCCGCTCGGTGTTAGTCGACTCGCTTATAAAGGAATCCACCGAGCCTGAACGACTCCGCTTTCCCATCGCTATTCAGTGTGAACTCAGCTAGCTCTCCAGCGCCTCGTCCGCCGACTGTGCGGAACGAGGTGCTGTTTTTAACCGTCGGATCAATCTGGAGTCCGGCTGGGCCGTGGAGTGAATAATCATTCTCGCCCGGGCTTCCCAGAGCGAATCCCGATTCGTCGTAAACAACCTCGACATATACGCCCGGTTCGCTCCAGTAGCGCCCGATGAATGGCGAACTGTATTGCTCGGTGACCTCGATCAGGTCCGATTTGACATGCTCTTCGACCGGACCCAGCTCACGAACCACCAGCTCTGCGATGTCCTCGGCGAGGGTGTAAGGGGAAGGAGCCGGCCAGATGTTTGCCAGCAGAATTACTCCGGTCTGTGCTGCCGGGCTGAAAACCACGTTAGACGCGAATCCCTGAATACCGCCGCCGTGATTGTGGAAAACAATATCGCCACGTCGGATTACGCGCCATGACAATGCCTGTCCATGCGTCCAGTCAGCCGCCATGTATACGGGCCGGTGCATTTCGGCCAGTGTCGAAGCAGATAGGACTTTGCTCGGGTGATTCTCACGGCCTGAAGAAAACTGGAACATCACCCATTTGGCAAGATCTTCGACATTCGAGTGAAGCTGCCCGGCGGCCGATATACCTCGCAATGAAGCATAAGGTGCTTCCCTGAGATCATCTGAGCCCGGAAGCGGGTGGCTGTAGCCGGTGGCTTTCAATAGCGCCTGATCCGCATCCAGTTCGTATCGGGTATTCGACAATCCGAGGGGACCGGTGATCTCTTCGTAAACATACTGGTCGTACGGGATGCCACTCACCTGCTCGATCACGTGCCCGAGCAATCCGACTCCGAGATTCGAGTACTTCCACTGGTTATCCTGTGGGATCACAACTTCGATCTCAGCCAATCCGTTTAGCAGTTCCTCGCCGGTTGGGAACGAAGGAGCGTCCCAGTTGGTCAGAGGGTGCTCTGTACGCAATCCGGAATAGTGCGTCATCAGCCTCCGCAGAGTTACACCCTCGAGCGTACCGCGGAGTGCAGACGCTACTGTGAAATCAGGAAGGTGCAAAAGTAGTGGGTCATCGAGCTCCAGCTGACCGAGGTCTCGCAACTGCAGAATCGCGGTTCCGGTGAACGTCTTCGTAATCGAGGCCACTCTCGATATGGTCTGCTCAGTCGCCGGCTTGTTTTCGCCTAGCTTCTGGGTTCCAAACGAATAGTAGCCTGCTAGCGAATCGCCCCTGACGATTCCAATCGACAATCCGGGTACTCGATCCCGGGTCATAGATTCCGAAGCCATCTCGGCGATTTTCGGGCCAAGAGAAGTTAGATCGGTACTACTCGTCAACTCATCCTCCTAAAAGTGAACGGCACCTAAAAATTAGGTGCCGCTAGGATACTTCTGTATGGAGGCAGTTGGGGAGGAGTTGCTTACCAAGTCGATCCACGTTTTGCCAAATTTTGGGTTTTGCCAAATCAGGGTTGCGCCAATTTCGAGTTATGCCGCTTTAGGTTCGACAGATTTCATAAGTTGAGGCATCTGACGCTGTACCTGCTTGCGGTACACCTCCATCCGATCCTCAAGCCCGCGCATAGTCGTTCGTTTGACTCGGATGGTCTGTTTTATTCCGTCCACCCCGGTAAGAGCCTTTTTATAGTCGGCGTCGAGATCTTCAAGTGCCTGACGAAGATCTTTGTTGAACGCATCGACGTCTGCATTGGGGTTCTGGCTTACGAGGTCTTCTTTTGCCTGATCAAATTCGATCTTGATCATGATCGTGCTGACCTGTTCAGCAACAAACGCGCCGCGGGTCGGTTTGCCAGATTGACTTACCTTACCGAGGTGTGTCATCAGGCCATGAAGTTTGGGATCGTCTGTCCAATGAGCCATATTCGGTGCACTCGCCTCGCGGGGTTAACCGCAACTGGTAAATAAGAGATGTGTGTACATTCTCTAGAACACCAACTGTCAATAGAACCGTGTAAATTGCAGTTGGACTAGGAGGAAAGCCCTATTGCATCACCGGTCTCACGTCCTACGCGTGATCAAATATGCCTGATTCACGTCCCCAAGGGTCATTTCGAACTTTCAAAACAGACGCTGACAAACAAATGAAAATTACAGATATTACTATCGACGTTATCGAACGAAGCACAGCATCTGTGAGGGTACAAGATGAGCGTGCTGACCTTGGCGGATCAACAACCCAGGGCGTGTTGAGGGTTAAGACAGAGGACGGTTTGGAAGGTAACGCGTTCGTCGGAGACCAGGCCGGGGATTCGACTCAGCGGATGCAGTCTATTATCAAAACTCTGAAACCGGCGATGATGGGACGTGACTCGTCGGATCGCGAGTGGCTTTGGAGTCAGTTGGATGTATTAGCCGGTCACGGTTCAGCAATACAGCCAGTGTGGGCGCCCCTCGACGTGGCGTTGTGGGATATCGAGGGCAAGGCTGCGGGCCAGCCGATACACAAGTTGCTTGGCACTGCACGCACCGAGGTTCCGATCTACGCCTCATACCCTCCTCGACACAGCACTCCTGAAGGTTTCGTTGACGAAGCGATCCAGTTAAAGGCTGATGGCTTCAGGGCGTACAAAATCCACCCAGGTCCGATGTCATACAGAGATGCAGCTATTACTGCAGCGAAGGTGCGTGAGGCGGTGGGTGACGACATGACGCTGATGCTAGATCGCAACCATGGTTACACATTTCGAGAGGCTTTATACGTCGGACATGCGCTGGACGAGAATCACTACTTCTGGTTTGAAGACCCGATACCGGCGAACGATATCGAGGCAATCAAGGAGTTAACTCTTAGGCTTGAAACACCGCTGAACATGAGTGATACGGCAGGTTTTCTATTTCACGAAGCAGCGAATTTTCTCCAGATGAACGTGGTTCGGTTGATTCGAGGAACGGTCAGAAAAATAGGTATCACGGGTCTGAAGAAGCAGATGGCGTTGGTAGAGGGATTCCAGAAATTTTGCGAAATTGGGCTCGCAGGCAACTCTGCTTTGAACGCGGCGAATCTACATGTAATGATGTCGTCGATGAACTGCACCTACTTCGAATACTGGCTCCCAAAAGAGGTGCACCAGTGGGGCGTTACAAAACAGCTCGAGATCAACAAAAACGGGAACCTTGATGCACCTACGGATCCGGGACTCGGCATTGAGTTGGATGAGGACTGGATCGCATCGCATAAAGTAGCGACGCTTTCGTAACCTAAAACGGGTATTTCCGGCGTATGATTTTCCGATGAAAATTGCTGCGCAAAATCAGCCAACTTCGGGATCTTCCCCAGAACTGGGCCCGGAACTGGACGGCTTCGAGATCAAACGGCGTCCAATATTGGGCTTAGGGCTGCTCATGGCGACGGTAATCTCCACGCTTGCGATGCTGATTTACTTCGGCGCATGGGCATCGACAGACCGAATCGAAAACCGAGCGTTTGCAGCAGGGGCCGCAGAGTCTCACGTAGAGGGTAATTGGTGGGAAGACGGGCTGATCATGGCCTGCCCGCTCCACTAACCAATATATAAATGCGTAACGCTGCACTCTGGCTCGACAAGAAATTCGGACTCGAAGAACACACAATCGCCCACTACGCGTGGGTAATTGTGTTCATTGCGGGCGCTGTGCAAATGGTCGGTGCAGCAATTCGGATGGCGTTCGGTGTACTCGTAGACCCGCTCGTGCAGACATTCGGCTGGTCACCGGGGTCTATCGGACTCGCTTATGCCCTGATGTCGATCGTCGCGGCCCTTGCATCGCCGGTCGCTGGGTACGCGGGGAATCGATTCGGTGCGCGCCGCACGATGGCGACCGGAACCGTTCTGTTCTTCATCGGGATGATGTGGACTTCTCAAACCAAAGAACTCTGGGAACTCTACGTTGCCTACGGACTGGTATTCGGTATTTCTCAGGCCCTGCTTCTTGTGCCAGTCGTTCCTTCCGTCGCTGCCTGGTTCAGGCGCCACTTAGGACTGGGTACCGGGATCATGATGGTGTCGTGGAGTCTGGGCCCAGCACTGGTGGTGCAATTGCTTGCGGTGTTGTTCAACACGGTGGGTTGGAGCCAGGCGTTCATGTTTGTAGGAATCGTCGGCACCGTAACCCTGTCGTTCGCCCTGTTGTTTTTCAGAAACACACCCGAAGACGCGGGCCGAATTGCGTACGGAACCAGGGGCTACGACAAGCCGCTGGTGACCAAAGGAAACGTATTTGTTTCAACTCAGCAGGAATTCCAGGGCTACGTATATAAGACGAACGCCTTCTGGAATTTAATCAATATCCACTTCCTAGGTTGTGCAGGACATGCGGTGATACTGGTCGGAATTATCCCGTTTGCCATCTCACAGGGGCTGGGTCCTCTGGCTGCGGCCGGAGTGCTGACCACCATCTCAATAACCAGTGTTAGTACACGGTTTATCACTCCAATATTGTCTGATCGTTTCAGTTCTAAGACGGTCATGTTCGTTTCGTTCGTCGGCCAAGGCATCGGCGTGTTCCTGCTGTTCACCGCCGATTCCACTCTAGATTTCTACCTGTTCGCTGTTCTGTGGGCGATTCCATACGGCGGCGAAGGAACTTCGTTCCCGATAGCGAATCGCCGCTACTATGGCCACTCACCCATGGGCACGACATACGGCTGGCAGCTTCTTGGTGCCGGTCTTGGCATGGCTCTTGGTGGTGCACTACCGGGCATGATGTTCGACATCACCGGTGGTTATATGTGGGCATTCGGTCTATCGGCTGCGTTCAGCCTTATCGGTGCCGTTTCGATAACTCTGCTGGAAACTTCGAACAAACAGCTGATTCCAGATTGGCCCGAATTGGATGATGCCGTCCCGGGCTTGGCAAATGACCCGGGCACGAAAAATGAAATGAAGCCAGTTTTGAACCAAACGGGTAGTAACCCGAATAGTGGAGATTAAGTAGTTGGCACAGAATCGACGTTCCTTTAAACCCAGCGGACCGGAACAACTCACCGGACTCGATATAACCGAGAGCCTGGGTATTACTCCGCTGATCAACGCCGGAGGACCCAACACGAAACACTCTGGTTCACGCCCTCGATTCGAATCGATCGAGGCGATGGAGGCGATGAGCGAGGTTTTCGTCAATATCGACGAGTTACTGCTGGCAGCGGGTGAACGGATTGCCGAGCTGACCGGAAATGAGGCAGCCACGGTAACGTCGGGGGCTTCGGGTGGTCTCGTCGTCCAGGCGGCCGCAGCAATGGCGAAAGACGACCCGGTGCGTATCGCTCAGCTGCCCATCACAGATGACATACCTAACGAGCTGATCATTCAGCGCAGCCACCGCTTCATCTACGATCACCTCTATCTCGGGCCGGGATCGAAGTTCGTAGAGGTCGGCCAGCCGGATCAGTCTGTCGAACGAAAACTTGAAGAGGTCGAGGCTGCCATCTCGTCACAGACAGCGGCAATAGTTCACCTAGAATCACCGTTCAAAAACGTTGGAGCTATCCCTCTGCCCGATCTGGCAGACCTTGCTCACAGTCACGGACTACCCGTTCTCGCAGATTGTGCATCGATGTTGCCACCTCGAGAAAATCTCACCAAGTTCACTCGCCAGGGGGCCGATCTTGTCAGCTTCTCCGGCGGCAAAGCGGTACGCGGTCCACAGAGCACGGGCTTCCTGATCGGCAAGCCTGAGTGGATCGAATACGCCCGCCTCAACAACGCCCCGAACCCGGGTGTTACCCGGGCGCAGAAGGTGTCCAAAGAAGAGATCGCTGGCCTGCTGGCTGCTCTTGAAGCGTTTGTCGAGATTGACGAAGATGCTGAGACGAAAGAGTACCGAAAGCAGATGAACTTCATCGTAGATCAGATATCCGAAGTACCGGGTCTGGTCGCTGAAGTGAAGCACAACTACGACCACTACATACCGAACGCGGTCGTGACGTTCGACGACAGTTGGCGAGGTCCGTCTCCTGAGGACATCGAAGCTCGCTTGAAAGAGGGAACTCCTCGTATCTACGCAGCCACTAATCAGGGACCCGCGAACGTAATGTGGATCGATCCGCTGAACCTTCAGGAAGGCGAAGTGGAGATCGTGGCCGAGAAATTCAGGAACATTCTGATTGACGGGGCATCGGGCAACTAGCTGGTAACTCTGGCCGGAATTTTCACGCTTCACGCAGCGCTTCTATAGAAAAGGAACTCAGGAATTGGCACGCATCTCTGGTAAGCACGCACTTCTAAAAATGTTCGAAGCAGAAGGTGTCGAATACATGTTCGGCAACCCCGGAACCAGCGAAGCTCCAATGATGGCGGTGATGGACCAGTATCCATCGATCGAGTACGTGCTGGTGCTTCAGGAAGGCGTGGCGGTCGGTCTCGCTGAAGGATATGCACGATCCACCGGCAAGGTTCCACTGGTCAGCCTGCATATCGACAACGGTATGTCGAACGGTCTTTCTCTTATGATCGACCAGCTATATGGCGGCACTCCGATGGTCATGACCGCCGGAAACAAAGACATACGCCAGCTGGCACCGGGCCGATCCGACCTGGCAGACATGGCTCGCCCGTACGCAAAGTGGAGCACTGAGATCACCCACGCCGAGCAAGTTCCGTCGGTCATCAGGCGCGCCTTTCAGGAAGCGCGTACCGCACCTACTGGGCCAACATTTGTCGCCATGTCGGCCAATGCGTTCGATGACGTTGCAGAGATGGATCTCATCCCGTCGGCAGAAGTTGATATTTCACCGTCCGCCGATCCTCAGTTAATAGACCAGATCTGCGGACTGGTAGCAGGGGCAGAGCGACCGATACTCATTGTTGGTGATCGAGTTGTGGATACCAATGGTACGGCTGCTACCGTGGCTGCTGCTGAGGCCGGCGGAATGCGCGCGTACGGTCATGGATCGACCAACGTGAACTTCCCAGCGAACCACCCGCTCTGGCAGGGTGACTTGAACATGCGTACTGCCGAGGCGGTGGCGGAAGTTCGTGCTGCCGACGTAATAGTGGCGGTTGGTTGCCCGGTGTTCGAAGACTTCTTTTATCAGCCAGGTCAGTTTGTATCAGCCGAATCGACGTTGATTCACATCGACATTAATTCAGGTGCAATAGGCAAGTCAGAGCCGACCGATATCGGAATTCTGGCATCTCCGGGCAAAGCTCTGGGTCAGCTGGCAGAAGCGCTGAAAGACGGGCTCAATGGATCTCAGGTAGAGGCTGCAGCCGGTCGCAGACGCGAGGCAGCAGCCGAAAGTTCAGCGCGTGCGGAAGCATTCAGGCTACTCGCAGGTAAATCGGCCAAAGGCAGGCCAATGTCGCCTGCGATGATGGTCGACCATCTCGCAAAGGCACTGCCAGAGAATGCGGCGGTGTTCAACGACTCCGTAAGCACCGGTGGGCTGTTGTTCGATGCGTTAGCGCCGTCAACTCAGGGTACCTACTACGGGTGCCGTGGTCAGGCAATTGGCTGGGGCATGGGTGCTGTCATGGGCGTGAAGCTCGGCAGTCCAGATCAACCGGCTGTAGGCGTGGTCGGGGATGGCAGTGCGATCATGACCGTTCAGGCGTTGTGGACCGCTGTGAATTCCGATATCCCGGCGATTTTCGTTATTTGCAACAACGCTTCGTACCGCGTCTTGAAAGTGAACATGAATCACTATCACCGGCTCAACGCGCTTGAACAGCCGGATTCATATTTCGCTATGGACTTCCCGAATCCTATCGACTTTGCATCGCAGGCACAGGCTTACGGCATGCAGGGCGTTCGAATTGAAGATCCTGCAGATATCGATTCAGCCATTAATTCAGCAATTGATTCTGGCAAGCCAGCCGTCATCGACATGATCATCGACGGCGCTCTCTAGCCACCCGGTTGCTCAAGCGTGCGTAACCGGCATTTTTTTAAGTGCATGGTGAGTGGCCGCGCTTCCGACAAGTTCCTTCGGGACTATTCCCCCGCCGCATAGCGCTGGCATTCGTACGTAAATCGTGCTGGCATTC
>Ga0302135_10002894_pt1 | contig 10283 bp, 12 predicted proteins | sample CBN3_surface_MG_FD_203119 | JGI IMG/M metagenome (GOLD analysis project Ga0302135, IMG submission 203119) | Marine microbial communities from Western Arctic Ocean, Canada - CBN3_32.1 | ecosystem: Environmental > Aquatic > Marine > Oceanic | place: Canada: Western Arctic Ocean | collected... | reverse complement strand
CGGGAAAATATTGCGATGGTCAGGTGCTGGTGTTCCATGATGTCTTGGGTCTCCATGACGATTCGTATCCTAAGTTTGTACGGCGGTACGCTGACCTCAAATCCCTGGCGGTCGAAGCCCTGTCCTCCTATTTCGCGGATGTGCAATCGGGAGCATTCCCCGGTGATGAGGAGACTTATCACATGTCCGATGAGGTTGCTGCTGAATTGCTGGTTAATCGGCATAACAACCTGTCGCGGCCCATGAATTGGTGACGCTTCGTGTTGTTGTTTTGGCGGCCTCGTTGACCTTCACGAGTTGCCAAGCTACAACGGCTCCTACTGCCACCTCGGCCCCAGGGGTGTCGATTGTGCTGCCCCCGACTAGTATCAATTTCACCACAACCGTTGCGCCGTTCGACACCGGTGCGATCTCCAACTCCTCGGAATTTACGTTGGTGCGCTGAGGACCTCATGAAACACAAACTGATACTTATGCTGACGATTCAGCTGACACAACTTGGGCGACTCAGGGTCAAACCCAAACCCAAATACCGCCTACATGGGCGACCGACGAGGCTCGAACCATGCAAATAGCAGAGGCCGCTGCGATTTCTGAAGAAGTGCAGTAGGCCGACGGGCTGTATGGCATCGAGTGATCCTCGCCCCTGATGGCGTAGTCAACGTAGGTGCTACGTCAGCCGAAAGTATTCTTCGAAGTGTCGGAGATGGAGCTCGCCGCAATACCCAGTTGGTGGCTGTGTAACTACCTGTCAGAGGTGAGAGCGAATCGCCACTTTGCTGCGCGACCGTTACACTTGCTCATCTCGCACGTCAGCGCATGGCGTGGCGAAAATCCTGCTTCGCCAACGTGGCGAAGCCTTCCGACTTTCGGATGTCCACAGGAGGTACGTTTTGCGCAAATACGAAGTAATGACGATTCATCGTCCCGAACTCGCCGAGGCAGAATCTCAGGCCAAAGTAGAAGAGATCGGTGCCGTACTCGGGGCCCGTGGCGCCACTGTCACTAACACCGACCTATGGGGCAAGCGACGTTTCGCTTACGAGATTGATCACATCAACGAGGGTTATTACTCGGTTGTGACGTTCGAGACTGAAGAAGGCTCTCTCGCCGTTGATGAGCTAGACCGGGCGCTAAGCCTGTCCGACTTGGTCGTGCGCCACAAAGTGATGAAACTCGATCAAGCTTGAGTTTCTGTCAGCGTCTGATGCGATAGTGATCGGGCGGCCACGACAGATCAGAAAGAAGGACGTATGACAAACACCGTCACAATTATCGGAAACCTCGTTGAGGAACCAGAACTTCGGTACACCCAGTCGGGTTTGCCGATGGCCAAGATTCGCGTCGCAGTGAATCGTCGTTGGCGCCAAAACGATGAATGGCAAGAAGAGACCAGCTTCTTTGGAGGCACCCTGTGGCGCGAAGCTGCTGAGAATGCGGCCGAGTCGCTTCAGAAAGGTATGCGTGTGATTGTCACAGGCAGCTTGGAGCAACGTTCCTGGGAGACCCCAGAGGGTGACAAGCGGTCCGTGGTCGAATTACGCATCGACGAGATTGGTCCCAGCCTCCGTTGGGCAACGGCGTCGGTTACCAAGACCGCTCGCCCTGACGACGGCAACTTTGGTGGTGGCGCCGGTGCCCAGGGCGGTGGCGATATGCCAGCTGCTCCTGTCGCTCGTACAGATTATGGACCAGATGAGGCACCATTCTAGGGGACCTCGAGAAGAATTAGGAGAACGAAATGGTGACTAAGCCACGTAAGAAGCGTAGTAAAGACGCTGGAAAAAGAGTCCGCAAGAAAGTTTGTACGTTCTGTACCGACAAGCGTGTCACGATCGACTACAAAGAGGTAGCCGTGCTTCGCGCGTACATGTCAGATCGCGCCAAAATTCGCGCTCGTCGTGTGACCGGAAACTGTGCCCGTCACCAGCGTGAGATCGCTCTGGCGATCCGCAACGCTCGCGAGATGGCCCTTCTCCCGTACCTCAGTCGCTAATGCAGCTGATTCTTACTTACAAGGTCCAAGGGCTAGGCGAGAAAGGCGACATTGTGAATGTGGCTGATGGATACGGTCGCAATTTCTTGTTGCCCCGTAATCTTGCTATCGAAACCACTAAGGGTGCGATAGCGCATGCTCAGGCACTTAAGGAAAGGCGGGATGTAGCGGGCCGCGAGGCTCGGCTCGAGGCGGAAAAAATTGCTTCGAACCTCGTGTTATCGCGAGTGGTAATCGCCGCTTCCTCTGGCGATGAAGGCAAGTTATTCGGGTCCATTGGCACGTCAGATATTGTTAATGGCGTACTGAAGTTCACCGGTGTCGAACTTGACCGAAAGTCCATAATGCTCGAGAAGCCGATCAAAGATATTGGTCTCCACGAGGTGAACGTCAAGCTCCATTCAGATGTGCAATTCACACTGACTCTCGATGTAATTCCGGCCTGATAAATGAGCGACGGAGATACGTCCCACAACGTCGACCCTCCCTTAGAGACCTACGATGCTCCACCAGCGTCGGAAGGTATCGGGGTAGGGCCCCGCATCGTGCCCCGGAGTACGGGAGCACGAGTTCCGCCTCATAATTCTGAAGCCGAACAGTCGGTGTTGGGAGCGGTTCTTATTTCCTCAGACGCAGCCAATGCGGTGCTTGATAAGCTTGACGCAGAAGACTTTTACGAGCCGCCGTACCAGTCGATTTATGAATGTGTCCAAGAGCTGTACAACGCTAATCAACCCATCGACGCGATCACGGTTACGAATCAACTGCGCCGCAAGGGTCAGCTGGAACGGGTAGGCGGCCTTCGGGTGGTTACCGAACTCTCTGACGCGGTTCCGGTTGCTAGCCGCGTGGAGTATTACGCTGACATTGTCGAAGAAAATGCACTGCGGAGACGCTTGTTGGCGGCGGGCGGGGTAGTCGCCGACTGGGCACTCAACACTGAGGAAGAAATCGACCAAGTAGTCGACGCGGCTGAGCAAACAGTGTATGCCGTTGCTGAGCGAAGAGTTGGCGATGGCTTACAGGCCGTGAGTAACTCTTTGTCGTCGACGATCGAGATGATTGAAGCGATGGGAGCCAATTCATCGGAAATCACAGGTTTGGCTACAGGTTTTCGGGATCTTGATCGCAAACTTGCTGGGCTCCAGCCCGCCAACTTGGTGATAATTGCTGCTCGACCTGCCATGGGCAAGAGTGCATTGGGCCTCAACATTGCTTCGAATGTAGCAATCCGTGGCGGCACAGTCGCTGTCTTCTCCATGGAAATGGGTAAAGAAGAGATTATCCAACGCCTGCTGTGTTCGGTGGGGCGTGTCGACTCGATGAAGCTACGTTCGGGACAGCTGGATCAACGCCAGTGGCAAGGTGTCGTGGGAGCGGCTGGCAAGCTATTCGAAGCGCCGATTTACATCGATGATTCGGCAAGTATCACGGTGACGGACATCCGTGCCAAGACTCGACGGCTGAAACGGCAGCGCGGCTTGGATCTAATCCTTGTGGATTATTTACAGCTTATGCAGGGGCGCAACCGAGAGAACCGCCAGCAGGAAATTTCAGAGATCAGTCGAAGTTTGAAGAACTTGGCTCGGGAACTCAATATCCCAATCGTGGCGATGTCCCAGCTGAACCGAAGCTTGGAGGCCAGAGAGGATAAGCGTCCCAAGCTCGGTGATCTGCGTGAATCTGGCGCGATCGAGCAGGACGCGGATATTGTGATGTTCATCTACCGCCACGAGTATTACTACCCAGACGACATGGAGTCCAAAGGTTTAGCCGAGGTGGCTGTCGCCAAGCATCGCTCTGGTTCCACGGGTAAGGTTGATTTGACCTTTTTGCCAGAGTTCACGCTATTCAGCGACCTGGGCCGTGACCTGGCTTCGTAGAATCGCAGCACACGCTTCGCCCGTAACCCAACAATGATGCTGGGATCAACGCCGTAATGCCGGCAAGAGAGCTCCCTAGTGGCGGCAGCGCCTTTGGTGTCGGTGCTCTATCACGTTGAACAGGATGAGTTATTTGTCATCCTGTTCCGGACGCCGTGTTATCGATCTTCGTCCGCGGGCCGAGTAGCTAGAGGAATTCCTTGTGGATTCGACTGGGGGTAGGGCCGCGCTGGCCTTGATATTTTGACCCGTTCTCGCTGGATCCGTACGGGTGGTCTGCCGGGGTTGACATTTGGTAGAACGAAATCTGGCCGATTTTCATCTCTGGATATATGGCAATCGGAAGATTGGCAACATTGGAAAGTTCCAAAGTGAGGTATCCTTCGAAACCTGGATCGACGAATCCCGCCGTGGAGTGAATCAGGAGGCCCAGTCGACCCAGGCTTGATTTCCCTTCTAGCCTTGCCACGATGTCGTCTGCGAGGCGGACTCGTTCTAGCGTCGAGCCGAGTACAAACTCACCGGGATGCAAGACAAACGACTCGCCGTCCGCTACCTCTACGATGCTAGTCAAGTCTTCCTGACGGACGCGTGGATCAATCGCCGCATACTTATGATTCTCGAATACTCGAAAAAACCGATCCACCCGTAGGTCGACTGACGAAGGTTGCACGTAGGCCTCATCCCACGGGGTGATGACGATGCGCTCTTCGGCGATGCATTGTTTGATGGTGCGATCCGAGAAGATCAACGCATTCCTTTTTTGGCTGCGGCCGTACCTTAGTTGATCGAGATAGGTGTCGCTGCGTCCCAGAACGAAATTTTGGCAGCTTCTACCCGCGGAGCGGGTGAGGGGAATCGAACCCCCGTATCAAGCTTGGGAAGCTTGTGTTCTACCATTGAACTACACCCGCAATTTTGTTCAGCTTAGTCGTCGGTAAATTACTGCAGAAGGCTAAGCATTGCCCAAAGCGTCATGAGAGATCCGACGGCAACCAGGAAGGCCGCGCGTCTCGGCTGGAAGGCCTCTGTCGACTCTTCAGGGTGTCGACCCTTGCGATTCTGCCACCAGGCGAAGCCGTTGCCGAGCATCATCGCGGCACCCAGGGCGAGAGTGAGATTGGCGAAGAGAGAGTCAATTCCGAAGATCTCTGACATGGGCCTAAAACCTAGCCTGCGCTGGTTGGATTACCTAAAGCGCCTACTTTCTTGTGACAGACGCTCGGTATGCTTGGTGTTCCTCCCCCTTCCAGGTGATTAGAGGCGGACCTAGGGTTGCCGTTTTTGGGGTACTTCTCGGCTAGCGATGTGCTACTAGTACGTGAAACGTCCTACGTCGGCACGGATGGCCTCCATCAGCTCGATCTCTTCCATACCAGAAATCACGATGTCGGGATCGGGCGTGAAGTTCAGGTCCGGGCTGCGATCCTCGTAAGGGACGGCGTTGAGGATGACGCGCATGGCATTCATGCGAGCTCCCCTTTTGTCACCAGAGCGAATGATCGTCCAGGGCGCAGGCTCCGTGGATGTCTTCTTAAGCATCTTGTACTTCATGTCCGAGAACTCATCCCATTTGTCCTGAGCTTGGAGGTCGACCTCGCTCAGTTTCCAATTACGAAGAGGATCGGATTTACGTCTTTTGAATCGTTTGGCTTGCTCTTCTTTCGTTACCGAGAAGTAGAGCTTGACGAGGATGGTGCCGGTACGGACAAGGTCCTTTTCAAATCCAACCACCCCTTTAAGGAAAGCTTCGTGCTCGTCCTCGGTGCAGAACCCAAAGACTGGCTCCACCATGGCCCGGTTGTACCAAGACCGATCAAAAAGAACGATCTCGCGTCCGCTAGGAAACTGAGTGACATAACGTTGGAAGTACCACTGAGCGCTCTGCTCCTCGGTGGGCTTGCCGAGTGCGACCACTCGATAGTTTTTTACGTTCATATAGCGGGTGATGCGACGAATGGCGCCACCTTTGCCGGAGGCATCTCGTCCTTCGAACACAACAATCATACGGGCGTTGTTGTCGTTGAGGTACCCCTGAAGCTTCAGAAGCTCAACCTGATACGGCTTGAGTTCATCGTCTTTTGCGAGACGGCTATCGCGACGCGCCAACTTGGCTTCAAGGTCAGCAACCCGCTCTCGAAGCTCTGTCACAGCGTTTTCGTTGTCTGCATCAATCACGGACCCTCCAGGGCCGTTGAGAAAACGCGAGTGTAGCGAAGAGAAGTGGTAGCGACGCCGTCTAGATGTCGAGCCACGTCATTTTAGCTGGTAGTACACCCGGAGGAACTTGAATCCCCAACCTACTGATCCGTAGATCTCCAAGCCGTGTCCACGGACGTCCACAGGCGTCCAGGGAGAATGGCTCCCAACTTGGCTCCCAGAACCATCTCACCAGATGACGGTCATCGGAGGATGCACAGGATGACCCGATCTCATACGAGTTGATATCGTCGGCCATCATGGCCGCGAATTGCTCGAAATGGCCTTAGTTGAACGCGTGGACGGTCTCTCGGACCACAGTTGCGTTGGGATGTTCTTCCATGATTGCCCTCTTCTTTAAGTCGGTGGGCGCTATGCCCGGTACGACTCCTTCTTGGGAGCCGGCTAGGAGCCCTCGGAAACCTCGTAGACCTCATCGGCCACAAGACCATGCGCTTCACGATGCACGGTGGCCGCTGTCTCGGTGTCAGGAGCGTCGACGAGGCAGAAGATTTTGCCCACGGTCTCATCTACCCAATACTGCTTGTAGTTGACCCTGTACTTTGTTTGGGTCTTCAGATCAGCCTGATGCGCTCCTGCGACATCGGCTGCCGATACTCCGCCGTCCACCGTGTGTACATCTATATATGTCGGGAAAAAAAGTACATGTTACTTGGGCTGGTTGATTCGAGATTGAACTCCAACATTGCTGGGTCGGCGCTCATAGAGGCCACGTTTTCATACCGACGGGCTGGCCGCAAGGTCAAAGAGCCTGACCGCATTGTTACTAAATATAGCAGCCGCGTCCAGACCGAGCGCCGAAGTAACTCGTTCCACCCTCTCAATAGCGTGAGGATCTTGCATCCAGTATGGCCAGTCAGTTCCTAGCATAACGTGATCGGCCCCAAGGGTTTTCAGTATGTAGGTCATGGCCTCGTCGTCATGAATCAAAGTGTCGACAAAGAAGCTGTCGAGGTAATCACGGACAGGTTCTTTGCAATTCATCAACTCCGGCATGGCGATGGTTCCCCGCTCGATTCGGCCAAGGAGATAAGGGAAGGCTCCGCCCCCATGGCCAAGAAAAATCCGGAGGCCTGGATAGCGATCTAATACACCACCGAAGATGAGTGACGCTCCCGCCATCGCCTGTTCGGCGGGAAACCCAACCACATTCGCAAGAAAGTGGGGCGTCATCCGCGGATGGTTCAAAGCGCCATAAGGATGAATGAAGATAGGGACTCCGAGATCTTCGATGTGTCCGTACAAAAGATCGAGACCCGCTTCATCCAAGTTATGTCCTTCGATGTTGGACAGAAGCTGGACACCTTTGAGACCGAGGTCTTTGACGGCTCTGGTTAGTTCCTCTCCGGCAGCTACTGGGTCTTGCAGCGGTATCGCTGCGATTCCGAACAGCCGTCCAGGGAACTCCTTCATACCGGCAGCCAGTTCATCGTTCCCGAGTCTCGCGACCTCAAGGGCCACATCTACCTCGGCCCATGAATAGTTGAGAGACTGGCCGATGCTAACGATCTGTTTATCAATTCCCATTTGATCCATATTGGCGACTCTCATCGCCCAGTCGTAGTGAATAGGCTCGAAGTGGTATGACTCTGAGAAAGTTGCGGTGGACCAAAAATCAGGGCGCATTTGATAATTTTCGTCCCCGTGTTTAGTCACATTCGCTTGGAATCGGGCCGGATCGGATAGAGCGCGCTCAAGGAAAGACCTCGGCATGTGGTGCGTGTGCACGTCGATGATCATCGGGGACCGGCGCCGCTGAAGGCCACGAGTTCGATCTCAATATCGGCGTCCAAGAAGGGAGAGGTATCGAGAATCGGAACCAGACTGGTTGGGGGGATGACAGGTCCTAAGAATTGACTCGCAACTCTCTCCACCGCCGAGTATTCAGATGGATTGCGCATGAAGACCGTCTGATGGATAACATCTTCGAAGCTGACGTCGCACTTCGCGAGGCTCTCGGCATGTCGGGAATAAACGTCCCAAGCCTGTACTTCTACACGAGACTCGGTCAACCTACCGAAGGAGAGCTGACATCCGCTTTTGTCAAGCTGCGAAGGAGCAACGATAACCTGCTTTGTCGCGTTATCGATGGGCACGTTACCGCAAGTAAATACATAATTGTCAGCCTGTATCACATCCGTATATATCGGTGACATGCCAGTCGGATCACTGGACCTAGAAGGTTTTGAATGATCACGGTGGGCCGGGTGAAGTGCTATTGCCTCATAACCGAGCAATGCGCCATGGCGGGCCATCCCACCAATCGTCACAGATGCGCTCGCTGGGAGATGTCCGGTGTCGGGGAACAGAACTTCGCGTACTTCGGCTACGGGCCGGTAATCACGCATCATGAAGTCAAGCCAACCGTTGATCTTGAAGATCTGAGGCAGATCGGCATCGTAGGTGCGAAGGATATCGGCAATGTTCGCAAACGTGGCCCACGACTGCGCCAATATTCGGTGCTCATTCTCAAGTCGGGCCGACCACCTATGCTCGGGATAATCGAATTCCGAAATGACCTCGGCTAGGCGCCCAGAAACCTTGTTAATGCCAACTGTGTTCCCGAGAAATATGAAGGGCCCAACTCGAACCGCATCGGGAAAAGTGACACCACCTCCAGCCTGGTGATCGTCGATATAGGTTTCTTCGCGGTCCCATTCGCTGGACTCTTGTAATGCAACGGCTTCAAGGACGACCCGGATTCTCGGATCCGTGCCGTAAGGACTCATCTGGGTAATCGTGGTTGCTGGTCTCTCGGAAGGCAGCATCGCGTCGACTATCCGCTCTACGGCGGTTAAATCCCTGATGTCTCGCAAATACAATCGTTGTCGCACAAGTCGAGACAAGTCTGATCCGCACTCTTTGAGCATGTCAGCAAGTCGGCTGTATAAGACCCAGGTCTGCGCGACCGTCACATCGACAGGGATGTCGAGTAAATTTGAGCCGAAACGCGCAGCTTCAAGGGCGGTCGCTGCGTGTTCGGGTAGGTCATCTGACCGTGTGACGAGGGCCCCTGTCGTGGAATCGTGAGGGGTAATAGTGCCAGTGAACAGGAGTGGCCCCCTCGACCCACCTCCGTCGATCCCGCTTGTTAAGGGATTGGACAAGGAGTAGTGAGCCGAGGCAGAGTTCAGTTCAATGACCATGTCGATGTATTATACACATTCGGATACCAACGCCCTTTCGATCAGGTGGAGGATTAACAAGAGCGAACAAAATCACCGAAAGACGACGTCGGTTTGCTGCATCAAGTAAGAGTTCCCACCGCATCCACCGAGATAACGCGGGTACCTCCTTGGTTTTCGACCCAGCCTTCGCAGTCCGCGAGGATCTCGCCTTGCCGACTACTAAGCGCTACCACCTCGGCGTGGCATGTGAGGACATCGCCGGGCCACGCACGATCGGTGAACCGGATCTTGAACCTTTGCATGGATTCAGGGCCAAACCACTCTTCAAACAACCTCGCCATGTAGCCGGCTGTGAGCATCCCCATGCCAAAGACGCGCTCGTCTCCTGATCGGATGGCGTACAGATCATCATGATGGATGGGGTTGAAGTCCCCTGAGGCACCGGCATATCGGACGAAATCGGTGCGAGTCAGCGGACCCACGACTAGTGGCTCCGCTCGGTCCCCGACCTTCGCTGCATCTGCAGAGAGCCTTCGAGGCACACGACGGCTCTCTCTCTGCCCGGATGCCTCTCGTTGCCTTTCTATCAGCGTGCGTCGACCAATCAGGGCCACGGACCCTGTCGCGTCCGTATAAGTCGTCTCGATCACGGCAAAGGTCATACGACCCCCCCTCTTGCCGACCTTCTCATATGAATCGATCACGCGCATCACTCCGCTGAGGACATCCCCCGCGTGGATCGACTTGTAGTACTCAAACTCCTGTTCGCCATGGAGCACATTCTCCCAGTTAAAACCTAGGTCTTCGTGAATCTGGAAGCCCTCCCACCAGAAATTGCGAGACAGAGTCGGAGGCGCTGTGATTCCCCCAAGGGATTTCGTTACCTCATGGTCTGGATCAAGAAAACGAGGATTGTCATCCCGGATAGCTTCCGCGAACTCCCTAATGCTTTGAGCGTCAATCGTCACAGCAAATGGAGGGTATTCCCGCCCGACAACGTTCGGATCAATTGCCATACCTTGTTCTCCCCTCCGCCTTACAACCCCATCGTCTTGG
>Ga0302135_10002892_pt1 | contig 10293 bp, 7 predicted proteins | sample CBN3_surface_MG_FD_203119 | JGI IMG/M metagenome (GOLD analysis project Ga0302135, IMG submission 203119) | Marine microbial communities from Western Arctic Ocean, Canada - CBN3_32.1 | ecosystem: Environmental > Aquatic > Marine > Oceanic | place: Canada: Western Arctic Ocean | collected 2017-09-15 | reverse complement strand
CCATTCAAGATCGCGAGGACGCTAAGGGGCTGATCACGGCCTGTATCGCCGAGGCGGACATCGACGTGAAAGCCACGCGCTTCCCCAAGCCGGATTTGGTGGGCGACATCGGTTCGCTGGCGATTAATAAGCAAGTGCCGGTGACCGAAATTATTGAGGATCGTTACCCGTGGTTCGAGCCGTTGACGGAGCAAATCACCGACGTGCTCGGCCGCTACACCAAACGCAAGCTCGCCAATGGCTTGATGGATTTTGATGATTTGCTGGTGCTGTGGCTGCGGGTGATGAAGGAGCACGAGGACGTGCGCGAGCTGTATCAGCAACGGTTTCAGTTTGTGTTGGTGGACGAATATCAGGACACGAATTTGCTGCAGGCGGAGTTGATCGATTTGCTCGGCGCGCGCTACAAAAACGTAATGGTGGTGGGCGATGATTCTCAGAGCATCTACTCGTGGCGTGGCGCTAATTACGCGAACATCATGGAGTTTCCCAAGCGTTATCCCGGCGCGTCGGTGTACAAAATTGAAACGAACTACCGCAGCACACCGGAGATTCTCAACCTCGCCAACGCCGCCATCGCCGCAAACACGCGGCAGTTCGCCAAGGAACTGGCCCCGTGTCGCGACTCGGGCGAGAAGCCGGCGAAAGTGGTGTGCAGCGCCGCCGACGAACAAGCGGCCTTCGTCGCCCAACGCGCGCTGGAGCTGCGCGAGGAAGGCATCGAGCTTGACGACATGGCGGTGCTGTATCGCTCGCATTTTCACGCGCTCGAATTGCAGCTGGAATTGACGCGGCGCAACATTCCGTTTTCGATTACCAGTGGCGTCCGGTTTTTTGAACAAGCGCACATCAAAGACATCACGTCGCACCTCAAGTGGCTGGCCAATCCGCGAGATGAGCAGGCGTTCAAGCGGCTTGCACTGATGCTGCCCGGCGTGGGCGGCAAAACCGCGCTGAAGTTGTGGGGCCAATTCCTAACTGCTCACGCGGGCGTACGGCCATTAGCTGAGGCAGTGCAGCTCTGCGCCGGTGTGCCCAAGAAAGCCAAGGTGCCGTGGGCGCAATTTTCCGCAACCGTTGCCCAACTGGAAACCAAACCGGTGGCGGGCGATGCGGGTGCAATGATTTCACTGATTTTGGAGGCGGGCTATTCAGATTACGTGGAGGCGAATTACGATAAAGCACCGCAGCGGAAAGATGACATCGAGCAACTCAGCGTGTTCGCGCGCCAATACGAATCGCTGGAAAATTTTCTGGCCGAGCTGGCACTGCTCACCAACGTGGAGGCCGAACAGGAACGATCCGAAAATGAGGACGATGAAAAGCTCCGTCTTACGACGATCCACCAAGCCAAAGGGCTGGAGTTCAAAGTGGTGTTTGTCATCATGCTGTGCGACGGGATGTTCCCGAGCAATCGCTCGCTCGATTCGCTGGACGGCGAGGAGGAGGAGCGCCGCCTTTTTTACGTCGCCATCACGCGCGCGATGGACGAGCTGTACCTGTGCCATCCACTCATCCGCACCGTCGCCGCCGGCAGCAGCGATGATATGATCCAGCTCCCATCGCGTTTTCTCAAGGAATTGCCCGATGAGTTGATTGACGAATGGAAGATTGGATCGTTTGATCCCTATCAACAGGGAGCGTTTTAAAGACCGTTACACAGGTAGGGCGTGCTCTCGGAGCGCGCCAAGGCGGTTTCGGAGAAACCGCCCTACCTTAAAACCCGCATCCCCTTCGGCACTTCCAACGCCGGCTCCACCAAAAACGCAGTCGCCCACGCGTCGCTTTCGGTGGCGGATTCGCACACCACCGCCGCCACGCGCGCGGCTTGGGTGGGGCGGCCGGTGCGGGGATTGATGACGTGGCCTTGCTCGTTGCCTTCGGTGTCGATGAAGGATTTGCCGCTGATGCCGGAGACGGATAGCGATTCATTTTTTAAATCAACGATGTGCAGTGGTGGTTGATTTTCATCGGGGTGTTCCACCGCCACGCGCCACGGGGTGCCATCGGCTTGGGTGCCGTGCGCGCATACGGTGCTGGTGCCGCCGTGGATGAGGAAATTTTCAAATTCATTTTCTCGCAACAACGCGGTGGCTTGTTCGAGCGCGTAGCCTTTGCCGATGGAGCCGAGGTCGAGCATCACCCCTTCGCGCGCGAATTGCACGGTGGTGTCGATGGGGTTGAGGTGGAGGTGTTGCATTCCAGTGCAAGCGAGCGCCTCGGCGATGGCTTCGTCGGTGGGGGCCGCGCCGGTGTCATTGATAAACCGCCAGCACTTCATCAATGGAGCGAGCGTGATGTCGAACGCGCCTTGGGTTTGCTTGCTCAAATCCACGCAGCGTTCGAGCAGCGTGAAGACTTCGTTTGATGCACGCACGGGCTCGTGGGCGGCACGTTGGTTGAGGTGGGCGATTTCGCTGGTGGGTTGGTAAAGGCTGAGGATGCCTTCGAGCCGCGCGATTTCCGCCAGAGCCTCTTCCGCCGCCGCGCGCAAAGTGGCTTCGGGCGCGCTGTGCAGAGCGACCTCAAAGCGAGTGGCCATCGCCTCGGCGGCGACGGTGAGAGTTTCAGGCATAGCTACAAAAAAGGCTCCACGGTTGCCCGCAGAGCCGGTGATTGTTTAATCGGATCAGCTGCCGATTTCCCTGATGGGACCGTACGGGCCGTGGTCGAGCTTGGCTTCCTCTGCGTAATCGTAGGCCTTGATCTCGCGGCCGGAGCCGTCGGTGATCTTGCGGGTCTTGGGATCGAAATGCGCCATCGTGCCACGCCGGTCGGCGATTTCCGCGAGGGAAATCACGGCCTGCACCCGGATGGCGAGGTCGATGCCGGCCACAGGTTCGTCGCCGTTGCGGATGCAGTCGAGCCAGTTTTTGTGGTGCTGCGGGGTGGTGTTCCCGCTCGGCTTTAAATTGGTAAAGGTCTCTGGGTCAAAATCTTCGGCTAAATGTTTTTCAGGTTTATATTCTAGAGTATCACCGGTTGAACTAAGGGCTATTGTTCCATGATGGCCGCGGATTAACTCATTGAAGCCTGCTCCATGAATTGAAGAACTTGTGACCATTAAGGTTCCTCCGCTCGGAAACTCTGCCATGACTTGGGTATTGTCACTCACATCACGGTCGGGTGTGACATGACGGGAACCGAAGCATGCTACTCTACTTGGAAATTCCGGCTTGCCAAGGGCTCTCATTAGCGGGAACAGACGGTGAGGAACAAGGTCACCCAGTAGACCCGCGCAATACGGGAGATACTTGCGCCAGCGGAAGTAGTGGTCGGCGTTGAAGTCCCTTTGCTTCATGTCCTCGCGGAGCCAGCCAATCTTGCCTTTCTCGGTGGTCCATTGGATGTCGCCCTTTGTGGCCCAAGGTTGCAGGCGGTAGTTCCATTCGCCCTTTGGGTTGTTGCGCATGTACGAACCTTGAGCGAGCACGAGCGGGCCCAACTTGCCTTGGGCGATCAACTCGGCGGCCTTGGCGAAGTTTCCGCAACTGGTAATCTGCGAACCCACCTGCACCTTGCGCTTGGTGCGCTTCACGGCATCATAGAACTTGAACGCTTCGCCGAGGTAACGCGTCATCGGTTTCTCAACATAAATATCCTTGCCGGTCTCCATCGCCTCAATGCAAATGCGCGTGTGCCAGTGATCCACCGTGGCGCACACCACCGCGTCGATGTCCTTGCGCTCGATCACTTTGCGGTAATCGGTGTACGCTTCCACTTTGTCCTTGGAATTTTTGGCGACAAAATCCTTCGCCGCATTGGCGCGGTGTTTGGACACATCGCACATCGCCGCCTGCGCGATGTTGTTGCCCTCGGCGTGTTGGCGCATTTGGCGCACGTGCGCGCCGAAGCCGCGCCCGCCCACGCCGATAAAGCCGATCACAATTTTTTCGTTCGCGCCCTTCACATTAGCCGAGGGCGCTTTGTTGCCGGCGTACACCGGCACCTTAAACGCAGCGGCCGCAGCGGCGACTGTGCCGGTGGTTTTGAGGAATTTGCGGCGGGTTTCGCCGGACTTGGGGGAGTGTTTTTTTGTGCTCATAAATTGCCTTTATTTGTGTTGCCCAACTGGAATTTGGAAGCATAGCCCCGCGAGGGCGAGGGTCAACCCCGAATCTCCTCCTTCTGTGGTTTGTGAATTGGATTTGGTTGCTCTTGTCCGCCGCCTCCGGACAATGCCCCGATGCTTGCCGCCGCGCCGCAGATTTCTTCCATCGATTGGGCGGTGATCTTTGTTTACCTCATCGCCATCATTGCGCTGGGCATTTGGCTGGGGCGCGGGCAGAAAACCACGCGCGATTATTTTCTCGGCGGACGCGAGCTGCCGTGGTGGGCGGTGGCGTTTTCGATCGTGGCCACTGAGACGAGCGCGCTCACCTTCATCGGCGTGCCCGCGATGGCGTATGGCGGCAACTTGATGTTCATCCAAATCGTCCTCGGCTACGTGATTGGTCGCATCGTGTTGGCGGTGGTGATGGTGCCGTTGTATTTCAAAAAAGAAATCTATTCACCCTACGCGCTCATCGGCAACGCCTTCGGCGGCGGCGCGCAGAAGACGGCGGCGGTAATGTTTCTCATCGTTGGCACGCTGGCCGCGGGCGTGCGCGTGTTCGTCACGTGCATCCCCTTGCAGCTAATGCTCGATTGGCCGGTGCTGCCGGCTATCCTGCTCTTTGTTGGCTTGTCGCTCGTATACACTTATGTGGGCGGATTGAAGGCCGTGGTGTGGACCGATGCCGCGCAATTTATTCTCTTCGTGGCCGGCGGATTGTTTGCGTTGTTTTATATTCCAACGCTCATCGACGGCGGCTGGAGTGGCGCGATGGAAACCGCTCGCGCCGAAGGCAAACTCGAATGGCTCAACACCCAATTCAGCCTCGACGCGCCGTACAATCTTTGGATGGGCATTCTTGGCGCGGGTGTGTTTGTGCTGTTCACGCATGGCGTGGATCAACTGGTGGCGCAGCGCGTGCTCGCCTGCCGTTCCATCGCCGATGGCCGCAAAGCGCTGGTGTTTTGCGCCGTGGTGATTCTGCCGATGATGCTGCTTTTCCTGATGGTTGGCGTGTTGCTGTGGGTGCTCTATCAGCAAACGCCCATCCCCATCGACATTCCGGAAAATTCTTTTGGCAAAAAACAAACCGACTTTGTCTTCCCCATCTTCATGCTCGCCCAAGCGCCGGTGGGGGTGAAGGGACTTTTGTTGGTGGGCATCTTCGCCGCCGCGATGTCGTCGGTGAGTTCCGCTCTCAGCGCGTTGTCGTCCGTCACCGTGATGGATCTCGGCTTCGCAAAAAAGGAAGCGAGCGACAGCCACAAACTCAAGCTCAGTCGGTGGACAACTTTGTTTTGGGGGGCGATGCTCATCGTGGTGGCCTTCGCCAGCCGCGAAGTGGAATCGGTAATGAACGCCGCCTTCAGCCTCGTGGGCCTCGCCAGCGGCGGCTTGCTCGGCGGCGTGCTATTGGCGCTCACTATAAAGAAGGGCCGCGGCACGCCCATCATCCTCGGAATGGTAGTTTCGTTGATGGCCATGCTTGCCATCAAATACGGTTTGAAAGATGCCATTCACTGGCCGTGGTACACGATGATTGGCTGCGGGATCACACTGGTGGTGACAATGTTGGCCAATGCCTTCTATGGGGCACGGGAAAACTAGGTGGATTTGTTATTGCCGAGTTTTTCCCATCCTTGGTATGCGACTGATAATGGCAACGGCTCTCACCAGCCAACAAGGGTGCCGCTGGCCAATGGGATAATGATGTTGGTAGCTATCCTCATTTCAAAATTAAACTGACCCGCTCAGTTCTTCCTGGGGAAGGGCCTCAGGCCCAGAAGCATTTCAGATTTTTCGGTGAGCGGTTTGGCGGCGAAGCTCTTATCAGTGAACTCAGCGAGGCTGCTTCCGACTTGAGCATAGACAGTCTGGCGGTCCTGACTGGTGTCGATTTCGACACACAGGTTCTTGCTCCTGAAGAGCTCGACGGTGGGCAGTGTCTCTGCCTTGAAGGTGTCGAATCTTAGTTTGATGCTCTCAACATTATCGTCACTTCTGCCGGTGAAGTTGGCGCGGCCCAGAATGCGCTGCTCGAGAACGGCGTAGGGGCACTCAAGGTAGAGCATTTTGGGGAGTTCAGTTTCCCGGCCGAAGATTTCATACCATCCTTCAAGATTGGTCAGGGAGCGGGGAAAACCGTCGAGGAGAAAGTTTTTCTTTCCCGTGGTTCGGCTGGCGTTTTCCATCGCGTTTTTGAGTAGAGTCACAACGATTTCGTTGGGCGCCAACTTTCCGGCTGCGAGGCATTCCTCGATGATGTCGGCGCTCGGACCGCCAGCCTGACGCTCGGCGCGGAGCAGTTCTCCGGTGGAGAGGTGTGTCCATCCGAGTTGAATCTCGGCAAGCTCGCACATGGTTCCTTTTCCGGTGCCGGGTCCTCCGAGAACAAAGACGACATTGGGCTTTGGGCAGGGTTGTCTCGGGTCACAGTGGTGGAGCACGACCTTGGGGGCAGGCGCCACTCCCATTTTATAGACGTTCCATTCCCGGTCCGTCGGCGGCAGCTCGTCCTCGCAGGTGGTTTCGTAGGCGAGATGACCGTCCAAACGGGAGATTCTCCAGGATTGGTAGCTGTTGGAGTATGAGAGAGAGGGGCTTCTGGCCGCGGCGCCATCGGCGCGATCCCACGCCATCTTGCCGTTCCAGTAGCCGGAACTTGACACGGTTCCTGATTCAGATTTGGCGGGAGGCGCCGTTGAGGGGACGAAGAGTCCGTCAACTTCGGGAAGACCGGATCCCGATACTTCGATAAAGAGGGTGTTAGGTTTGAGTTCGTTTGTTTCGGTCATGATTTTTTCTGATAACTGACTGTTTTGGAGATGGCATCCAATGAGCGGGGAATTAACTTACAAACTCAAGTGCCCGAGCGCAAGCAGGCCGTAAAATGTATATTCACAATCCAGATAATCATCCGACCAATGGCCGTGGAAACCGCCGGTGGCGTTCCAGAGGGTGTCCACAAAATCCAAACAGCGCTCGGTTTCTTCCTCGGTGAGTCGCACGTCCAACGCGGCGAGGGCGTGGAGGGTGGTGGCGGTGGAGAGAAGGTCAGGTATCGGTGCTCCGGGTACGGCGACGAAGCCGCCTTGCGGATGCAGCCGCGCGCGCAGCCATTGGCCGACTTCGGCGTTGATGGGCAGGTGTAGATTATTGAGAAGCACCACCGCGCCAGCGGTGGGGTTGGTGGAGCCGATGGGGAGGTTGGGATGATTGTTCCACGCGTGATCGGGCGTCTCCAGTTTTTTCAGGCTCTGCAAAATGCGCAGCGGTTTGGGCGGCAGCTTGCCCATATCCTGATACGCACCGAGTGCGAGGAAGGAACCGTACGCCGTACCGTGTTCGCGTTTCAGATTATTGTCCCAACCGCCACACGGTTTGCGGAATGCTTCGAGCCGCTTGAGCAGCGCCGCGCGCAAGCCTTTCGGCATTCGGTCTTTTCCAAGCGAACCCCAACAGCGCGTGAGGCAACTGAGGTGCACAAGGTCCAGCTCATCGCCTTCGCCAAAGGTTTGCAGAAATTGTTCAACCGCATCGAGATCCGGCTCTGCCTGAAACACCGCCACCGCATCCAGCCCGAACACAGTATAATATAGGTCACTCTGTCCCGCGCGATCCTTGAAGCCGCCATCGGGATTTTGCTGGGAAAGAATAAAATCGCGAACAAGATCGCCCGCCTCCCCCAAAACCGTCGGCGCCACCCGCGCCACTTGCAGCATTTCCAGACGAAGGCTCATTCACTGCGCCAACTTTTTGAAGAGACCGTCGTATTGGGCAATAGTTTCTTCGGCCATCTTTTCCATTTCTTGAGAAATCTCATCGCCAACAGGTTCGGGTAGCTTGCGCAAATACTCAGCGACAGTCGCCTGTTCTATGGCGGCAAGAGTCTTAATTACCTCGATTACTTCGCTTGCAGTCATTGGGGGAAGATAGCGAGGAATGGTGGAAAAACAAGCCGCTCTTAGCGTGCCACTTCCGTGCCGTTGCTGTTTTGGGCGCGGACTTTTTCTAGCTCGCTGATTTCCTGGACTTCGCTGCACCAGCCTTTAACGATGGTGTCGTTGAAAATTTTGCCGATGACGCGGCGGAGGAGGCCTTTGAGATTGGCGTTTTCCAAATCAGTCAGCGAGCGGATGGCGAGTTCTTTATAAGTGAGCTGCAAATCCTCGGCGCGCTTGACGGCTTTGAGGTCGAGGTACCATTGCTCGATTTGCGCGAAGGTGACGCCTTCGGGCAATCGCCGCCGCCAAACTTCGGCGAGCTGTTTCTTTTGCTCGCCCTTGGCTTTTTCGTGCGCGATGGCGAGCAGCAGTGTGGGGCGCAGTCCGGCGAGGTCGTTGGTGTCGCCTTCCTCGCCGAGGTCGGAGAGGTCGTCACGGATTTGGTAGGCGATGCCGAGGTTTTTGCTGTACTCGCCGAGTACTTCAGAAACTTCCTCGTACTTGCCGAGGTCGGCGGAAATGGAGCCGAGCCGCAGGGCGACCTCAAATGCGGGCGCGGTTTTTTGGCGGAAAATATCGAGCACCTGCACGGACTTGAGCGGCTCGGGGTTGCGCTGCCAAACCAGCTCCGCGCCTTGGCCGCGGCAGAGGTGGCGCTGGCCGTTGGCGGCTACTTGCAGCATCGCGGCGCGTTGTTCGGCGGAGAGGGTCGTTTCGCCGAGGAGGCGATAGCCTTCGCCGATAAGGAGGTCGCCGACGTTCAACGCCACGGCGAGGCCGTGTTCTTCGTGCAAAGTTTTTTCACCGTAACGCTCGGCGTCTTCGTCCTCGATGTCGTCGTGGATGAGTGAGGCTTTATGGAAACATTCAACGGCGACGGCAACTTTTTTGAGGTCATCGGGAACGGATTCTGTGGCATCATCGCGCAAGGCTTGATACGCCGCCACGCTGAGGAAGGGCCGCCAGCGTTTGCCGGCGCGCGCGAGCCAAGCGCGGCCGATGGCTTCGGATTCGCCTTCGCCCTCGCCCATAATTTCTTCAAGCGATTCGGGCGCGAACCACGTGTCCACTTCGTCGTGCAGCCCGCTCAAATCCAAGCGGCGCGTGTGGTCGTCACTGGTGAGGTAAATATAATCCCAAACCCAATCTTCATCGACCGCCGTGTCGATGCAATCATCCTGCAGCAACGGAATCGCCACGCCCGGCACGGCCGCTGCTTCCATATACGGGAAAGCGCGCTCGAGCACGGGGATGCACGCCACGCCGACGATGGCGTCGATCTTGCCGGTTTGGATGAGGCTCATCACAATGGCGCTGCCTTCGGCGACGAGCGCCGCGTAACCGAGCTTCTCCGCCTCGTATTCCAAATCCTGAATGCTGCACAGCCCGCAACTTTTGCAAAGCAGCCCAAACTCATCAAAGGGCGCGGGGCACTTGGCTTCCACGCGGAGGCATTTGGGCACCATCAACAGGCGGCGCTCGAAGGGCACGGCGGCGAGCGTCTCGCGCCAGAGTTCGTTGTTGATGAGAATGCCGATGTAGTCGCGGTAAATTTCTTTGGTGCCGAGCGCGATGACCAATTCGTCCGCGTGCACTTTGAGGTCGTTCATCGGCACCGGCGGCACGAGCGTTTGCTCGGCTACATAATGCCGCACCTCGCGCAGGATGGTTTCGCGTTCCTCGCGGGTTTGGGGAATATTCTCGCGCGGTGTCCGCGGCTTTCGCTGCGGAACGACTCGTGGAATTTTCAATGGCGCGCTGGCAGTGGTCATTCAGATTAGTTGCCGGCCGAGCCGGTCATTTTTGTGTGCGGCGATTTTGCGGATGTGACTGTTCCGTGTCGATCCAAAAAGGAAACACGGTAGACGCACATTGGTTTCGCCGTGTTGAGACGCCGAGGTGCGCGGAAAGTATCAAGGAAGTTAGCCGGACGTCTGGGCCGCCAAGGCCGCGTTTGCCTTGGCACTGGCAGCCACGGCTCTTTTGGCGATCTCATCGGCGCTGGGGAGGCTTTGCAAAACTTCGAGCGGGATGTCGATGTCGGCCTCGGCGGCGAGTTTGGTGAGGCATTTGGTGCGTTCGCCCAGCGCCTTGTCCGAGCTGCGTTCCTTGGAGAACCGACTGCGCGAGCGCTGGCTGCGATCGCGGAGCATTTGATACACATCACCTCCGAGCAGCGCGGAGATGTCAATTTTCATCTTCTCGCGATTCAGTTCGCCATCGCTCACCACATCGCCATTGATCGGGCCGCTTTTATACTTGGGAAACATGATTGCCGCCTCGGGGCACACGCGG
>Ga0302135_10002886_pt1 | contig 10303 bp, 7 predicted proteins | sample CBN3_surface_MG_FD_203119 | JGI IMG/M metagenome (GOLD analysis project Ga0302135, IMG submission 203119) | Marine microbial communities from Western Arctic Ocean, Canada - CBN3_32.1 | ecosystem: Environmental > Aquatic > Marine > Oceanic | place: Canada: Western Arctic Ocean | collected 2017-09-15 | reverse complement strand
GGACAATTTCAACGATTTCTATGATCCCGCCATCAAGCGGAGACATGCGGCGATGCTGAGCGAACTCGGTGTCGAGATCATCGAATGCGACCTGCGAGATCGCCAGGGCATGCGCGACGCCATGACGTCCTCCGCATTTGACCGCGTCATTCACCTCGCCGCACGTGCGGGGGTTCGTCCCTCCATTGAAGATCCTGTCCTCTACGAAGAAGTGAACTGCCTGGGCACCGCGCATCTTCTGGAGGCCTGTCGCGAGGCGGGGGTCACCCACATCGTGTTCGCGAGTTCATCGAGCGTCTATGGCAACAACGTCAAGGTGCCCTTCGCTGAGACCGATCCGGTGGATCATCCGATCAGCCCCTATGCCGCCACCAAGAAGGCTGGCGAGCTTCTCGCCCATTCCTACGCGCACCTCCACGGATTCAACATCAGCTGCCTCCGTTTCTTCACGGTGTATGGCCCCCGGCAACGACCGGAAATGGCCATCCACAAATTCATCGCGCGGATGCTCCGAGGCGAAAGCATTCAACAATACGGGGATGGCAGCTCCGCCCGGGACTACACGTTCATCGACGACATCACCGAGGGGATCGTCGCGGCGATGAACGCGTTGGAGGGATTTCAGGTATTGAATCTGGGGAATTCCCGACCCATTCCACTCGGCGAACTCATTGCACGAATCGCGGAGGGCCTGGGCGTCACACCTGCCATCGAGCATCTCCCGCATCAACCAGGCGACGTCACCATCACATGGGCGGATCTCAGTCGGGCCCGCGAGGTTCTGAACTACGATCCCCAGGTGAGCATTGAAGACGGACTCCGCCGCACCATCGAATGGATGCGCGATCAAGCCATTTGAATGCATTGAAATGAGGGCACCCCAGAGGGGGCCACATGCACGCGACGAATCCACCCGACTTCTGACTCTCGCCAAATCCCGGTCGAATTCATGCTCACGGTTCCCAGTGCTCCCGGGCTACCCCGGCGAGACTAGGCGGGAGTCTCGGAGAGATGCTGGCGCTTGCTCTCCACGTCCTTCCACTCATCGGCGTCAGGAAGTGCGTCCTTCTTCTCCGTGATCGGTGAATCCACCCACTCTTCAGCGAGGCGCGCATTCAACTCGATGTACTCTTCCCACTGCTCCGGAACTTCATCTTCATCGAAGATGGCCTCCGCGGGGCATTCCGGGACACATGCACCGCAGTCGATGCACTCGTCGGGAGAGATCACGAGCATGTTCTCACCCTCGAAGAAGCACTCCACTGGGCAGACATCCACACAATCCGTGTACTTGCATTTCACACAGGGTTCGGCCACCACAAAAGCCATCTTGCTCTCCTGTCATTCGCATTGGGGGGCTCTTCCGCCCCACAGTTCGCTTTGTTACGCGAGAGATTCAGACAAGTCAACATCGAGAGAGGCCCCGCTCATTACCGAACGGGCTGGAACCCGGCCCAATCCCTCAGACGAAGCCCAAGATATCGCCACGTGAAACGTGCTCTCCGTGCGACACCATCCATCACCGGATACAACGTCGCGACCTGAACAAGACGCGAACCCTTGAAGCGAGGAATCGGGGTCAGCGGAGAATCTCCCCAGAGCCAGAGAAGCCATTTCTGGCGCGCTCGTGAGGGCGCAATCGCCTCCAGTTGCGCCTCCGAAATCTCCGCGCCGCAGCGAGCGCGGGCGAGCCAGAGTGCTGCCCAGAGCGCGGTCAAGGCTCCCGATTTCCGAGCCCTGTCTGCGGTCACCTCCCAGTCGGGTCGCATGCGATCCCACCACCAGCTCACATCCACAAGTTGACGGAAAGGGCCCTGGTACGCGTCCTGAGCAAGGTGTACTGCGAGGACGAGGAGCGTATCCTCCGCATCCAGCTGCACCAGCGAATCTCCCCAGGGACGCAGCCTCGGCTCAGGATGAGCTCGCTGCAACATGCCCCCCACGTCGAGATCCACGCGCTCTTTCTGCGCAAGCCCGACATGGACATCAATGAGCACACCCGAGACCGATAGATAGCTGTTTTCGTAGTTGACTCCCATCGCATGGGGGCGACGGGGATCCTTGACGACATGACGGTATCCCGCTTCCACCAGAGCCCGATGCGCTCTCTCTCCCTCTTCCGGCGGTATCAGGAGGTCCACATCGGTGGAATTCCGAGCCCCCACCGACTCGTAGAGACAAGCATGAAGAGCGACGCCCTTCAAAGGCGCCACAGGGTGAATGCCCGCCTTGTTCAGGATCCCAGACGCCTCCCGACAAGCTCTCTGCAGACGAAGGCCCACAGCCATCGCACGAGTCGCTCCCGACTCCACACCCTGAATCAAGGGCGCGAGGCGCCGATCATCCGCGTCCCGAAGTCGCTCCCATGCAAGACCGGAGAGTCCATGAATCCGAACCAGGCGATGAAACGAAAGCGCCTCCGCAGAAGACAGACCAGCAAGGACCGAGAGACTCTCGGAAGAAGCTCCAGTGGCCCGCAGAAGACCCTCCATCGCACGTGCTGGTCGCTCTCCGTACACGATTCAGCCCCCCGTTCCGTTTCCCGTGCTTCCATCCGCGACCGGAATCCTCCGAACCACGAACCGATCTTCCCGACCCGAAACCAGATGCGCCTCGATGTGATCGGTGATGGACTCGGCGAGCAGATGAAAGAGAACCTTCCGAGCCTCCCCGTCAGGCCCTCCCAGAGTACGAAAGGAAATGCTCAACCCGCCGTAGACCAGGACACGCCCCATCAACGGAATCTCGATGGATTCATGGGGAAGCTGTGAAAAATGAGCATCATCCCGATGCAGACTGTATTCCAACGCCATTTTTTCGCCGCGGCGCGGGCGCAGATGCAATCGCAAACGAATGTCTCGAACACGAAGCACATTCGCGGCCTTGCGCACATCGTCCCAGGCCCGACGTGTATCCGCCTGAGCCCGAATCTCCCGACCCAGCTCCCGAATCTGGAGCCGCGCATCCTGCGGAAGCGCGATGGAGTCCGCCAACAGATGCTCCATCCGTTGCTGGTGCAGCCTCTCTCGCAGCTGAAAAAGCCGGCCCAACGCAAACAGCACGACTCCCAGACCCACGAGAATCGCAAACTGCTTCAGGCCATGCCCCGCCTCCAACTTCACCGCGATCGCGAAAATCGCCAGCAGCCCGCACACGCCGTAGAGAATCAACATCGCCTGCCGGGGCGTGAATCCAAGCGCCAGGAGGCGATGGTGAATGTGTTCCCGGTCCGCATCGAACACCGGTCGTCCACGGCGGAGGCGGCGAACGATGCTCATGGCCGTATCCAGCACCGGAAGACCCAGAGCGAGCACGCACACCGTCAACGCCACCGCAGTGCTGCTCTTCGCCTGCGTCTGCACCGCGGCAGAGGCAATCACGAACCCCAGAAACATCGATCCGCAATCGCCCATGAATATGGTCGCCGGATTGAAATTGTAGAAGAGGAAACCAATGATGCTTCCGGCCAGACACGCCGCGAGGAGAGTCGTCAGCAGGTTCGACACGGGATCCATGCTCGCGACGACATACATGGTGGCCACTGCAAAAAAGGCCACTCCCCCGGCAAGACCATCCAGTCCATCGATGAGATTGACCGCATTGATGATGGCCACAAACCAGAACACGGTAATCGCCGCCGCGACGACAGGTCCGAGCTCCACAATCCCGAAGAACGGAAGCGAGAAACGCTCGATCACGACACTGCTCATCACCATGCACAGCGCGATCACGATCTGAAAGAAGAGCTTGTGGCGTGCCCGAACGCCTCGAACATCGTCGACAACCCCGAGAAGAAGAATCGCCAGGCCGCCGCCAAAGAGCGCAAAGAGCTGTCTCGGTTCGCTCGTCAGGAGTCGTGAAATGTCGTTGTCGTGAATCAGCAAACCCGTCAAAGGCGCAAAAAACGCGATCGCCATCGCAATCCCGCCCAGACGTGGGATGGGTGTGTGATGCACCTTCCGTTCGACATCCGGATCATCATAGAGCTTGAAATGCTCTGCAAAGCGACGCACGAGTGGCGTCAAGGCGGCCGCTACCAACAGCGCCAGCAGAAATGCAATGGCATGCGTTCTCGACTGCATTCGATCCTCGGACCCCGATCCTGACAGGGACAACCGGAGGTGTCCATCCACTCCATTGGTTGCCTCAAGACCCCCGGATGATCGACATTCGCGCTCAAATTGCGCGATGCCACCCGTGTCCGCTAGGCTGCTCCTCTATGAAAGTGGACCTTGTCGGACCCATGCCTCCCCCTCTGGGAGGGGTCAGCGTGCATTTGACACGCCTCTCCACACGCCTCGAGGCGTGTGGACACGAACCCGTGCACCACGATCCACAGCTTCCAGGAGAACACCTGTTCGCGACCTGGAGACGCTATGGCAGCTCCTGTCGCGGCGATCTCGCGCACATCCATCTCCGAAGCATTTTCGACGCCTCCTTCTTCGGAATCCGTGCACGAATGGGAAGACCGGTCGTCCTCACACTCCATGGAGAGGGACTCCCCCGACAGTTGGATTCCGCGAGCCGCCTCCGCGCCGCATGGATGCGACCTGCGATGCGCGGGCTGTCCGCCATCATCGCCGTCAATCCCTCCATCGCCCGATTTGCGACAGAGGCCCTCCAGTTCGACCCAGAAAAAGTACATGTCATCCCTGCGTTCCTCCCTCCCGAACCCGGTGACTTTCAGAACACGCCCCTTCCAGAAAACGTGGAACGATTTTTCCAGGAGCACACCCCTGTGCTCTCCGCCAATGCATTTCACCTCGGATTGGACGGGGACGTCCCGCTCTACGGAGCCGATCTGCTCCTGGACCTTCTCCAGGAGCTGCGAACCACCCATCCCCAGACAGGAGTCCTTCTCTACGTCTCCTGTGAAGAATCGCATCCCACGGTCGCTGCCCTCCGAAAGGACATCGCGAAAGCAGACATGGCCGCGCATTATGAAGTGATCTCCGGATCCCAGCCCTTTGGCCCCGCGATGGCGCGATCCTCGATCCTGATCCGACCGACCTCCACCGATGGAGACGCCGTGAGCATTCGGGAAGCGCTGGCGGACGGAATCCGTGTCGTCGCATCCGACGTGCTGCCGCGGCCCGAAGGAGTGAGAACCTTCCAGTACCGCAATCTGGGCTCACTCGTCGCGACGACACGAGAAGCGCTCGATGCCAGACCTCCCGCGCCCTCCCTGGAAATCAAAGACGCCGGGAATCGTACTTTCGAGGAGATACTGGCGGTCTACGAGAGCGTTCTCACCTAAACGAGTTCCTCTTCCAGAATGGGCTTCACCCGACACCAGATGAACTGCACCACGCTCTGGAACACACTGAAGGCCGGAACCGCCAGAAGAAGACCGGGCATGCCGTAGAGATGCTCCCCGGCAATCAACGCGAAAATCACAAGAATCGGATTGATGGAAGCCGCCGTTCCAATGATCTTGGGATTGAGCACATTGGCTTCCAGGAGATGAATTCCCAGAATCCAACTCAATACGCCGAGCGCTGTGGTCGGGGAATCCGTCAGCGCGATCAGCATGACGGGCACCGAACTGATGATGGTTCCGAAAATGGGGATCAGGGACATCACTCCTGACAACACCGCCATCACGAACGCATATTCGGGAATGAAAAAGAGGAATCCAATCCCCGAGAGCACTCCATTGACAAGGCAGATCATCAACTGGCCTCGAACCACTCCACTCAAGCCTCGATCCAGAGTCTCCACCAATTCCCTGTAATCCGCGCGAAACCGTGGCGGTGCGAGTCCCTCGAAGAAGGCGCGAATATGGGGCATTCCCGTCAGAAAGAAGCCCGTGACGATGAACATCAGCATCACCGCGATCATCGCGTCGAACAGACTGGCGAAGAGCAGGCGAACCATCTTGACGACACCGCTCACAAGGGCACTGGCCGTCCCTTCGAGACCCTGGACAACCGAACTCGCGAGGTCGGATCGGAGCGTGGCGAATCGATTTTCAGGGGCGCGATCCATCCGCGGGCTGATGTTCAAATGCCCCGTTCCACTGCCCCCGATCTCGAAGCTCGACTCCCGGAGCCGAACGCCATAGGTTCCCGGCTGGATCTCCTCCACCACCACATGGGACCGATCCTCAATGACCTCCCGTTCGGCACGTGTGGTCCGGCGAGCGGACGAACCAGAGCCGGCTTTCACCAGAGCCTCGTCCGACCAGATCTCCCGTGAATGCGCGGGCATCTTCACGTTGGAGAGCGCCTGGACACCCCCCGTGGAGGGCTCTTCCGGGGAGGTCGGCGGACCCAGACCCTTCACCGCGCTCAGCTCTTCCGCCGGATCGGGGGTCTCCTCTTCCGACTCGAGAAAGAATGAATCGATCTTCTCCTCGACCGATTCGTACATTTCCGGAACATCCGCGAAGAACATCTGGATGTGGATCATTCCCTTGTGCCCCTCCATTGCGAGCTTCGGAAGGAGGGAATATCCAAATCCCCAGATCGCGGAGAAAAAGAGCAGGATCACGAGAAGAACGCTCCCAAATCGCGGCATTCCCAGGCGCTCCACCCGGGCCACGGATGGCTCGAGGACATACGCAATGATCGCGGCCACGAGGAAGGGAAAGAAAATGGATCGGAGCGCAATGGCGAGGGCCACGACAACGACGACCAGCAGCAGCGCCACGATTACGGAGAGGCGACGCCTGTTGGTGCGGGTCGGAGGCTGACTTCTCGAGCGATAGTCCCGGGGCATGAGCCCCTCCGTTGAATGCAATCAACCTGCCCTGGTATCAGGGCGCCACCTCGGGATCAAATGCGAGATGGTCGTCGGATTCCAACTCCGAATCATCGAGTTCATGAGCCGGAATCAACAGGTCTTCGTCGAACATCAACTGATTGTCGAGCAACTCCTCATCCGGTGCAAGCTCGACCTGATGGCCATTCATGGGCGAGCCCTTGAAATGCGGACGGAAGGGACGCGTCTTGTCGTATTCAGCTTGCGTGAGCTTGTTGCGATTCACCATGGAGCGGGCAAAGAACTCCAGACGCTTCTCCCAGTTGTCCGTCACGCTTCCACGTTGAAACTGGTAGTAGTACTTCTTCGGATTGGGAATCAGGCTGCAAAGAAACAGGGAGTCGAGAAGCGTCAAATCAGACGGGTGCTTTCCGAAATAATGCTCGGAGGCATCCACGATTCCATAAATGCCCGGGCCGAACTCAATCACATTGAAATACAACGCCATGAGCTCAGGCTTGGTGAACACCCGCTCCATCTGCCAGGTGATGAAGAACTCCTGCACTTTCCGGGAGACCGTCTTTTCACGTGTCAGGAAAAGATTCTTCACCAGCTGCTGACTGATGGTGGATGCACCGCGATGAAATCCCCCCTTCTGCAGATTCGTGATGATCGACTCCTTGATCGCGAAAGGACTGAACCCTTCATGACGAAAGAAGCGCCCATCCTCTGTGGCGGTCACCACCGATTTCATCCAGGGAGAAATCCGGTCGTAATCCACCCATCCCGGAGCCCCGGGCCCCGTGACAAACTCCTTCACAGTCTCATCGGGCTCCACCACCGTCTGTAGAAACTGACCGCGAACCAGTTCGAAGGAGACATGCTTTCCAAGGCGCAACACCCGGAAGTCGTCGAGCGTCGGTTTCATCTCATAGCGGAGCGAACTCATGTCCGCGGTATCGAGGCTCCCGCTCACATCCCAGCCAAAGGAACCGACGACTTGAAGACCCTTCAAGCGGGGAATCAACGCGGAGGGGAGGGAATCCACCAGAGCCTGGCATGGCGTCTCATCAAGGGTCATTTGAAGCGCCATGCGCGGAGCCTCGTCGAAGGAATCCACCGTGCCATGAATCCCCGCGGTGACCTTCCCGAGTCGGAACGCTCCATCCTCAAGAACCAGCCTGGATTCCCCAATGGACATCGAGAGTGCCCCATTGATCGCCAGGGAGATGTCCGTCATCGGTTCCGGAGCAATGCGGGGGGCATGCACGGTCAATCCCCGGATCGCAAACCGCCCCTCCATCCGGACATCGCGGTTTTCGTGACTGTAGACAAGGTTCAGATTCGTATCGTGGACGATCGTGTCCTTGTGAGGAGGCATCGACTCCGGGAACAGACTTCGATAGGGACCCAGTTCAAACGCCTGAGCACCCATGGACACCTGCATGTCCCGCGTGTCCAGTTGAACCCGCCCTTTCAGATGGTTGAGGCTCCGACGCTGGTTGCCCGTCTCAAAGTCCATCTCCCAGCTCACGACGTTCGCTTCCGGGTTCCGTCTCACGCGCATGTTGAAATTGCTCAGCCGGGTCTGAAATCCACGCTCAAAGAGGAGCTCATCGCCATAGATCACCGCTCCATGATCAATCGAGATCTCGTCTGTGGGCAGGAGCATTCCTCCTCGATGTGCGAGATCCGCGACTCCCTCAACGCCCTCCTGCAATCCCGTGAACACCTCCACCAATGCCTGCCGTACCCGTGAACCATCCACCTTGCCCGCAGAATTCCGTTGCGAACGAGGCCGCGCTCGTTCAGGCGGCTCCTCATCTGCTGGAATCGGGATGCGACCCATGAAATCACCCGTCAAATCAGAGAGGGATGTGGTGCGATCCGAGTACCGAGCCACCACGAGCTGAGGCTCCACCAGCGTGACCCTCCGAACCCGGGCAAGCGCTCGCCGAATCAAGGACTCCACCCTTCCCGAGGGTCCCGGGCCCTCTGAAGCGCCCGCGTCCGGCTCATCCCGAAGCGTCAGCATCACCTTCCCAATGGAAACCTCGGGTTTCGCGTCCGTGGAAGACGCACGAGCCCCCGGGGCGCTGATGGCTACATCCGTGAGCGTCAAATCCCCGTCCACGGACCAGCCCAGACCCCCGACGGTCACCTCGCGTTGGCCCAGGGGATACACAAGCTTCTCAGCCATCACCATGGAGAACTCATGGGTCTTCTCAGGCCAGGCCGCCTTGCCCTTGAACAACAACGTGTTCTGAAGTTCCCGAACCCGGACGCTCCCCGTGAATTCAAACTGGAGACGCTCCTGGACAAAGCTCTTGTCGACCGCCGAGACATGCCCCTGATCCAGATGCACGGTCCGAATGCCAAACAATCCACCCTGCGGGCGGAGGTCCTCGAATGTCAGCGAAGCACCGGTGACTTCCAGGCTGGGAAGCACGCGTGCGAGGAAACGAAGCGGAGACGTGCTCTCCCCTCCTCCTTCTCCTCCTCCCGTGAGAAGTCGGTTCAGACGTTCGATGAAATCCTGGTAGTTGTCGCTTCCATCCTCACGCCGAACCAGGTGCGCATGCGCTCCATGCAGTGTGACCCCTTCCAGTCGCAGCTTTCCTGTAAAGATGGACTCCGGAACAAATCGAACATCCACCCGGTCGAGAGCGACCATGGCAGGCCCCTCTGTCCTACCGCGCTCCTGGACCCGAACCCCCTCGAACTGGAGGCGACCGGAGGGGGTGTATTGAAGATTTTCCCAGGTGATGTCGCGGGCAAAGGATTCGCCCACGTGGTCGGCAGCCCAGAGCGCCACACGTTCCACCGCGTGAGGAAGGGCAAACCACACACCAGCACTCGCGCCGAACAAAAGACCGGCGACGACCAACAACGCGATCGTGGTTCGTTTCATGCAGTACGCCGAGCGCCGCCTCGTCCCAGACTACTGGGAGAAGGACTTGTCGCCTGTCGAGATGATCGTGTACGCGATCAATCCGGCGACCGCAGCCACCCCTGTCGCGATCACGGTCGCTGTCAGTCCCACGGAGAGGTGATCGACCTCGAAGCTCCCGATATCACCAAGCGCGAGCAACGTGTCCCGGTCAGATGCCACAAGCTGGGTCGATGTCATCTTGAAGTTGAAGGGCGTCACTGCGTAACGCCGACCTCCCGCCGAGCGAACGTAGACGGGTGTCTCCTCCGTCACCTCCACTCCGCTGCCATCCTGGGCCTGAACCACAGCTCTGCGATCCTCCGGAAAGACCTGGAGTTTTTCAAACTCCGCCTGGGGAACCACATAGGTGGTGTAGCACCCCAGAGTCGACATCATGGCGCCCACGCAGACTATTGCGATTGCTTGCTTCAAGACGGACATTCGCTCGACCTCCCACATCGGGTCCCGTCGCCTGGCGACCCGAGAAGCCCGGACGATAGCAGAGAGCGTCCGAGCAGTTCAAGCCACGTGCGCCACACCCTGACACCGAGGCTTTTAAAAATGCTTCAATTCAACGTACAGGTCCCGACATTGCCGACCTGGATCTCCTCGACGGTGCAGGGCTGACTCGACGGACACATGCACGACAAACCCGATGCACAGCCGTCA
>Ga0302135_10002882_pt1 | contig 10321 bp, 13 predicted proteins | sample CBN3_surface_MG_FD_203119 | JGI IMG/M metagenome (GOLD analysis project Ga0302135, IMG submission 203119) | Marine microbial communities from Western Arctic Ocean, Canada - CBN3_32.1 | ecosystem: Environmental > Aquatic > Marine > Oceanic | place: Canada: Western Arctic Ocean | collected... | reverse complement strand
TAGACTCCGGTGACCTCGTCTGGACGGGTAGCGGGGATGAAGCGCGACTTCACCCCGAAGCGCTTGACGCACATTTTTGACTAGCAGCTTGTCGGACTCAGGAAGCCGAAGCGGTTTCGCTGATGGTGATAGCTGCGCAATCTTAATCCCACCACCCGCCGTTGAACAACACGCCTACTTTTCCGTTAGGCGCGGGCCAAATGTTGGGCGACGCGACGTCAGAGCTAGTGCATCCATAAACAATCGAAGCCATCGGCGGCCATGTGCACGAGCAAACCGGCAGCAGGGATCCGAAGTCGGGGAATCAACAACATCAGTCCATACCCAGCTATGGCCGGCCACCAATGGAGCGGATGAAAGCCCAGTCCACACCGATCAGGGTCGTACACGGGGTCGGCAAGAAGATGGTCCAGAACAACGACCATCATCGCCAACATCCAAACCCATGCTTGCAACCAATTGGGTTTGAACGCGAGACGCGCAAGCAGACCAGGAGCGAACAGGTGAATAAAGTAGTGACGATGACCCTAAGATCAAGCATGTCACGAACGGTTTGAACTCGGCGCTTGGAGCCCGTACTCGACTTATTGTTTACGCTCGAATACTTAGAAACACACGTTAAGCATCTGCAAGTCCATCGATGATCGGACAGTCTGGTCGCTTGTCACCGTGGCACCGTTCGACTAGATGACGTAGCGCATCGCGCATGGTTTCGAGTTCGTAAACCTTCTTCTCAATGGTTTGTATGTGACGTTCGGCGAGCGCCTTTACACTCGCACTCTGCCGACCCTTGTTCGACCAAAGACTGAGTAATTTAGAAACGTCATCCACCGAGAAACCCAGGCTTCGCGAACGTGCTATGAATTTCAGAATTTGGATGTCGGTGTGCTCGTATTGGCGGTAACCGGATTCAGTTCGAGCCGCCGGAAAGATCAGACCCACTTCCTCGTAGTAACGAATCGTTTTTGCGGACACGCCGGACAACGTTGCCGCGCGTCCAATGTTCATCTGCTGGCACCCTCAGTCGACAGTAAGGCTAGTATTTGACCTTCCAGCTAGCGCAAGGTCAAGCGAAGAGACCATTCGAGAGCGAATCGCGGTTATTCCACTACAGCGTATGCCCGAACCGGGCTGCCGTCTCCGGCGACGATGTTGAGCGGGGCACCGTGAAAGTAGAAGTGCTTAGGTAGATTTTGTGTGTTGATCAGGCGTTCGAATGAAATGACGTCACGTTCTAACAACCAACGTTCGATTTCGATATCAAACTCGAAGCGAGCGGGCAAACCGATGAACTTTGGTCTGCGTTGGGCGATCTGTCGCGCCGTGGGCCAGGTGATATCGAACTCATGAAAGATCAGGCCGAGACCGGGCACAATATCGTTTTCCGACTCGTACAAAACCGCCTCGCCGATGAACGCGTCGAGTGGCACGTCGTCCAGGGTTTTGCCGTGCGCCGTGGCATGAATTGGCAGATTGACATGCGTGGCATCGTGACCGTTCATCTCGATACGACGCATGTTCCAACCGGTCTCGGCGAACTGTTCAACGAGCTCAATCCGGGCGGGCGCATCTCCCGGATACACGTCGATAGCAGAATGCAGCGGTAAACTGAGATCAATGATTTGCACGTGTCAGGTCCTCGACAGCGATTAACTGTTTGATGGTCGGTTCATCGTTTCAAACGATTAGATAACCACCGTCAACCATGATCGTAGCCCCTGTCACAAACGACGCGGCATCACTTGCGAGATACACGGCCGCACCGGCAATTTCATCGGGCTCCGCCCAGCGGCCCATCGGAACACGTGCCTTGATCTTTTCTCGCTTGTCCTTGTTTTCAGGGGCGAGATAACGCGTCATACCCGTATCGGTCGGACCTGGGCCGATTGCGTTTACCCGTATCCCCTTATCGGCCAGATCCAAGGCCATGCCTTTGGTGAGCATGGCCGCTCCCGCTTTCGCTGTGCTGTAGTGGGCATAGTCTCGTGTTGAAACTTCACTCAACTGGGAAGTGATATTGATGATAGAACCGCCAGCGTTTTTGCGCATATGACGGGCTGCTGCTTGACCGCAGATGAACAGCGAGGTCAGGTTAGCACGCAGCATCTGCTCCCATTCAACGAGTTCCATGTCGAGGATATTGACACGCTGACCCGAGACGCCGGCCGCGGAAACAAACACATCTATACGGGGGAAACGTTGCACTGCGCGTTTCATCATGTTTGCCACATCTTCTGGTTTGGAGACATCCGCCACGCAATGAAACACTTCAGCGCCTCCGACAGACAATTGCTGCGCGACCGTAGCTACTTCGGCTGCGGATTTATCGACCAGCATCAAGGCCGCACCCTCACGGGCGAAAGCCGTGGCTATGGCCCTCCCGATGCCACTCGCCGCACCGGTTACGATGGCAACTTTTTCGTTCAACTGTGACACTCGTCATCCTCGTTCTCGAAAATTTTGACTGGCCTACTCGACAATGTTGTTAATCATGAGCAATTGATTACGCCCTGCGAACAAGTGGTAAAGAGATGTCGCACCGGCCAAGGTAACAAACGGATAATTCTTAACGTCGTCGCCAACAAAATTTTCTGCAACACTTAAAGCTTGCCCGTGAGCTCGAAGATCTGCCGTTCGAGGGCTTCGATTTCGCATTGTACTGTCATAGGTTGGGTCCACCTGTTGGCTGAGCGGAGCCTGCGCTCAGCCTCATGATACGTCAGCCGTTACGTCTAAAATTGCGTTAAGTTGGCGCCGCTCCGTGCCCCAACCCGGCGCTCGGCGTGATCCGATGGTGCGGCAGATTTTTCGTGCCGCCCCAATCGTCGTTGAGTAGTAGTGGTTGGCGCAGATCGCATCCCGCGATGAGTAACTCTGACGGCACACCCACGGCTAAGTGCAAACACACCGATGTAGCGATATGGCCGCACCACGGTCCGTCGACGCGCACGGGTAAGCCAGCGGAAATGCAAAGTTCCCGTGCGGCTCGCGCCACCTCAATACCGCCGAGGGCAGGCGCTTTGAGACATACCGAATGGGCGACGCCATCGGCTACGGTCTGAGCGAAGTGATCGAGGCTTTCTAAACACTGATCGAACATTACCGGTTGTCCACAACGACGGGCCACTAGCGTATTGTCTTCGATGTTGTTGCAGGGCTCTTCCCAGATAATTCTTGCATCGTTGAATTCGCCAATCAGAGCAACTGCTGACTCTACGTTTAGTGCGCCGTTAAAGTCAGCCATGATGGTCTGATTGACGGCCAACACCTGTAACGCAGCGTCAATTCGCTCGCAGTCCGCTGTCCGATCTCCGTTGCCGAGTTTGATTTGGACGACTTGCCAATCTTTCGCTTCGCGCTCAAGCGTCGGCGCGACCGATTCGACATCTCCGCAAGAAAGCGAATAATACTCGGCTACGGAATTTTCCAACTGTCCACCTAACAACGCGTAAAGCGGCAACCCCGAGTGGCGTGCTACGAGGTCAAGGAAGGCCGTTTCAAGTCCGAAGGCGAGACCTCTAAGAGTTTTGTCGCGGCTGGCGTACTGCCGGGCAATAGCAGGTAGGTCGGCGACCTCACGACCGACTAGCGATTTGAGTAGCGGCTCTTCTCGGGGGGCCACGGTTTCTCGATCGAGTGTCGGCTTACGCACGACTTCTCCCCAGCCAACGCGTCCATCAACTGATTCCAATCTGAGCACCCGCACGGCCAAGTCCTTCTGAGTGACGTGCGACATCACGTAATCGCCGTCCTTAAACTGAAACAGGTGGTCCTCGAAGTCGAGCTTCTTAATGATCATCAGCTTGCCTCGTAATGAGAGACTTAACCAACCGGTGAGACCGGGTAACATGTCGCCACTAGGGGCATCCCACATCTTCCAAGCAGGTGATAGGACGGCGCACTGTCTCCGCGCGACACGGCAACAGTACGAGTTAGACCGAGCTGCGAGGAAGTCCGAGCACGACGCATCTGAGGAGGGGGCTTAGCGCAACTGACTGTCTTTGCTACCGCGGCGGTTGTACCCGCTATGTAGCGCTTGCTGTGCATCAATCTCGGCCTGACAACCGACACACAACCGTATGCCCGGTATAGCTTCGCGGCGGGCCTTTGGAATCTCTGCGTCGCACTCTTCACAGTGAGATAATCCCTCACCGGTCGGAAGCTGACTGCGCGCACGCCGCACGGCATCTTCTACGCTCGCGTCAATTTGGTCTTGTACCGCTCCGTCTTTTGCCCACCCACCTGCCATGATGCACCCCTGGTTTAGCGCCATCGACTTAGCAAAGAAACCATACCTTACTTCACGGCAAATGACCTACAGCAACCGGCGGTAGTGATAAGCTGTAGCGCCCTAGCCCCTATGTTGCACCAGAGTTCGGAATTGAGGGTGGCTCTGGTGCAACATAGGGGCTAGAACCCACGCAACGGGAGCAACCATGCCAAGGGTCACAGAGATTACGAACGACGATGGCAACCCCATCTTGGCGCACGCATTCGAAAAAGAACGCCAGTCACTTGGCGATCTGTACAACCCAACTCGCGTCCTCGCACACTGCCCACCAATTCTGCGAGCGGCGAAACAATTGTATGCCTCCATCGAGGAATCAGGCCTGCTCCCAGCTAGTTTGTTAGCACTGGTCTACACGCGCGTTGCAGCAATCAACGGTTGTCCATTTTGAGTCGACATCAACTCGTACCGTGCGCTCGAGTCTGATGATGGCGAAACGAAGATCAAGAACTTGCCAAATTGGCGAGCCAGCGATGTCTACACCGAAACGGAACGCCTAGTTTTAGATTACGGCGAATGCATGACGATTACCGGCAAAAGCGTCGACGATGAATTGTTTGACAGGTTGGCCACCCAATTTAGCGAGGCACAAATCGTGGAACTGACGGCTGGAATTGCGATGGAGAACTTTCGCAGCAAGTTTAATGCGCCGCTCAAAGTCGAGGCGCAGGGCTTTTGTCCCTTGCCAGCGACTTGAAGTCGGGGTTTTCTCGGCGCGTCGCGCTCGACACGCGCTAGTGTGGCGAATACACCTCACTGAGTCTTCGAACCCCCTCACGGTGGCCTTCCGAGGCACCTTTAGGGAAGGCTCTGATAACCACCTTGATAGATTTCCATTTACGAAACAGCCGTCAAGGGAACGGAAAATCGAAATTTGTACTTAACGTCATGTGCAGACACTAACGAGTTCTACAGGCTACCTTAACAAGTTCGTCAACTTCGCTTTCTTGTGTGTTCCAGGCGGTAACGAACCTTGCAGCCGAGCCATCGAGTTCTTCAACGTTCACGTCAAAGCCTCCGTCACGAAGCTCCCGCATCACAGAATCGGACAAACGAACGAACACTTCGTTGGATTGAGTTGGGTAGGCCAACTCAATGCCGGGAAGTTCAGCGAGTGCCGCGCTCAGGCGGGCTGCCATCTTATTGGCGTGTTGGGCGTTGCGCAGCCAGATATCATCCGCAACGTAGGCTTCTAATTGCGCGGAAACAAAACGCATTTTCGACAACAACTGACCAGCGCGCTTGTGCAAATACGAGAATTGACCCACCAACTCTGGCTTGAAAAAGACAACCGCTTCAGCGGCTAAGCAGCCGTTTTTGGTGGCGCCTAGCGAAAGTACATCGACACCTGACTTCCACGTCATCTCGGCCGGACTAACATCTAACGTCACCAGCGCATTGGCGAACCGTGCGCCGTCCATATGAACCTTCAGACGGTGCTCGTGTGCGGTCGCGGCAATCGCGGTAATCTCATGGGTCTGATAGACCATCCCCGTTTCGCACGCTTGGGTGATGCTCACGCAGGCAGGCTGAGAGTTGTGCACAACGTCGCGACCATCGATTGTTGCATCGAGTGTTTCGGCATTGAACTTGCCATTTTCGCCGGCTACATCGACGAGCTTGGCGCCGCCGGAAAAAAACTCTGGCGCGCCGCACTCATCATTGTTGATGTGTGCGAGCCCATGGCAGTAAATCTTGCCGAACGAAGGTGTTATCGCCGACAACGCCAAGGCATTTGATGCAGTACCCGATACCGTAGGGAAAACAGTGACGGGCGTTTCGAAAATTTCAGACATGGTGGTCTGCAATCGCAATGAATACTCATCATCGCCATACGACTGTACGATGCCACTGTTGGCGGCGACGACTGCATCCATCACTTGCGGGCAGGCAGTGGACGTATTGTCGGATGCAAAACTATTTTTGCTGCGCATACGCGTATTCTTCTGGCTGGTGCCCATTGAGTAACACTAGGCTGGCTAAAGAGAGGAAGGCATCGGTTAGTACGCGCGCTTTCGGGAGGCGCCCTTATACAACATCGAAGCCCAGTGATCGTTGTTTTGCTGACGCGCCGCCAGCGCCGCAGCGCTCAGATCCGAAGCGGGACGCTCAAGCAAATGGAAGTGAGTATGCTCGTCGGTCCCACGTGCCAATTGTGCAAATCCACGTGCACCCATCTCCTGCACGTGTGTGGGAAGATACTGTTGCAGCGCCACACCAATGCGTCGCTCGGTCGAACAGTTCGGTGCGCAACTGTGAATGGTCCGTCCGTGGTGCAAGGAAATCTGACCCGGCCGCAGAATGATGTCTACAGTTTTTGATTCATCAATATCACCGTTGGTCTGTCCGCGAGTTAAGATATTGTCGTCACCGAATTGGTCGTGATGCGTGTGAATCTCACCCAAGTGTGAGCCCGGCATCATCTGCATACAGCCGTTGTGACGATTGCTTGGTGTCAGTGCCAACCAAGCCGTGACGCCGTCGTGTGGGGACAACGGGGTGTAGGTCAGATCCTGATGCCAACTGACGAACGATTTTGCGTCCGGGTCTTTGATAAACAACACCGAACCCCACGCCAGGATGTTTGGGCCGATAAGACCCTCAACTGCTTCAAGAATCGCCGGCTGATGAACAATCTCATCCACGCACTTGAGCACAAGGTGACTGTTATTGCGATTCTGCGCGCTGACCGCTTCCGGATAGCTGCGTTCAGCTTCTTCCAGCCGGTCACGCAACGAAGCGGCCTCGACGCCGCTCATCACGTCAACCGGAAAAACGAATCCGTCCCGTCTGTAAGCTTTGACTTGGCATTGGCTAAGGACGTTTTGCATGTTCGTTTCGTTTCTCGGTCGGCTGAGGAGAATACGTTATCGGGCGAATTGAACACAGCGTGAAGCGGTGGTTAATCCCGCCGGTAATCTGATGTCGTCGCTCGAACGCAGGTTCACGAAAGATGTAGCATATCGGCATGTGACACCTTTCCACTACGAGCACCAAATTATGGCAATTAAAGATCAAGTCATCGTCGTCACCGGCGCTGCGCAAGGGATCGGCGAATGCGTCGCTCAGAATCTTTCAGCACAAGGCGCGCAACTAATGCTGGCGGACATTCAGGCCGAGAAAGTCGCAGCTGTCGCCGAGACACTTGGTTGCAAATCAGTCGCTGTCGACATCTCCGAACCAGCGAGCGCTCAAGCGATGATTGTGACCGCTATCGAGCATTACGGGCGAGTCGATTCATTGGTCAATGTTGCGGGCATTGATGCACCGTACGTGGACGCTCTTGACGTCGATGAAGACCACTGGCGGCGACTCATCGACGTCGATCTCAATGGTCCCTGGTGGTGCACATCGGCGGTCTTGCCACACATGATCAAACAGGGCGGCGGACGCATCGTGACTATCAGTTCGATTGTTGCAATCAGCGCCGCGCCAACGATTTCCCCAGCCTACTCGGCGGCCAAGTCAGGACTTATTGGGCTAGTCGTCGGGCTGTCGGCGAATGTGGAAAAATACGGCATCTTAGTAAACGCCATCACACCAGGATTCATCGGTACAACCGGCACTCCGACACCGGATGATGAGGCGGCCCGATACAGTGAAGACTTCGCCTTGGGCATGGGTGGACCACAACCCGTGGCCGACGCAGTGAAGTATTTGCTGGATGACAGCGGCCGATGGATTAGTGGTGTCGTGATGAACGTTACTGGCGGTTTGGTTCGCGGCAGGTAAGCTATTATTCTCTAGAATCGCAGATGAAAGAGCACTGTCTGCCTCGCCCCTTTGGGGAGAGGAGGACTTCTTTTTACCTATGCTTACGGATGGGCTCTAACTAGTTTTGCTTCATTAACTCTTGCTGTGCAAGGGATTCAGTGCGAATCGCCTCCTGGCGCATCAGGTCGCGGACGTGATTGCAGAGGTGAAAGAAAGCCTCTGCTGTTTTGCCTTCGACACCGCGGGCTTCACCTAAGTGGTCAGCGACCTTGATCTCCTCGATCACGGTGGCCGGTCGTGTCGAAAACATAAAGATGCGGTCTGCAAGAACCACAGCTTCCTCGACATCGTGGGTCACAAATATCGTGGTTTTACGCTCTTCACGATTGATCTCCAGCAACTGGCTTTGCAGAAACTCCCGTGTCTGAGCATCGAGCGCACCGAATGGCTCGTCCATCAGCAAGATGTCGGGGGCCGCTGCCAACGTCCGCGCAATCGCCACTCGTTGGCGCATGCCACCCGAGATACGGTTCACGTAGTAGTCCGAAAACTCACCGAGTCCAACGAGTTTCAGGTAATGCTGTGCGATCTCTTTCTTTTGCGCTGCGTTCACATCGTTGCGATAGCGTGTGCCAAATCGAATATTTTCGAAAACACTTAGCCACGGAAACGAGGTGTAGGCTTGAAAAACCATGCCTTTTTTGCGATCGGGTCCGACCACTCTTTCACCCGCTAGAAAAACTTCACCAGCACTCGCGATCTCTAGCCCGCCAACAATGCGCATCAAAGTCGTCTTACCGCAACCTGACGGTCCCAAATAGACAATGAACTCGCCTTCGTCCACCTGCATGGAGACATCATCGATAACGGATATTGGACGCCCGTTCGGCTCGTGTGGCTCAAACGCCTTGCTGATGTTACGCAGGTCCACGAAGTTTGATTTGGGAGTTTCGGCCACGATATTTACAAGTACTTGAATGCGCGTCGATGCGCTAGACGAATGGCTTGGTCGGTCAGCAAGCCAATGATACCGACGGTCAGGATGCCAGCCATCACCTCCGGCGTTTTTACAAACCGACGCGCTGACCAAATCGCGTGCCCGATACCTGCGTTGGCAGCAACGATCTCCGCAATAATGATGTAGGTCCAACACCAACCAAGCGTAATACGCAGGTTGTCGATAATTTTTGGCAACATGGAGCGAAAAACGATGTCCCACGTAATCTGACGTGGTTTGGCGCCGAGTGTGAAGCCCGTTTCTATGAATTCTCGTGGCACTCGTTTTGCGTCGTCAGCAATCAACAACACTAACTGAAAGAACGTACCCATCCACAACACAGCAATTTTCGATGACTCTCCAATGCCAAACCAGATGATCAGCAACGGTACCAAGGCGGGAACGGGCAAGTAGCGTATGAAGTCAATAATGGGCTCGGTCAGTGTGCCCACAATGCGATAGCTCGACATCCATATTCCAATCGGTATCGCCAACACCGCCGACATAAAAAACGCAACCCAGACGCGCGCCACACTAATCCCAATGTCGTCCAAGAACTGCTGCTCAGTGAGCATCTTATAAAGCGCCGCAACAACTTTGTCCGGCGTTGGCAAGAAGCGCTGGGGAACAACTTCGAAGAACGCGACTGCATACCAGAGCAATATGAAAGCGACGAACGACATGATGCCGAGCACGACATCCGCGCGGGTGGAGCTCGTACCCCTATAGGCGAATAAAGACTGAGAGTTCATGCCAAATTCATCGTAACCAATTAAACACAATAGCACCGGCGACCGTAATTTCGTCGCCGGGCCACTGCATTGGGTTTGCTAACGCTTATGGCCGTCAAACAGCCCTTCGGTGAGTGACGCGTCTACCATCACGCCAAATTCAAGAGGATGGTCCATCAAGTCCAGATCGACGTTGATCTCGTTCAAGCTATCAATGACGCTACCGAGCTTCGGTGGCTGACCACCTATGCCGAAGAACTCAAGCGCATCTTCGTAGGTCGTGTAATAGACACCTCCCAGATCACCCTTCATAGCCTCGGGGGTGACATCGTAGGTGGGGGCCGCCACCGCCAGAAACTTCTCTGGGTCGGTTTTGTAGAGATCCACGGCGCGATAAATTCCGCGCATCAACTTCGCGTACTTTTCGCGATTTGCCGCATAACTCTGCTTGTTAACGATAACGACATCAGTAATCAAACCGTCAAAGTCTTTGGACGACAGCAAAATATGCGAGCCCTCACGTGTCGTGTTGCTCACGATTTCACTCAGCATTGGCTCCCAAGTGGCGACGGCCGCGACTTCGGAATCTTC
>Ga0302135_10002881_pt1 | contig 10322 bp, 9 predicted proteins | sample CBN3_surface_MG_FD_203119 | JGI IMG/M metagenome (GOLD analysis project Ga0302135, IMG submission 203119) | Marine microbial communities from Western Arctic Ocean, Canada - CBN3_32.1 | ecosystem: Environmental > Aquatic > Marine > Oceanic | place: Canada: Western Arctic Ocean | collected 2017-09-15 | reverse complement strand
CCCTAAAAGAACCCATAGGCGTTGTTGGCATTCTCACGCCGTGGAACTCACCGTTGCTGCTGCTGTCGTTCAGCCTTGCGGCCGCCCTTGCGGCAGGTAACGCAGTTGTGGTCAAGCCATCAGAGAACACATCGGCGTCGGCATTGGAATTTGCCAAGCTGATCCAGGAGGCGGGCTTTCCGCCGGGCGTATTCAACGTGGTCACAGGCTTTGGCCTGACCGCAGGCGTCGCTATGTCCAGCCACCCTGGCATCGACAAGCTGGCCGTCACTGGTGGACGCGACACCGCCAAGGCCGTCGCCAGGCTGGCCGCTGAGAACCTGACGCCTCTGCTGCTGGAGCTTGGCGGCAAGTCGCCAAACATCGTGTTTGAGGATGCCGTCATACCCAACGCCGTCAACGGGTGCATCGCCGGCATATTCGCCGCCAGCGGGCAGACGTGCATCGCAGGGTCACGCCTGTTCCTCCACGAGAAGATGCACGATGAATTCATGGAACGGTTGGTGGCCCGGACGAAGAAAATCAAGATGGGTGACCCCAGCGCCATGGACTCAGAGATGGGGCCCATGGCCACCACCGCGCAGCTTGAGAAGGTGCAGGGCTTTGTGGACAGCGCCCTGAACGATGGAGCGGAGCTTATCTACGGAGGCCAGCGCCCAGACAGCCCTGAGCTTTCCGGCGGGTGGTTCTACATGCCCACTATCTTTGACGGCGTGAGCAATGACACCTACCTGGCGCAAGAGGAGGTCTTTGGGCCTGTGCTGGGCGTGCAGAAGTTCAGCGACGAGGAAGAACTCATAGCACGGGCCAACGACAGCCTCTACGGCCTGGCGGCAGGTATTTGGACCAAGGACGTCCAGCGTGCGCACCGTGTGGCACGAGAGCTTCAGGCGGGGACGGTATGGATCAACATGTACCGTGCGCTGTCATACGCGTCACCCTTCGGCGGCTACAAGGGCAGCGGTTACGGGCGCGAGCTTGGCATGCAGGCCATCGACGAGTTCATTCAGACCAAGAGCGTATGGGTGGAGCTGGCCGACACCACGCCGGACCCGTTTGTACTGCGGTAGGGAGCGTTAGCAGATTGCCTAAGAGCGAAGGAGGGCCGGCGTGAGCTACCTTGAACAAAGCGATGTACCCAGGTGGGCATTGCCGATAATCGATCAGCTAGCGCCGGATGAGAAGGCCAGATTTTATCAACCCTACCCAGATGAAGAGCAGGGCAAACAGACACAGGATGCGTTACTCAGGGAGCTTGTGGACATGCGCACGAACTCCAAGAGTGCTGAGGACATCCTACGTAGGCTGAAAGCTAGCATCGGTGCTTTGGACTGACACACTGATTCTGACAATACGGGGATAACCATGACAACCATAGGCATCGTTGGGTGTGGGGCTATTGGCCAGGCGCTATTGAAAGCCGCGCAGGGCGGGCAGCTTCCCGTCACCGTGGTAGGTGTGACCAGTCGCTCTCGTGACCGAGCCGATGCTTTCCTCGCCACGCTGCAAACGCCGCCGCCGTACCTTGAGCTTGCGGACCTCATCGCCCAGTCGGACCTCGTTATCGAAGCTGCCGCTGGCTCCATTGTGCCGGAGTTGGCAGAACAGACCTTTGCGGCAGGCAAAGACTTGATGGTTATCAGCATTGGGGCGCTCATACAGCACCCTGAGGCCATGGACATGGCCCGCAAGGCCAACTGCCGCCTGTACGCGCCCTCCGGGGCCATTGCAGGGCTGGACGGCCTCAAGTCAGCCTCTATAGGTGAGATCTACGACGTCACCATGACGTCTCGCAAGCCGCCGCACGGTCTGGAGGGGGCTCCGTATCTGCTGGAGCATGAGATATCGCTGGAAGGACTGACGGAGGAGCGAGAGGTCTTTTACGGCAATGCGCTGGAGGCTGCCAAGGGGTTCCCCTCCAACCTCAACGTGTCCGCTGCCGTGGGACTGGCGGGCGTTGGCTTTGAGCGGACCATGGTGCGACTGATTGCGGTGCCGGGACTGGACCGCAACTGCCACGACGTACGCGTGGAGGGCGAATTTGGCTTGCTGACCATCCATGTGGAGAACATCCCCAGTGAGAACCCCAAGACGGGACGCCTCACCGCTATGTCCATCATTCGTGCCGTGAAGGACGTGGCTGACCCCGTCCGCATTGGCAACTAGTCTGCGCCTCTGGGCCGTAACGGCTTGGCCATGGTCAGCGCGACAATACCCACCACGTAGAAGCCAATGGTTGCCAGGAACGCCAGCGTGTACGTGCCTGTGTTGTCAAAGACAAGGCCGGTCATGAGAGGGCCAATCACCGCTGAGAAAATTGTGGCAAGGTTCACCAGTCCGTAAATGGACCCGTACCACCGCAGGCCGAATATATCCTGGGCAAGGATGGGGAAGATGGCTCCCATGCCGCCAAAAGCCATGCCGTATATCCAGACTACAGCCCACATGGCAGGAGTGTTTGCCAGCGTGGTCAATACCGCCAGCCCTATGCCTTGGAACACCAGGCTGACCATGAAAACGTACCGAGTGGGCACACGCTCCGTGGCGTAACCAAAGACTATCTTGCCCACCATGCCAAACAGCGCAAAGACGCTCAGGTAACTTGCTGCCTGGTTCAGTGTTAGCCCCTGATTGGTCAGGTGGGGGATGATCTGTGACAGCACCGCGTGGTAAGAGAAGCTGCCCATGGTGATGGCCACCGTCATGGCCCAGAATGACCTGGTTCGCAGAGCCTCCCTCACCGACCCTACGTCTACACTCCCCGGGGCGACGGCCCCTGGCTCACGCGTCACAGACACAGGTGTTGGCTGAAGTGGCTTGTCGCGCACCACCACCATCGCGACCACCGCCACGATTCCGGCTAGGACAGCGAACGTGCCGTAACCCGCCTGCCAGCTTACGGTGGAGATGACCCAGGCTGCCAGCAGTGGCATGGTCATACCTCCAAAATTTGCGCCCATCATGGTGACGCCCATCATGCGGCCTCTGGTGCGCGGGAACCACATGCCCACTATTCGCCCCGTCGGCAAAACGGCGGCCCCTGGCATGGCGGCGTGGGCCAGCAGGCTGAGCGCGTACCAGTGCCATAGCTCTGTCATCAGCGGTCGAAGGCCATAGGACGTGGCAAGCATCATTAGCGACACCGCCATGACCGGGCGGGTGCCTACGCGGTCCACCAGCCTTCCAATAAAGGGTGACAGCAGCCCCGTGAGGAACCCCAGAGAAATAGAGACGTTGATCTGGGTGCGACTCCAGCCGAACTGCGTCTCTAGGGGCTCCACAAAAGCGCCAAAGGCATATTGATTGGAGCCGCTGGTGAGGACAAGCCCAAAGAAGACGACGGCTGCAACAGCCCACCCATAGCCTGGGAGGCGCAGGCGTCGCTGCTTATTGGCGATTGGTGTGGACAGAGAGGTGTCACCGGGGACCGATTGCGGGGCGCGGTCCCCGTACCTCCACGATACCGTCCGCAGAGGCGCACGGCAAGCCGCTGTTTGCTAGACTATCGCCCTTAGGCACACGACACCGGAGGAGGAGCGCCCATGGCCTGGAACGGCTGGCAAGTGGTTGATATGGACTCTCACGTTATGGAGCGTCCCCACGAAATGTACGGCGAGTACATGGACCCTGAGTACCAGGAGGAATTTGAGCGGCTGAAGACGGCCATCCTCCGAGACATAGAGCAGGGCGGCTCCGGGGCAGTGGCTTCCAGCAGGAGAGCGGCTATCGCACCGGGAGTGTCGGACAACCCCCTGGGCGGCAGCGACAGCTTTGGGCTGGTGGGCCGAGAGTTCATTCTTCACCCCACCTCCGGACGTAAAAACTTCGGGCGTCCCGAGCAGGGTGAACTCCCTGTGATCCGTAGGGAGGCGAGCTGGGACGTGAAGGTGCGCCTGGAGGACATGGACGCCTCTTTCGTTGACGTTGACGTGATATATCCAACGCACGTCTCCAGCTATTGCGCGCTGCGTGACGTTGGCTTTGAGAGCGCGCTTTACCGGGCGTACCACCGTTGGGTGAGCGACTTCTGCTCTCAAGCACCGGAGCGTCTCAAGTGGACGCTTGTGGTGAGTATGCGGGACCCGCAGGACGCTGCTAGGGAGATACGACACTGGGCCGCCGCTGACATGAATATGGTTGGCATTTACATGCCGCCCAACGGCCCCGGCAACATGCTGTTGGATGACCGACAGCTCTATCCCATCTATGAAGCTGCGCAAGAGCTGGACCTGCCCATCCTCATCCACGGCGGCACTGGCAGGCCTCCATACCAGCCAGGGACGTTTGATTTGCAAGGGGCGTGGTTCCTGCAACACGGACTCAGCAACCCATGGGCGGGGATGGCATCTTTGGGGGCGCTTGTAGGCGGTGGCGTCATGGAGCGATTCGACAGGCTGCGCGTAGCCGTGATTGAGACCGCGGCAGGGTGGTTGCCCTCCATCATGGACCGCTTTGACGCGCACTACGCAATGTCACCGGGCCACACGCCATCGCTCCACACCATGCCCAGTGATGTCATCAAGGGCGGGCGCTACTTCCACGGTATCGATACATGGGAGAGGTCGCTGGAGTATGTGGTGAGCGTGGTAGGCGAGGACATGCTGCTCTTTGCCACGGACTGGCCGCACGGAGATACGGCGTGGCCGGAGGCGGTGCAGCAGGTTGTTGAATGGCCTGGGCTGTCCGACAGCGCCAAGCGCAAGATGCTGGGCGAGAACGCGCTGCGCCTTTGCCCGCGTTTGGCTAGCTAGTTTACCGGAGTTATTCAGAAACCAGGCCGCAGCATTCGCTGCGGTTAGCTGGCTCTGGCTGCTCTGTCGGCGCGTTCCTTGTTCAAATTGGGCAAGAGCAGTGCGCCTAAAATGCCAAGGCCAGAGAGAATTGCAGCGAATGGGAATATTAGCCAATAGCTAGGACTGTCACTTGGAGTAAACCACGCGATGAGTAGGCCCGCAATGGGCGGGGCAATAGCGCCAAATACCGCATTATTTCCCCAAAGGAGTCCTACCATGCTCCCTTCCAGCTTCTGACCTTCAGCAATGTCCATGGCGGCGGTCTGGATGAGGGCTATGACTGAGAACATGGTAGTTCCCATGAGGAACAGCAGTATGCTGAAGGCAATCCCATCGGAGAAGATGGAGAGAAGCGAAGTCGTAATAGTGCTTCCTGCCAAAATGGTGACGATTACAGTTTTTCTTCCAACGCGGTCCGACCAATTCCCTACCATTGGCCCTACGAGGATAGATGAGACGGTCATCAAGCTGATATGCATTCCCATCAGCCAAGCACTCATTCCGAGATTATTTAGCATGTAGAACGGCAAATACCACATCAAGGCTCTATCTGCCATGCCTCGCAATCCAGATGTCAGCAGTAGCACTGAGAGGCTAGGCTTCTTGAGGAGTGTCCCAAAAGCCTTGAATTGACCAAGAAACCCTCGGTCGCTGTCAGTACTTGCGCGCGGAGGGCCACCGGCTAACCCTGAGCGCCACATGAACAAAGCCATGGCAATTGACATAACAAGAATAAGTGGGAAACCGCTAAGAAGTATGGTTTGCCAGGCGACCACACTAAGTAACGTGGTTACTATAATTGGGCCAGCGGCGTCACCAATACTGCCACCGGAGCGGTGCATAGAGACCCAGAACCCTCTGCGCTTTGGGAAGAATTGTGACAGTAACCCTAGCCCCACAGGGTGCCAGAATGAACCCGCCGCCGCACCTAACATTAGGGCGGCCAGAACGATGGCGTAATTGGGGGCAAAGCCAATGAGCATGTACCCTAGGGCCATAATTATCAGGCTGACGCTCAGGAGGTAGCCGCGCTTGCTCTGGAGGCGGTCAACAACCACGCCACCGGCCATGCTAGACACGCCCTGGCTAACCTGTCGAGCTGTAGATATGAAGCCTGAAGCAACAGGTCCTAAGCCGAAATGAGCCGAAATGAATGGTACGAGGACGGTGAAGGTGTTGCCGTAGAGGTGCTGGAATCCGTGACCAGCGACAATAACCCTACCAACGGATGCTCTAGCTTTTACTTCTTCATCAGTCAGTTCAGCAGTCGCGGTGACAGCATCCGTAGTAGCCATTCACATACCTCCAGGGTGCAATGAGCTTACCTTCAGACAGGGCACTCGTCAACGAATGTGGGAATCAGGTTTCAGTGAGAGGGGTGATATCCTGCGGGCATGGCTGTTATGACGCAAGAAACGCTCCAGGCAGTGATTGAAGAGACCATTGCCGCCCACGGAGCGGAGGTGGAGCGCTGGCTGCTCAGGGAACCCGGTGCGTGGGGCTTCCTGGCGGGCAAAGCCGTTATAGCTATGCGCCTAAAACTTGGCAGGCGGCTGGTCGATGACGAACGGCGTACTATCTGGTCCACACTCTGGGCTTCGTTGCAAAGCATCGCGGTAGGCCGTATCTAGGGCTCGTAATAGCCGAGAAGCATGCACGTTGACTCTCCCCACTCACCCGACCCGATGCCTTATTGAGGTAGAGGAAAGAGGGACACCCTCTTTCTATCTCCCGGCAGAGGAACTACCCCTCTGCACTCCCGTGGATAGCTTTGGTGGATGAAGTGACTCATCCCAGCTTGAAGAGCGCCGCTGCTGTCCTGTTCATGACCCAGTCCTTGACCTCCGGGTCTGCAAGCGCTGGGTGGTCCATAACTCCATGCAGGGCGTTGTGGTAACCCTCCCGCACGCTGACCGGCGGATAGTCACTACCCCACATAACTCGCTGATGCCCGAAGGCTTCCAACGCCATTTCCAAGTAGGGCGCGACGTTCCCTATGTCGAAACTTGGCTTGAGCACCGGCGGCCTGGGAGTTGTTTCTCCGAGTCCGCCTGTCTCCATGTAAACAGTTGAATATTTGGCTAAGGTTAGAACTTTTTTGTATTCAGCGTAAGGCGGCTGACCGTTGGGGCCGACCCCGGCCAAGTGCTCTATGACCACCGTGAGCCCAGGTACGTCCCGTAGCAGAGCCTCGAAGTCGTCAGAGGCAAAGTGAGTCACATCACCCTGGCAGATGACCACCAGCCCAAGCTCTGCGGCCTTTCGCCATATGGCCAATGGGTCTGCGCCCGGTGATCGCATGGTGGGGCTGGTTGAGATGCCAACCGCGCCTTGTCTGGCCCAACCCTCCAAAACCTCAGCGGCGTTTGGCTCATCGGTGTCCACACGCACCACCACTGCAAACTTGCCTGGATGCTGCTTGGCGCAGTCGAAGAGATACGTATTGTCGTAGACGCCTCTGTGCTGGACAAGGACCGCCTTGTCGATGCCGTTGGCCTCCATCTGATAGAGCAACAGGTCTATAGGCTCCAGCCAGCTGTGGCCTGCGTGGGTGTAGGAGTCAATGATGGTCACGAGAACCTCCGGGAATGTCATGGGAATAAGCGCGGCCCATCCTACCACTGTGGCTACTGAGCGGGGGAGGGGCTTGGACACAGCAGCGCCGCTGGCGTACCATCCGACGCACTACGGCGATAAGGGGATACATGGGGCAGTTCGATGACAAAGTGGTGGTGGTTACAGGCGGCAGCTCTGGCATTGGTGAGGCTGCTGCGAATCTGTTTGCCCAAGAGGGGGCAAAGGTGGTTGTGGCCTCTCGCGGCGCGGAGAACGGAGAGCGTGTGGCTGAAGGGGTTAGGGCGGCTGGCGGCGAGGCGCAGTTTATCCAAACGGACGTTGCGGATGAAGCGCAGGTGGAGGCCATGGTGCTGGGCGCGGTATCACACTATGGCGGCATAGATGTGGTCTTCAACAACGCAGGCGCTGGCCCCAGGGGCGCATGGCAAGAGGATGAGGAGTCCTGGCGCCACACTATCGAAACAGTGGTGTCTGGCACGTTCTACATATGTAAACGAGCAGTCCCCATCATGGAGGCGAGGGGCGGTGGGGCCATCGTGAACATGTCGTCAATAGCAGCTATCAGCGGCAACCTGCCTGACTATCACCCCGTCCACGGCCTGGCGCTCTCTCATCACGCCAGCAAAGGGGCTATCGACTCGTACACTCGTGCTTTGGCTGTTGAAGTGGGCGGCATGAACATACGTGTGAATTGCGTGCGCCCTGGCTGGATATCCACTCCCTTGACCAACCGTAATAAGGAACGAGCGGAAACGGTGACTGCGCCCTTCTTTGTGGGGCGGCAGGCGCTCAAGTACAACGGCACATCGGAGGACGTGGCTCACGCAGTCGTGTTTTTAGCGTCGCAGAGAGCGCGGTTCATCACTGGCCAGATACTGGCGATAGATGGCGGCTATACATTGACGTAAGAGCGATTCTGCTACAATCGCTGCGACTTTCAAGCTACGTTCATTATTCATTGAGGAGAGGGACTTATGCCCGGTTCAACCATTGGCGAAATTGTTGACCTTCAGGTGCCAGACGGCACCATGCGCGTATTCACGGCCCGTGGCGAGGTTGGCGGTGTGGGCGCGGGTGATTGGAAGTACCCTGCGGTTATTGTCATCCAAGAGGCCTTTGGGACAAATGACCAGATTCAGGGATGGTCCCGCCGGCTTGCCGCAGAGGGGTATTACACGGCCGCTCCAGTGCTTTACCACCGAAACGGGATAAACCCAACGACAGCCTACGATGCTCAAGAAGAGTTCATGAAGCTCAGGCTGGGCGTTTCCAACGAGGCGATGGCCACGGACCTCACTGCGTTGATGGACTACTTCAAGCGCTCTCCCAACGTGGATGAGACACGGGTGGGGATTGTGGGCTTCTGCATGGGTGGGACGGTCTCCTTCATGGCAGCAGCCAGGGTTCCTGGTATAAAGGCGGCGGCTGTCTACTACGGTAATCGGATACTTGTGCCTGATGTGGAGGGCGGCCCCACGCTCCTGGATGAAGCCTCCAACATCAAGTGCCCGCTCATTGGCTTCTATGGGGCGCTGGATGTGAATATGAAGGCTGAACAACTGGAGATGGTGAAGGGCAAGCTGAAGGATGCGGGGATTGATGCAGACATCAACTTCTATGAAGGGGCAGACCACGGCTTCATGCGTGATGATGACCCTGACGTGTTCGACAAAGCGGCCTCTGATGACGCCTGGGAGAAGACGCTGGCCTTCTTCAAGGAACACCTGTAGAAGTAACGCCGCCGAGCCTTACGGCGGCGATGTTTGATAGAATGCCCGCGACATTCACGAGGAGGAATCTTTTATGGCAGTTTCGACCGTACTTGAAATCGTTGATATCCCCGTAGCTGAAGGCTCCATGCGTGGCTACGCAGTCCGTCCGGGGAGCACAGAGGGGGCCGCTGGCTCTGCTGATGAGGCTTACCCATCCATCATCGTTATCCAAGAGGCCTTTGGCGTAAACAACAACATCCAGCGCATCACTCGTAGGATTGCCAGCGAGGGGTTCTTTGCCATTGCGCCGGTGCTGTTTCACCGTAAGGGCGCAAACCCCGTGGCGCAGTATGGCGACATGGAGACCGTTGGCAAGTATCGTGAAGGGCTGACCAACGACCTCACTGCTCAGGACATTGGCTCCGTGATTGATTTCATGGACCGCTATTACCTGTCGGACGCTGGTAACGTTGGCATCATTGGCTTCTGCATGGGCGGGACAGTCTCCTTCTTGGGCGCGGTCACACAGCCCCGTATCAAAGCCTCGGCGGTCTTCTACGGCGGCGGCATCGTGAACCCACCGGCTGAGGGTGGCACGCCGCTCGTAGAACGGGCAGGGGAGATCAAAGGCTCAGTCATGGGGTTCTTTGGCGGGCAGGACCAGATGATACCGCCAGACCACGTGGACAAAATCAGAGATACGCTGAAAGGCGCAGGCCTGGAGTCTGAGGTGCACTATTACCCTGATGCGGGTCACGGCTTCTTCTGCGACGACCGGGAGAGCTACAACGAAGTCGCCGCCAACGATTCTTGGGAGAAGACGCTGGTCTTCTTCAACAAGCATTTGAAGGGGAAGTAATCGGTTCACTACTAACTGCGAATGTGATGAGGCCCCGGGTGACCGTAACCGGGGCCTCTCGCTATCTCCCTTACCTGCCAGGTAAAAGGCGCGTGTGGTATTGTGGCGTGACCGCGTGGCATTCCGTTGGCCATGTGTGCCCGATACTCCAGGAGAACCTGAATGGCACAGCCCATCGTCCGGGCCACGGTCTTTTACGGGTGGTGGGTAGTAAGCGGTCTGGCGGTCCTCAGGCTACTGAGCAGCGGCCTCTGGGTGTACGGCAGGAGCACATGGCTGCTGCCTCTTGAGCGAGACCTATCGCTTGACCGCGCGTCCATCTCTCTCGTCTTTACTGCGGGCACCCTCCTTATAGGTGTTACTGGTTTGCTGGCTGGCTGG
>Ga0302135_10002880_pt1 | contig 10326 bp, 3 predicted proteins | sample CBN3_surface_MG_FD_203119 | JGI IMG/M metagenome (GOLD analysis project Ga0302135, IMG submission 203119) | Marine microbial communities from Western Arctic Ocean, Canada - CBN3_32.1 | ecosystem: Environmental > Aquatic > Marine > Oceanic | place: Canada: Western Arctic Ocean | collected 2017-09-15 | reverse complement strand
CAAGCTAGATGTTGAATTTAAATTAATTAATTAAGATATGGCAGTTAAATCGACAATAGGCACTCAATACGCCCCTGGGCAAAATCCATATGATACATATGTAAGTTTAGAAGGGGCAGCTAAAGATATTGATGCTGATATAGAAAGAAGTCAAGTTGTTAAGCAAAGGGAGGAGCAAAAAAGGCTTAGAGACATGCAGTTAGCTGATATTAAATCTAAAAATATGCAGGGTTTAATGCTTTCTTCTGAAACAGCATACGAACCTCTTCAAAGCTATATGCAAAGCATGAGTAGGAATCTTGTTGACCAATATAGTGATTTAGTTAGTAAATTTGACAATGGAGATATTGATAGTACTTATTTTGCTGCAGAAACAACTAAATTGCAAGGGCAAGTGCCTCAGGTTAAAGGAATGGTAGACGCTATTTCAGCCACCGCTGGCTCTTATGCTGAAGGACTTGCTAACGGAACATTAAGTGGCGCTATACCTGTGGATCAAGAAATGTACTTTCAAGCTATACTTGATAACAGAGGTAACTTTGCCGTGGATGACAACAATATATTAGTGTTTCAAGGTGAAACAGCCGATGGTACACCTTTCAGTATTCCAGCTAATAAATTAAATCAAATGCCACAACCAATAGGTAAAGTGGATGATTTTCAAAGTTTGATTTTACCAACAGTTGAGGCAATGATGCAACCTAAAGAAAGAAGTATCGGTGGTAGAGTTGTCAATGCTAGTGTACTTGGACCGACAGCTGATAATCCCGCTGGATCCCAAGAATGGCAGAACGGTATAGCTGCATCTTTTGATAAGTTTTTAGATACTTATCAAGAAAACGGTTTAAAATCTTTAGCTGTTGATCATGCTGGCTACACTATAGAAGAAATGAATGATGCTTTAAATTCTGGTAGTTATGAAGGTCCTGATGGTGAGCAGTTTAGCAGTAGACTTGAATATGACATGGAAAGACTATACCACGATAAAGCTGCAGAAAATTATGTTTATAAAGAAATGGAAAATGCTAATCAACTAGTAAATGATAATAAACGAATAGCATTGCAAATTCAGCAGCAGAATGCTGATACAGCTAGAATTAATGCTGAAAGATCTATACAATCAGGTAGAACTGAAGGTGAAAGGCAAAACTATAAATCAGCTCAATATTTATCAGAAAAAGTACCAATGCCTACAAGAGAAAATATTACAACTTGGGGAAGTGGATTACCTACAGGTGATAAAACTGTTGGGTTTCAGAATGGGAAATATTATATAGTTGAAAAAGGAAACGCTGTGTATACAATTCCTGATTCTACATTAGACAATCCAAACGACTTAGCTAAACTTTTGTCTTCTCAAATATACAATATACCCGCTTATGATACTAATTTTAATTATAAAGTTGGACCATTAAATAAATTAGCGAACTTTTTTAAGCGTAAAAAATAATATTATCTTATGGAAGAATATGATGAGTTCGGTAATTTAATTATTAAAGAAGAAGAGTTAGACCAAGATGCAGGTTTTGTTGGTGATTTTAATATACCAGAAAATATTAGCAATATGGCTCCTCCTCCTATTGATATAATTGACGAAAACCCTGTAGATCCAGTGGATTTATGGAGCCATGGTCGTAGAAATTTAGATGAAACTGTTGAGGAAAGAGAAGCTAGACAAGAAGCTGAACTTGTGGCTTGGAGAGAGCAAACTAATCAAGATCGTTATATTTATAACAAAGCTGGAGAAGTTGTTTTAGATGAAATTACAGGTCAACCTGTTCTAAAGGAATTGAGTTCTTTTGATAAAATTTTGAATAGTTTCGGGAACATGGCTGATCAAATACAACAGGCTATACCTAATGCATCTTTTGGTATTAACAGTATTGTAAGAAAAGTTTTTGGAGATGAACTTATTGATAGTTTTTTAGCAAACGAAGATATACCACAGTTTTTTAAAGATTTTGGTACAATGACAGCTGAAGAAGCTGATGAAGCTTTACACCAATGGCAGCTGCAAGAAGCTGAAATGCAAGAAACTGGAAGCATAACAGAAGGACTTAAAAACTTTGATCTAGGCGAACTTACAGCAGGTTTAGTAAATGGTTTAACATCTATAGGTTCAACGGCTGTAACAAGCGCACTATCAGGTGGTACTTCTTTAATACCAGAAATGACAGGTAGAGCTTATGTTCATTATAACGAAGCTTTGGCGGAGAAAGAAGGTAAATCCTTAGGTGAATACATGGAAGAAACTGATGGTGGAGAAAACACCTGGACTTCTATAGGTATTGGTATTGCTGGTGGTTTATTAGAAAGAGCCGGATTGAAAGGTGCAGGCAAGATGATGGTAAACGGTTTAGTTAAGTCTGGTATGAATAAAACTTTTTCTAATGTTTTGCTATCTGGAAACAAAGAAGGTTTAACAGAATGGTTTCAAACAGGTTTAGAAGCGGTTAACGTTGCGTCTGCTAAAGATGAAGATAAATCTGATGCAATGCAAGAAGCTATGTTTTCTCAACAAGGCTTAGAATCATATCTACAAGGTTTTGTTGGTGGTGGAATAATGAGAGGTGGGCCAAAATTTGATAATAGTGAAGGCAAACTTAAACTTAGAAAAGCAACTGCAGCTATGAGAGGTTACAGTGAAACTATTGCTCAAAATGATGCGATAGAAGAAATTGCAAATTTAAGAAAAACATTATCAACAACTACAGATCCCCAAGTAAAAGCTGAAATTGAAGCTGGTGTAAAAATACAAGAAGCAAAAGTAGCAGATATCACACTAAGATCTCAAGCAAAAGTAAACAAATTAACTGAAGAACAAGTTGATAAAGTGTCTAAAATACAAGACGATATTGATACTATTAGTAGCGGTGTTTCTGAATTAGATCAAAAATTTGAAGATGGAACAATAACTCAAGAACAAAGAAATGCTGCTGTAAAAACATATGAAGAGCAGTTTTTAGTAAAACAAGAAGAATTAAACAAAATAGCTTCAGAATCAGAATCAAGAATACAGCCGAAAAGTTTATTTAAAAATAGAGATGAAAAAGCTTTAGAGCTTGTTGCCCTTTACAATGACTTAGACAGTGCTGTTATAAATGGTGATACTGATTTAGAAGCTGATTTAAATTCAAAAATATACTTAGCAGAACAAGCTTTACAAACCATAGACAGTATAGTTGCTGAAGATAGTGTTGTTTTATCTGAAAAGGCACAAGAATTATATGATACTAGGGGCGTCGAAGCTTTAAATAGTATAGTAGAAACTCAAGAAGGTACTATAAGAAAAGTAGCAATTGATAAATTAAATTCTGTACCTAGAAATCGCAGATACGAAGGAGATGTTGATGCTTTAGCAAGTGAATTAAGATATGGACCAGAAGGTGTTGCTAAGTTAATTGAAACTTATAACCCTGAGACTGGCGTTCCAATAGCAGCTTATATAGCTGAGCAACTTCCTAGAAGAGTTCAAAGAGCTGCAAAAAAAGTTTTATCTCAAGATAATAATGTAGACTTTAATTCAGCTGAAGCAGCTAATTTATTAATTGAAGAAGAAAGTGATTTTGAAGTTAAAATTGGTTCTAGATTTCTAGCAGATCAACTTAAACTTCCAATGGCTTTAATTGAAAAAGCTAAAAACATAATACCTGCTGGTTTACAAAAAGCTGTTAATGAATTACAAAACAATAAAGAATTAACTGCTAAAAAAAGACAAGCTATTGCTGAGCAAGCTGTAGCTAGCATATATGATAGCCAGTTAATTAAAGATATAAAAGCAGAGATTGGTAAAAATACAAAAACTAAAGAAGATTTTTCTAATTATTTAAACAGAAATTATAGACCTCTAGCAGCTGCTTTTTTAGCACAAAAAGCTGGACAAAAAGGAACTGGTATATCTAAACAATGGTCTATGTTTGCCCCTACAATATCAGAGTTTGTAGATTACTATGAAGGAAAAGACATATCTTTAGATGTTAAAAGCAGATCACAGACCATTAGCGACAGGAAAGCTGCATTAGCGGAAGCTGTGTCAAATCAAATAGCAGAAGATGTTAGAACCGAGTATCTGTTGGCTAATCCTATAGAAGCTAAAAAAATAAACGAAGCGGCTAATAAAGATGTTAGTTCAGAGAGAACTATTATTATTGCTAAAAGCAAGTTAAATAACGAAAGTTTTGAAAATACTATCTCTGCTTTTGAATTTGAACAATTTCAAAAAAGTTTAGAAAAAACAAAAGAAGATTTTGCTGAAAATTCATTAGATTGGAAAATACTATTAGAAAATGAAGGCATTGAAGATTTTAATTTAAATAACGAAGAAAGAGTACAAACTTTTTTAGAATTAGTTGAATCAACTGGATTAACTAAATTACTTCCAGCTAGCTTTTTTAGACAATTCAACGGAACCACAGATCCTTCATCAGTAATAAGAGGAGGAAAAGTTTTTTATCAACTTAAAAATGGAGGAGAAGTTGAAGCTGTTACAAAAATAAACAATAAAGGTGAAGAAGTTTTTACTTATCCTCCAGAATATGGTAAAAACGGAAAAGGTAAGTTTAAAGATTCTTTACTTAGAACACGTAGAGGTCATGTATTTTTTAAATCAGTGTCTGATGCAGATGCATGGATAGCTGAAAATGGTCCTTTTGCTGCTGAATCTGAATTATATAAAGATCTTTTTACACCAACTAGTTATGATAAAATTGTAAATGGAAGAAGAGAAATTAAATTAGAAAATGATTTTAAAAACCCTGAATTTAAAAAACAACAAGAAAATAAATTAAAAGCTTTAAAACAAATTTTTAATATATTTGAGGATTTTATTGCTAAAGATCCTGAAAGCAATAATGAGCCTTCAACTCAAGCACAAAGAAAAGCTGTAATAGGTGGTCTTTTAAAGTCTTCTTCAGGATGGCAAGGTCATTTTATGAGATTAGCTTCTCCAGTTAAATTTACTTCTAAAGGTAAAATGTTTGATTATTCTAAAAATCCTAAAGGTAAAGCTTTGTTTACAGAAGAACACACTCTTCCAGCTTCAGCTGTAGCTAAATTTTTATTCAGGCAAGCTATAAATGGAAAAGTAAATGATAATTTCAATTTAATTGAAAAAAATTATTTTCAAGGGGCTTTGTTAAATGTGAATGACGATAAATTAGCTGGCATTGGAGTTGATGGAAGACGTTTTTCATATAAAAGCAAAACTCCAGAAGGATGGATGTTGACTGATAATATATGGGCTAGATATTTTAATGCAAACGTTAATAATGTTAATGGTGGTATAGATCCTAATAGCATAATACTAAGTAATGGTCAAACTATAGCTGAATTTTTTGGAGTAGGTTTAGATGGAATAACATCAAATCCTGATTTAATAAATGCTCAACAAAATGTTGTTACTGAAAAAGCTGATCCTACTGAAAGAATAATTGGAAAAGGTAAAAAGAAAATATATGACGAAAAAGCAAACATTGAAAAAACAAGCGATCAAGCCGCTGAAGGTTTAGCCGCTATATTAGAGGCTAACTGGAATAAAAATGGTGATCAAAATTTTGAAATAGTAACTGATAAAGCCAGAATAGAAAAAATATTAGCTGAAGAGGGTGTTGAAGGAGTTGAAGCTGAAAACGCTTTAAAAAACAATGCAGGTTTTCAAATAATTGGTACTAGTAAAATATTTATAGATTTAACAGAAAAAGGATCTTTAAATACTACTATACATGAATCAGGTCATGTTTGGAATCAAGTTATTTTTAACTCAGCTCCAGAAGTTTGGAACGATATAATTTCTAGAGTTAAAAAAACTGGATTATTTGATACTGTTTTTAATAAAATAAAAAATGATCCTGCTTACGCTGGTTTAATAGAAAAGTATAATAACGGAGATACTTTTGGATTAGAAAATGAAATTTTTGCAAGAATATTAGAAGATTATGGTGCTAAAGCTTTAGGCACTAACAAAAATACTCTTTCTCAAATAAAAGATATCATAAGTAAATATATGACAGAACTAGCTAACATGCTAGGTTTTGATCCTACTACTAAAAACTTTGGAGATTTAACTTTAGATCAAATGATTGATCTTGCTGTTTCTGAAGTTGTTTCAGGTGATCCTTTGTCTAATTTTTCTAAACTAAAAGATTCAGAAGGTAAAACTTGGTATAAAAAGTCTAGATCAAATGTAGATCCTGAGTATAGAGCTTCTATTAACCCAGAATATCAAGGTTTAAAATCTTTAGAAAAATTTTACAAAGAAAGTAAAAATTTAATAGATGCTATTAAAAAGTCTTATGCAACTGTTAAAGATGTGATGACTTTTGAAGAATGGTCTGATTTTGTTGCTAAAACAACAAGTGAAGTACAAATAGGTAAAACCGCAGCAGAAAAAGCTTTGTTAATAGCTAAGGAGAATGCTGCTCAAAATGAGGTAACAAGACTTAAAAAAATAAAAGCTTTAAAAGAAACTGATAATTATGTTGAAGAAGATCAAAATAAAACATCTGAAGAGCTAGATAAAAAACTAGAAGAAGTTCAAAACGAGGCTATTGAAAAAGAAAAAACAAAAGCTGAAGGCCAAGCTGAAGGTTTAAATAAAAACTTTAGAAAAATAATTAATTCTATAACAGGCAGATTAGGTAGACCATCAAGATGGTTTATACCACCAAACGCAGAAGACATCAAAGGATTGCTTTATGCTTTCTTACCGGGTGGCGCGGATGGAGTTGCCGCTAAGAAGTTTTTTCAAACAACAATACTAGAGCCTTATTCTAGGGGAGTTGCTGCAGCAGAAGCTGAAATATTAGCTAAAACTAAGCAGTTTGCTGAAATGATGAAAGGTTTTAAATCCGATTTAAAAGAAACTATAGATGGCACACCTTATAGTAAAGGCCAAGCTATTAAAGTTTATAATTGGATTAAAAACGGAGTAAAAGTTGATATAGAAAAACAAAGTTATATTGACGCATTAGTACAAGCGGTTGAAAATGATCCTGAGCTAAAAGCTCTTGCTGATCAAATTGAACAAAATTTCCCAATAGAGTATAAGGCTTCTTGGAGAAATGATACGACTATCAATAAATCTATCTATGATGCTATTAATTCTGGAACTAGAGCTAAACATTTACAAGTATTTTCTGAAAATGTAGATAATATATTCAATAAAGATAACATGCAAGAAATTGAAAACTTGTATGGCAAAAAGTTTAGACAAGCTTTGCAAAATTCTTTACAGAGAATGAAAACTGGTAAAAATCGTGTTAGTACTGATGCTCAATCAAACGCGTTTTTAACTTGGATTAATAGAGCTGTTGCAACTACTATGTTTGTAAACACTAGATCTGCAGTTTTACAGCTACTATCTTCATTGAACTTTATAGGTAAGCCTGGTAATAATATATTTCAAGCCACAAGAGCATTGTTTAGTGATGGGTGGAAAAAAGATTTTAATACACTTTGGAATAGTGATTACCTTAAAAATAGAAGAGAGGGCGCTAAGTTCGATGTATTAGCGGATGAAATGTCTGAAGGCGATGTTAAGGGATTAGATAAAATTTTAAAGTTTGGGTTTCTACCAACAAGAATGTCTGATAGTTTTGCAATTGCCCTAGGTGGCGCTGCATTTTATAGAAACACTCTAAATGCTTTAATAAAATCAGGTGTTCCAGAAGCCGACGCTAAAAAAATGGCTATGGAGTCTTGGATTAATGCAGCTGAAGAATCTCAACAATCATCAGATCCTTCTAAAATATCTGAAATTCAATCAAGCTCTATAGGTAAGGTTATATATGCTTTTGCTAATACACCTTTTCAGTACGCACGTATAGTTAAAAGGAAATTACAAGACGTGGTTTCTGGAAGATCGGCAGCTGAAGGTGGGGGGAGCAGAGTTAGACAGGATATGCAAAGTGTCTTATATTATTCCGTAGGACAAGCCATGTTATTTAATGCCTTACAAACAGCTTTATTTGCAGTTGCATTTGAAGATGATGAAGATGAAAAAGAAAAATTAATGGATGAAAAAACATTATTATCCGTTGAAAGAGCTTTAACATCTTACGCTAAAAGTTTAGGTAATCCAGGGGCTGTCGTTGGGGCTGTATATAATGTAATAGCAGAAGCTGGTGAACAAGTTGATAAGTATGGTAAAATAGATAATCCATATAAAATAGCTTTAGAGGCTACAGCTATTTCACCACCACTTAATACTAAACTTAAGGATATAGTTGCTATAGGTAATATATATAAATATAATGAAAAAGAAATTAAAAATGATACTTTTAAACTTTCTCCTGACAACAAGGCTTTGGAAATTGTTGGTAACATTGCTTCATTCGGTGGTGTTCCTTTAGATAGAGTTATAAGAAAAACTCAAAACTTAGCTGCAATAGCTAATGAGGAAGCAGAAGCTTGGCAAAAACTATTTCTAGCTTTAGGGTGGAGTAAATGGGAATTAGGTTTACAAAACAATAAGTCAACTAGTTTCAATACTGATTTTAACACTGATTTTAACACTGATTTTAGTACTGATTTTAACACTGATTTTAACACCCCGTTTAATAAAACTGTTTTAAATAAAAACTTACCAAATGGAGTTATAGGTAGGGCTAACGATGATGGAACTGTTGAAGTGGATCCATCATTATCGCCAACTAAAAAAAAGGAGGTGATAGCTCACGAAAATCAGCATCAAAAAGACATGAAATCTGGTAAACTTGGATATGATGATGATTTTGTTTACTATAACGGAAACAAGCATGAACGTAAGGCTGGCAAAATAGAGTACAACGGTAAGAAATATATAGAGGGTCATCCCAAACTACCTTGGGAAGCGACTGCAAACAAGGTAGAAAGACAAACAACTTAAAATTATAATTATGGCTAAAAAAAAGAATAAAAAGAAAGGCTTACTATGGGAGAAAGGGGATCTTGGTGTTAATACTAATATAACGGGTGACAAGGGCATTGGACTTTTTGGGAAGTTTGGTATTGGTAAAGAGTATGGGAAAAGGGATGTTGGTGCCATAAAAACTAAAGAAGAAGAGCTTAATAAAACTACGAAGGGTAAAAATGACATTTACAAAAATGATAAAGGTGAGATTGTTAGCGAATATCTAAGTGAAGTAGACACAACCAATAAATACAAAGGGAAAAAAGATAAGCTTGGCGCTGACAAAGGCAAAAAACTAGATAGAATAGAAAAAAGAGTTGGAAATAGAATAGCAGCAAAAGAAGAAAGAAAAAACTATCGAGCAGCTAAATTAGCTAAAAGAGCAGGTATGTCACCTGATCAAGCTAAAGATTTCATGCAAAACCGTAGAACTAGGTTTAATCAAGCTGTTGGTGAGTTTGGTAGGGCTTTAGGTTCTGGTGGCCAAATGGATTGGGGAAAGTTGGATAAAAGACTTTATAGAAAAAATCCTAAAGGTAGCAAAGGGCCTGGTACTCTACAAGCTGTTAGCGATGGTAAAGGAGGCACTTACGATGCTACGGCTCCGTATAAAGGAACTAAAGAGAAAGGTTATGCTGATAGGGGTATGGCTAGGGATGAACCAGATAATTATACTAAAATACTGGGACCAAAGGTTAATATAAAGCCATTGGAACCCCTTAAGCTAAATGCTTTTGGAGCTATTGAAGGAGGGACACCGGGAAAAAAGAAGGAGGTTTTAAATAAGAAGACTAAAGAGATTGTTGATCCGAATACTGTGTTAAAGGAAGAAGAAAATGCTGATTTGGGTAATGATCAACCAGTAGCGTCAACAGGTACTACTAGCTTAACTTTTAAGGATCCGGAGGGTATTTATACTAAGAAACAACTAGAAGAAAAGGGGTATTCTGGCCAGGTCCCTGAAAAAAAATCCTGGTGGAGTCGATTAACGGCATCTAATTATGAAAAAGATGTTGCTGAGCAAAAAAGAATAGCGGCTTCAAAATTCAAAAATGATACTCAACAATTTCCCACAGAAACTGAACTTACCGAAATAGATTTTGATAATTCAATAACCGGCTTAAATAATTCCCGGTTTAATAAACTAGGAGGGCCTCCTAAACTAGATGATAGAAGTACTATACAAGGGAATATGATTAATGCTAAAGGTAGAAGGGGAAGATAAATAAAAAAAGGGGGAGCAAACCATTACGGCAAGCTCCCCTTTTAATTGTTTATGGTAATAATAAACCTATTATAATACCAACTACAGGCCCTATTATTGCCCATCGTTCTAATAATCTAATTTTTTTTAGTTCTTTGGCTGTAAAAACATTATCAGATGTGTCGAGTATTAAGTTGCCAGCTTTCTTTTTAGCCTCTTCAACTCGATTTTCTAA
>Ga0302135_10002879_pt1 | contig 10326 bp, 10 predicted proteins | sample CBN3_surface_MG_FD_203119 | JGI IMG/M metagenome (GOLD analysis project Ga0302135, IMG submission 203119) | Marine microbial communities from Western Arctic Ocean, Canada - CBN3_32.1 | ecosystem: Environmental > Aquatic > Marine > Oceanic | place: Canada: Western Arctic Ocean | collected... | reverse complement strand
ATGACCTTGACCCGATATACCGTGAATTGCTCGACCGACCGATTACCATAACGCTTGGCCTAATCGCTCCGGACGGTCGGGTCAGCCTGACGCCGATGTGGTTCGATCACGAAGGTGACAAGATTCTGGTGAATACTGCGGCCCATCGCTCAAAATGTGAGTGGATCCGTAAGAACCCGGAATTGACGGTCCTCGTCGTCAACCCCGATAACCCCTACCACTGGATACAGATCCGTTGCACTGTCGAGGACGAGGTGCGGGAATGGGAGGCCAGCGGTGAGCGGGTTACCAAGCAACTCGACAAAATTTGGACAAAATACACCGGTGAGAAGCCGCCCTATGGTCTGCGGGATCCAAAAATTGAGGAAAAAAGGGTTTTATTCGTGTGCCGTATCGACCGGGTCGCAACTTTCGGCAAACCCGACTGACATGAAAATTTAAAGGAAAACTCGAACTTATCCTGTTTCGAGACCCTTTTATAGGAGAGCAAGTCGGGTAGGCTCACGTCATCGACATTGATGGAGGTTCCGATGAAAATTTCTTTCATAATTGTTTTCTTGGCTGTTATCGGTGGAGTTGGATATTTAGCGACCCTCGCAACCGAAGATCGTATGCAAATTTGCGCGTCGATTCTTGGCCAGGCTCAATGCCTCTCTTGGTTCGGCAACAATTAAACCACCTCGTCGCTCTCGTGTATCCAGCGGATCGTGTTTGGTTGACCGGCGGCGGCCGAAACTGATCGATCGGCTTCACGCCAGCCGGCGAGGGTCTTGAGCCAGAAGATCGCTGCGGCGACAGCGCCAGGGCCTTCGCCAGTGGAGATGGGAAAAGGGTTGCCTGCGCGATCCGCCTGGACGGCGCCGCCATCGAGCTCCTCGCGGTAATGGCGACGGAGACAATACTCCTGGATACCGAGAATGTCGGCGGCCATCGTTTGAGTGGTGCCTTTGCCGGTCATCGTGCGAACTTGGGCGCGGGCGGGTCTTATATCCCTACGCCGCCTCAGAGGCCTAGTCTTGGGATGGGCTGCTCCCTCGCTTCGTTCAGGACTAGTCGACAATGATCCATTCCTTGATCACCCTATTCTCTCGCCTGTTGCGTGGCGACGATCCTGCCGCCACCAATCAAACCATCTTCGAACGCGCGCAAGATTGCCCCATTCTTTTCCAACATGATTCGATAAACCTTGAGGCCGAATTGTTCCAATATTTCTATTTCAAAACCTTCAAGGCGTGCGATTATTCGTTGATATTGTTTGATAAAAATAGCACTGATGTCTTCACGCTTTTGAACGGACAAACCACACTCAGTGAGCAATTCGCAATAGCGCGCTATTGTCGCCATGTTCGTCGAAGCAGTGGCCTCGTGGATTTCCTGTGATTGCGCCGCCTCCATTTCAGCGGTCTGAAGCCAATCCGAAAAGGCGATTGTTCCGCCCGGCGCTAGGACCCGGACGCATTCCAAAATCAGCTTGGCTTTGTCCGGAACGTGACACCACGCATCTTGCCCCAAAACCACATCGAAACAACCGCCGTCGAATGGCATGTCGATCGCGTTGCCTATCTGAAATTCCGCAAGGTTTTGAAGTCCACGGCCCTTCGCGCGACGCCTCGATTCCTCAACGTTAGTATCGACCAGATCCAAGCCGGTAATCCGGCAACCGCGAGACTCCGCCAAATGCAGCGCTGGCCCGCCCAAACCGCTGCCAACATCCAGAACACGAGATTTCTTTGTGATCCCAGCGTAATCGGCGAGGGTATCCGTGGACTGCGTGCCGCCAATCGATAGATAGTCGTCGCTATATAGTTTCTCGATCAGCGCCGAGCCGAGCTGACTGTAATTCTTGCGTACCGCTTCGACGCTCATACCGCTTCCTCGAAGTTTTGACGGGGAGTAAACCGGGGTTTCCTAAGTAAGAGGCCCCCAACCGGCATAGTGTTGTTCGGATTAGCTTAGCTTGCAACCAGCTTACTTCAAGTCCATAGGGGTCGTTTTTGGAATTCTAAGCGTTCGTGCCCTACCGCGCTTGCCCAGGTATTTCGTATTCTTCATCTCCAGGTGGATGTTATCGACTGGTACACTGGAAAAGAGCAAGATTGGATCCTGACGCCTACGGTTGAGCTCGGAGATGGACGAAAGCTCAGGCAGCAGGAATTGTTCAACGCCGGGTTGATGAATTCCTTCACGTTAAACTGGATGATCGAGGAGGGCGAAACCGCCACTATGAAATAGTCCACCGGCGAAGAGATACATTTTGGCCTGACACTTGCGATGCGCCGGGTTGCCGAGACCTACCGGCCAACACTTATAAACCGACCAACGAAATTCTACTGCTCGCATCCGCGCAAGCCGACCTTAAATTCCTTAAACTTTACGAATCGACGGCTTCCCTTGACGGATCTCGCACCACCAACCGGTTAATATAGCGCAAGGCCTCGTGGGAAACGGACCTTGACGAGCAATCAGCCAATCGATTGATAAACCCAGGGATCACGTTCGGTGCGACGGCGCCACGAATTCTCGGCAGGAGCGTGTAAAGTGCTTGGAAAATTAATCGGTTATTCTTACTAGGCAAAAGACCCCTGTGGAAGCCTGAGGTATCCACAAGAAACGCGTCACCCGCCCGCCCGGTAATTGTCTCCAAGCGTTCAGCACCGAATATTGTTTCGATATCTCTGTCACTTGCCCGAACGTTACCGAGCATGCGCTTTGCTATCTTCCCAAGCCCCGGCTTCAGTTGCTCCATCGCCAGGATACGTTCGTCGAGGAAGGCTTGCGAGGCGGATCCGGGTATATAGACATGCGGACCGGCGTGTTCGTCCACATCGGTCAAATAGACGAACAGTTTGACGAATTTGTAACATGCTTGATCCACATGAAATAGCTGTGGGCCCATGGCTTGCTCCCGGTTCGCGAACGACCACCACAACTCATAATGCTGGATGGTTGGAGGAGCGTCGAGATAAGCCCCCACCCTCGCCAACACGTCCGGGTGATTGGCAAGCTCCGCTAGATGACTGGCGGTCGCAGCGGTTTCCTGATCGTATACCGCGGCGTTGACTGAGTCCGGAACGGTCTCGAATTGAAATTGTCCCGGCACCACGTCCCACTGATCGGTTAATGGGCGATCCATGATCGATTCGCGGACATCTAAGACTTGCTTTTCTGTCAACCGTACCCCCAATCGGCAGAATCCTCGGGTTCGCAGTTGCTCCACATCTGGTTCGAAGGTCGCGTCGTCACCTCGCGGCTCGATCGGCGAAATATCGAGCTCCTTGTTGAGAAAACGAGCGACCGTTTTCGCCATTCTTGGATAATCCCGCTTATCTAAATCGTAACGCAAATGAACGAGGAACCTCCGATACCATTCCGGATTATTGTAGTCGAACAACGCATCAGCATGCTCTCGAGAGGGCTGCTCGAACATATCATCCACATCGATTCCGCTGACATCAGCTTTTAAAATGAAGCACCCATTGGACCGATTCCAGTCATCCCGTATCTTTTGGTTACCTTAGAAAAAGACGTAGGATCGGACCACGACGTTCTTGCGGCAGGGAGCGTCGTTGGGTGCGGTAGGGTCGATGCAGGCCGTGTGGAATGACCAGCGCGAGATGGAGCCATCGACGATGGAATCGTAGCACTTGAGCATCGAGACTTCGGTGGGTTTCTGCTCGGGAAACCAGTACCAATCGTGCTCAGGGCGGTGGGTGAAGCGTGTGGTCTCGCCGACCCGGTCGTCATAGACCCGGTAGTTGGTGATGTATGGCTGATTGGCGAAAGAGGGCCAGGCGCAGAGCACGAAGGGGTTCTGGCGCACCGTCTCCATCGGCTTGGCGAGGTTGATCGACATGAACCGCCGAGACATTTTAGCGTCGGCCTGCGCTCCGGTATAGTACTGCTCACGGCCAAAATTCCGTAGGTTCTTGGTGAGCAATTCGCGGCAACGTACCCGGCCGCTGTTGTCGTTCAGGTCGTTGTGCACGAGGTTGGCGTAGTTGGCGTTCACGCCCGGATTCTTGTTGTCCTGGTCTTCCGTGCGGTCGCCTTCGTAGTCCTGGTCAAACACATCGTGGTTGTACACCAGCGCATCCGTCGCGCCGGGGAAGAATTCCAAGAGAAGTTTTTCTATTTCCGGATAGAACACGCGCTCTACCTCGGCGGCGTCGTAAAAATTCTCGCATCTAGATTCGCAATGGGCCAGCGACACGCCAAGCGCGTCCATGCACTCCGGGCTGTTGGGCGAGAGACCCGGGTGGTATTGCTCTATGCGCCGGGCGTCGCGAAGCACCTGCGGGAAATACAGACATCGCCGCGTGTTGTCCTGCTCATATTGGCGGAACGCCTCGGCGTCGTCCGCGCGCGCCGGGGTTCGCCAGAGTGCATTGGACGAGACGATGGAATAGGACGGCTGCTCGTTGATGGAGTAGCGCAGCGGCAGTGCAACGCCGCCTTCGGGGACTTTGATATTGTTCGCTCGAATATACGCCAGACACTCCGAGTATTCCTGAAAACCGACGCCCCACTTGGTCTCGATGGGGCCGGGGGGAGCGTTGTCGAGCAGGTCGATAACGGCCTGCCTCTCGGCAATTTGGATGAACGCCGCTTCCGTTGCCGCGGCTGTTCCCCCATCGCCGTTCCGATCGAACGACATGTAGGATAAACCGCCGTTCGCGGCGATCGGCGGCATCTGGCCCTCGGTAAGTTGCAGGGGAGGTACATAGGTCCGCGAAACCGTCTCCTCTATTCTCGCGACATGGCTCTCGTTGACCCTGAGCTGATCCATGGCTTCCTCCCGTTTGATGACGCGGCATCGTGGCACACAGGGGTTGTATTTGCCAAGGTTTGTCCGTCCGGCCATCCGATCCTACGTCGCCGGAATCGCCAGCGGTAAGCCCTATCTGATCGACGCGAATATCGGCGGCGACTTGAACCCACCGGGTGCGGTAGTTTGGGAGCTTCCCGGGATCGGCACCAACCGGCCGGCGATCGGAGAACGTTACATTCCCGGAAAGTGAGAGATGTCCGATGCGGGTTCGTCTTTCGTACCGCGTGATGTTCAGGTTATAGTTAAGTTTTCGGGACGCCAAAAGATCTTCGTACCAAACTGAGAATTCTCGAGCATGACCTCACGCTTTGACAAACTGGGTTTCGAGGCGCGTGCCATCGCTTCCACGCCCGACGGGAGTGGTTCCATGCCTAGCCACGCCGAACCGTTTCGGCTTTTCCATCACCCTGCCAGTAGCGCCTCGATGCGGGTCAAGCTTTATATCAGCGCCCGTGGCGTGCCGACGTCGCTGGTGGAGTTGGTAAGTACCGGTCTGGAGACCGACCATCGTGGTATCATGGTCTTCACGATGCCAGAGGGCGACCCGGTGACCGAGGCGTTGGGCACCACCGATCTGAAGGCCTTCAATCCCGAAGGTCGGATTCCGGTTCTGCTCCTGCCCGACGGACGTAAGATGACTCAGTCAGGGCCGATCATCGATTTCATCGAAGATCACATCGATGACGGCCAAGGGCCGCTATTGCCCGATGATCCGTGGCAGCGCGCTAACGTCAAGAGGATCATGTGGATCGTCGCCGCCGATACCCAGCCCTATCAGAACATCCCTTTCATTATCCAGGCCATGGGTGAGTGGGGGATGATCAAGGACACACCAACCACCCACCCGTTGCGCCTGCATTTCATCCGTCGCGAGTTTGGCGCGATCGAGGGCATCATTACCGAGAGCGCTGGGCGGTTCGTGGTCGGTGATCAGGTCACGCTAGCGGATTGTTTCCTAGTCCCGCAGATCCGTAACGCGCTGCTCTCAGGCATAGATCTCACCGCCGAGTTTCCGGTGATGGCGCGGGTTTTCGGAAATCTGCTGGAGGAGCCGAGAATCAAACCCGTGGTCGACGCGGCTGGCGGCGCTGTACAGCCACTGGCGTTTGATGCCAAGAAATTCGAGGTTTACGCGAAGACCTGACCAACCGATCGGAATACCTTCTCTAAATTATCAGGACTTCCGCATCAGGGCTGGCACAACCGCCTGACTCGCTAATAACAGGTGGAGCACTCAATCCAAGAAGGTCAACCTTGTGACGGGCAAACCTGCTCGAAAGCCCCGCCACCCGGTAGGGTCAAGGCTAAATTTCATGGGAAAATACCGCTATTGGCGTTACGGTTCCGACGCCCCGCGAGTCTCCACGGCAGAGTTGGCCCTAAGCATGAGAATTCCTAATGATGCGACAGGCGCGTTCTGCCGACACAATCACGTAGCTTTGGCGGGCCGGCGCAATGGGAGCCTCGCCGGCTTAGATTTTGGCGTTAAAGATATCTTCGACATCGCTCAGACTACATCCAGCTTCGGCAATCCAGTGTGGTTTGAAACCCACGAACCTGCCCTTGAAACGGCGCCCGCCGTAAAGCGATTGCTGGATGCTGGCGGCTCGATGGTCGGCAGAACGGTGTCGGATGAGCTCGCGTACAGTCTCACCGGGGAGAACACTCATTATGGAACACCAGTAAACCCTCGTGATCCAGGCCGGATCCCAGGAGGCTCATCCTGCGGATCGGCCAGCGCCGTAGCGGCGGGGCTTGTTGACTTTGCCCTTGGCACCGACTGCGGTGGCTCGGTTCGGTTGCCGTCGAGTTATTGTGGCCTGCTCGGGATCCGTCCGAGTCTAGGTCGCGTTTCGACCGAAGGAGTCATACCATTCAGCGCCAGTTTCGACGTCATCGGTTGGTTCGCTCGAGACACGGGGGTTCTGGCGAATGTCGCTGAGATTCTGCTCGATATTCCACGAGCAGCCCGCGCGCCGGACCGCCTTATCATCGCGGTTGACGCATTTGGATTTGTTGACCCGTCCATCAAGCAGGCCTTGCAACCCGCGATAAACCAAGTCCGCGGCCATTTCCAACGCCACGACGAGAAAGCGATCTGCGATGATAGCCTCGAGGATTGGTTCAATGTTTTCAGAACCATTCAAGCCTCCGAAATCTGGGCTAACCACGGGCCATGGATTGAGCGGCACAATCCAACATTCGGTCCAGGTATTGACGAGCGGATGGAATGGGCAAGCAAAGTGCTACCCTGCCAAGTGAAGGACGCGCGCGCGCGTCAGATGATAATCATTGATCGGATCAACGACGTTCTAGGCGAGGACGATGTTCTTTGCATACCAACTTCGCCCAGGATCGCGCCGCTCAAAAATCAAGATGTCAACACGATCGAAGTCACCTACCGTCACCAAGCGATGGGCCTTCTTTGTATCTCCGGTCTCGGCGGGCTGCCGCAGATATCCTTGCCGCTAACGGAGTTAGAGTGCATGCCACTCGGGCTGTCGCTGGTCGCGCGCCATGGTAACGACGAGATGTTGCTTGAGGTTGCCAAATCCATCATGGAAAATTGAGGGTGGGTTCACCGGATCACCCTAGGGGTCGAAGGCGCCCACTGGATCTCCACCGTGGTTACTCATCATTGAAAGCGAAGTCGGTGAACGAGCGGTGGCCACGATATTGCTACCTAACCAAACTTCGTGATTAAACCTGGGCTACCATAGCCGGTACGAACCATCTTGAGACGAACACGTTGCGCGATTTAATGTCATTTGTGCGGTGATCAGCGGACATCGCGGCCCTTGAGCGTGTTGTCGTTGATAATGGTGGCTGGGCCATCGTGGGAAACGCGACTAGGGGAGCTGGGCCTAAAACCGAGCAAAACTGCATGCAAAGCCAATTGCCGATGCATCAGATGCCGACGTGTAGCGCGCGGACGCGTTCGGGGAATCCGTGCCAGTCGCCATCAGTTAGCGCCGATGTTGGATGGATGGTGGGGCAGTGGGATCAGGCGGGCTGCGAGGAACAAGAAACGGGAATTGGCCGTCACGGTGTTTATGCCCTCGAGGCCCTTGTAGGACAGCGGTTCTTAAATGACCTGCGAGCTCCACCAAGGTTACTTTGGGGTCCATATGAGTGGGCGCCGAGTAGTAGGTTAGCGTGGTCGATTATTCCAAGGCGGGGACCGAGGCGCTATGGGCCTGGATTGGTATAGACGCAAGCCCTCTGTCGCCGTTGGCGGCGTGGGTCCATTCTCGCGCAGGGATGACGACAGTTTTTTGGTTTGGCTAAAGATAAAGAATACCAGGGCGGCTTTGGCCTAACGGCATTAAACCACCATCATTCCCTCGACCTCAATTCCTGAACATCGCCTTAGCCTTGGCTGTCGGGTTGCTCACGGAATGAATGATATTGCCGCCGAGCGGGGCTTCGAGCGGCATCAACCCTTCCTCGCAAGCCTTGATTTGCAAAGCAAGATATTTCGAGTAGATGCGGCTCATCGCAAGGCTACCGGCGGTGAACCAGAGACCTTCCTGGCCGGTTCGCCGGAACATGTTCCGTAGCTCGCCATCCTCGCCGAAGCCCCAGATCGGGCCCACCCGGTCGGCGACCGTGCCCCCAAGCAGGTCGCGTACTAGATCCTGCAAGCCGCGATAGCCGGTGGCCAAGATCAACAGATCTGCCGGCACGATGGTGCCGTCTTTCAAGAGAGCCCCCTCGGGGATGAAACACTCGATGTTTTCCCACTGCATCAGCGGGATCTTACCGTCTATGATCAGATCACAGCAGCCGACATCTATGTAGTAGCCGCCACCACGGCGAAAATACTTCATCTGGATGCCGGTCTCGTCCTCGCCGAAATCGATCTTGAAACCCTTGGCGCGGAGCCCGTCAAGGATCCGCTTGTCGCGGCGTTGCATTTCCGCCGTAGCCAACTGAAAACCGCGCACTAGAACGGGATAGGGGGTTGCAGTGGCCAGCAGGTCGCAATCGTCGATCGGCGGGCCCTCGGCATAGAGGCTGTAGAGGAGCGTGCCTGATTCAAGGCTGATGATGCCGCTGGAACCGCGCTGAATGATCGAGACCTCGGCGCCGCTCTCATAGAGATCATGGGCCGAGTCATGGCCGCTGTTTCCTGTACCCAGCACCAGGGCATTCTTGCCTTTCCAGGCGCTGCCGGTTGTGTAGCCCTCGGAATGACTGATCTCCCCCGCGAAGTCGTCGAGGCCTGGAAGATCGGGAATGAGTGGCCTGGTGTTGGCGCCGGTGGCGAAGATCAGGTGCTTAGGCCGCATGACCCGCTCGCTGCCATCGCCGTGACGCAAGGTCACAGTCCAGCACTTGGCCTTGTCATCATAACGGCCATGTGCCAACTCAGTGCCGGTCCAGAAATTTAACTCCAGCGCATCGGCATAGGATTCGAACCAGTTAGCAACCTTGTCCTTCGGGACATAGGTTGGCCACGTGGTCGGGAAGGGCATATAGGGGAAGTGGTTGGCATAGACCTCATTATGCAGGGTGAGTGAGTGGTAACGCTTCCGCCAGTTGTCACCAATCCGGTCGTGCCGGTCCACAATCAAGGTGTCTATGTCAAGCTGACCCAACCGCGCCGCCACCGCGAGGCCGGCCTGACCACCGCCAACGACGATGACCGTAGGATCGCGATCCGCGTAGCCGGAGACGGCATTGCGCATATCCAACCAGTTGTTGCCGCCGAAACTGCGCGAGTAGTTCTCGCCCGAGGGGCGGCGGTCGCCGGTGGGCTCCTCGAAGCCCTTCAATTCATCAAGATTGGTGATCAGCGTCCAGGCCAGCATCCCACCTTTCCCGTCTGGGACCAAGCGCAGTACCCCACTGCAACGCCCGGTCTCGGTCTCGAAGGCGATGAGAGATTCTAGCGTGTCGGTTCCAGCCCGGATGACCCAGCGCGGGGGTGTTCGGTCCTCGGCAATCCGGAAACCCTTGGGCTTGGTCAAAGCGCCTTCCTGGATCAAGGCCTCGGCGACGGCTGTCCGCTCGACGGTGGTGCGTAGATGCCAACTCAGTGCCACCACGTCGCGCCAGATGCCGTCCGCCTGGAACAAGCCGGCAAGGGCCGCGGCATCCCCGCTCGCCAAGGCGACTTCGAAACCGATGAGCCATTGCACCAACGCTTGCTTGGACTCGATTTCACTCGGCCTCCAGTTGTCGTCATTGACCATGGGTCTTCCTTCGCCGGATAGAGACACTCGCGAGGCTTTGGGACCTCAGCGTGTTTCAACAATCATAGCGGAGTTCAGGTCGACTCCAATGCGTAGCGAAGCGGCTATGTGGTAATTCCTCAATCCGTATAATGCGAAGACTCGCCCGCACAATGGAAATCAGATGGGAAAACGGCATTGTCAGACCAAACTGACTTGCAGGTCAGGGGCTGTTGTTCGTAGCTCCGTTGGATGCGAAATCCGTTCCGATATTTCAACAGTTCGCCCGAGATCATCCGCTTGGCTGTGATGATGTACGTC
>Ga0302135_10002877_pt1 | contig 10329 bp, 12 predicted proteins | sample CBN3_surface_MG_FD_203119 | JGI IMG/M metagenome (GOLD analysis project Ga0302135, IMG submission 203119) | Marine microbial communities from Western Arctic Ocean, Canada - CBN3_32.1 | ecosystem: Environmental > Aquatic > Marine > Oceanic | place: Canada: Western Arctic Ocean | collected... | reverse complement strand
GCGAGACAATATTTTGGCAAACCGATCCGGCAGATTTCTCTAAGGGAGGCGGCCCTCCTGGCCGGTTTGTTAAAGGCACCGACACGATATTCGCCGTTTCGAAATAGAAAGCTTGGGCTGAAAAGAGCTGATCAGGTTTTAGCCAATATGGTCGCAGCGGAATTCTTGACGAAACGTGATGCGGCGGCCGCCGCAAAAGAAAGAATGCAGTTTGCTAGTCGCGAGACCGGCAGTGGTGCGCGATATTTTGCGGACTGGCTTCTTCAACGGGCTGCTGGCTTTGTCGGGCGGACTGACCGGGACCTCGTGATCAAATCAACCCTTGCTCCGCGCCTGCAAAAGCTTGCGGAGAGCCGCGTGACTAAAATGCTTGCGAAAGTTGGGTCTACCCGAAATGTCGGTCAGGCGGCTTTAGTGTCGTTGACTCCGACTGGTGCTGTCCGCGCCATGGTCGGTGGACGTCGCTATGTTGCGAGCCAGTTTAACCGTGTGACCCAGGCGCTGCGGCAACCGGGTTCTGCCTTTAAGCTGTTCGTTTATCTTGCGGCACTGGAGGCCGGAATGCAGCCGGGCGATATGGTTGTGGACAGCCCTATTTCTATAAAGGGCTGGCGTCCGCGAAATTATTCAGGACGTTATCTTGGCCGCATTACGCTACGCGACGCGCTGGCAAAATCGGTCAATACCGCTGCCGTAAAAGTATCGGAGAAAGTCGGTAGACAGAAAGTGGTGAAGGCGGCGGAACGGCTCGGCATTACGTCCAAAGTTAAGGGACATCCCTCGATTGCTCTTGGTGCCGGTGAAGCCAACCTCTTGGATATGACGGCGGCTTACGCTGTCTTTGCCAATCGCGGATTTCCAGCTTGGCCTTATGGGATTATCGAAATTCGCGACGGCGGCAATAGGCTTTTATATCGCCGTAGTTCCGTCGGTACTGGTCCGCTCGTTAGCGCCGAGACTGTAACGGACATGCAGGAAATGTTGCGTGAGGTAGTGACCTCCGGTACCGGGCGCCGGGCGCGGCTTAAACGTCCGGCGGCGGGGAAGACAGGAACCAGTCAGGGGTTTCGCGATGCGTGGTTTATTGGATTTACCGCCGAGCTGGTGACCGGCGTATGGCTTGGAAACGATAATTCGTCCCCCATGAAAAAAGTTTCTGGTGGTTCACATCCTGCCCTCCTGTGGAAGGGCTTTATGCAGGATGCCTTGCGGGGAACGCCGATTCGTCAATTGCCCCAACCTTAGCCCTGCGGACGCACGGGTATTTTAAAACGGCGTTATGTCGGGGCCGCTATCGTTCCCGGTGAGTTTGCTTTATAGCAGGCTCGATGAACGAGACCTCGCCCCCTAATAAGTTTTTACCTATCGCTCTTTTGCTCATGATCGGTGGATTGTGGGGTTTCTTTTTTATTCTGATTAAGAACACCGTTACGAGCGGTATTCATCCCACGGCCTATGTTTTCTGGTTCTGCTTGGGGTCGGGCTTGGTGGTGCTGATTATCGGTTTGTTGCGCGGCAGACGCCCACCAATGTCGAAGCGCCATCTCATCTATTATTTTCGGGCGGCGGCGTTACGCTTCACCATTGCCAATGCCATCCTCTATGCGGCGCAAGGTAAACTGCCGGTTGGCGTTATGGCGGTGATCATGGCCTTCACGCCCATATTTACGCATTTGGTTAGCCTTATCGCGGGCGTTGAGAAATTGGCCTGGCAGCGGTTATGGGGAATCTTATTTGGCTTCGTCGGTGTCTTGATAATTGTGGTTCCGAAAGCATCATTGCCCGACCCCTCTTTGACTATTTGGGTTTTGATTGGCTTTGGGACCCCCTTACTGCACGGCCTGGCCTACGTGTTTTTGTCAGATTCTAACCGCCCGCCTGATATAGATTCCCTGCAACTCGCCACTGGAACGCTTTTAGCGGCGGCGGCGATGGCGTTGCCAATTTCGCTGGTGATTGGTGAGTTTTACATCCTCGCCCCACCATTCACTAATGGCGAATTAACAATGATACTGCATTTTGTTCTCGCTGGTTTTAATTTCTACGGGGTTTTTGAACTCCTTCGAATCGCCGGCCCAACCTATATGAGCCAATCGAGCTTTTTGTCGGTCATCTTTGGCGTATTTTTCGGTATCGTTCTGCTCGGTGAGCAGCACAGTTTGTACATTTGGGTGGCGATCGCGTTGATCCTCGGCGGTGTCGCTTTGGTCAATGCGCGCCGGGCTAAAAGCTAGAACGCTATTCTGGCCAGGTGACAATGCGGTCTTCAGGATCATCACCGCGCTGTTCAGGGACAACTCTGCCCCGCACGGAAATTCCAGCTTCATGGACTGTATTTGGATCGCCCGACACCAGCGGATGCCACCAGGCAAGGTCTTTTTTTTCCGCGATCAGGCGGTAGGCACAGCTCGAGGGCATCCATCCCAAATCTGCGATATTTTTTGCTTCAAGCACCACGCAGTCCGGAACGCTCAGCTGTCGGTTCTTATAATCGGAACAGCGGCAGGCCCCTGAATCCAAGAGCTTGCAAGCAATGTCGGTGTAAGAGATCTCGCCGGTATCAATGTCTTCCAGCTTAAGTAAACAACAGCGGGCACAGCCATCACAGAGAGATTCCCATTCGGGACGCGACATCTCTGATAAGGTTTTGCGCCTCCAGAATGGTGCAGTGCTGTCGTTATCCATCGAGATCTAAAGCTGTTTGGCGATCGTCTTGGCCATCACATCCGCATTCGTCTGGTGAGAGAAATGCGTGACATAACGCCCCTTTCTGTCCATCAAAAATATAATCGAGGAATGATCCATCAGATAGTCGTCTGCGTCTGGCTTGGATTTGTCCTGCAGCGTTTTGGCGTAATAGATCCGATAATTCTTGGCGGCCGCCTTGATCAAACTTTCGTCACCGGTTAGCCCAATCATCCCGGGATAAAAGTTCTTCACATATTCTTTGAGATGCGCCGGCATGTCGCGGCCTGGGTCGACGGTAATGAAAATGGGTTGGACCGCTTGCGCTCGATTGCCCAGGGATTGCAGGGCATTACTCATGATTTGTAGGGCGGTTGGGCAGACATCCGGGCAGTAGCTGTAGCCAAAGTAAATTAGCATGAAACGACCCTGAAACTCTGCGCTCTTGCGCGATTTTCCGTTATGGTCGGTCAGTTCAAACGGGCCACCTATCTTGGCAATTCCGCTTATACCGGGACGTTCCCCATTGGGGGATAGCAAACCGAATTGCCAGGCAATGAGGACAGCGGCAAGTATTGAAATTGCCGCGAGGGAAGCCGTACGAAAGGCAGATAGATTCATAAACTTGTCTCTATGGCTGCTGTGTTGCGATGATATAGCGGGTGATGGGTCAATTTGCCAGTAAACAAATAGTCAAATGCTGCATACTGGGATTGAATCCCAATTTGGAATAACTTAACAGTCATCTAAACTATAGTGTTTACACGATGAAGTTCCTCCGGCTCATAATTTTGTTAAAATTTCTGGCAGTGTGTGTTGCCGTACCTGCGTTTGCAGACATTCAACTTTTTGGTGATAATCCAATATTCGCCGCAATTAAGACAAATGATTTGGATGCCGTCAAAACAGCTATCGCGCGCGGTGAAAGCCCCGAGATAGAGGATTTCGATGGTCGGACACCAATAATTTATGCCGGTATATTTGGCATGGCCGATATCATCGATTATCTTGCGGAAGCTAAGGTGTCGTTGGGACACCAGGACAAGCTCGGGAACTCCGCGTTGTATTATGCTGCTGAACTCGGGCATGTCGATGCGGTCGAAGCGCTGATTGAGCGTGGCGTCAATATCAATTCGGAGAACCGCCGCGGCATGACCCCCTTAATGATTGCCTCCAGCCAGGGCCGGATCGAAATCGTTCGTTCACTCCTTCGGCAAAAAGCTGACACGACACGGCGTGATTATACCGGACGGACAGCGCTTATGTGGGCCGAATGGAATCGCAAACAGCAAACCGTAAAGATTCTGCGCGCTACAGGGATTAAGGAATAGGCCGAACGTCCGGACGATAGAATATATGGAAACACCGATCCCCTTTATCGTCTTGCTTGCTGCCATCTTCATCGATGTTATTTCGGGGAATATACCCGGTATCCGATATGTTTTCGCTTTACCACTCAGTTTAGTCCGCAGCCTGGCAGGATGGTTTGATGGCCGTTTGAACCGCGAGAACCGGGGTCGCAATGAGCGTCGTGTTCGTGGTGCCATCGTTCTTCTGATCATCGCCTTGCCCGTTTGGGTTGGTGCCTCGGTATTTGACGGATATACCAGTCAGGGTCCCTATGGTGCTATGATTGATACTTGAATTCTGTTATTTTTTATCGTGGGCAGCCGTCCGATAGCAAGGTTACGACGCGTTAATCGAGCGATGCGGGGTGCCTATAATGAAAGAGCGTCCTGGATTTTTAATAGTTTGGTGCGTTGGGATACCGAAAACTTGGATGGTCATGGAATCGCACGGGCCGCCATCAGTGGAAGTTCAGCGCGCTTGGTAGAGGTTTTTTTCAGGTTAATTTTTTGGTATCTCTTGTTGGGGCTGCCTGCCGTAATTCTTTACCGTGTCGTTGGTGCTGTTGCCGATGTTATTGGCCGGAACTCTCTGCAACACCTTGATTTAGGGTTTGCGCTGCGCCGTCTCGATGATGTGCTCAGCCTGCCGGCAGTGATTATCGCCGGCCCGGTATTATTCTGCGCTGCAATTTTTATTCCGCAGGCTAGTCCTATCAAAGCATTTTCGGGTTGGCTGCGGGATCTTGGTACCAGAGGGATCCGCAGTGACTTTCGGGGGGAAGGGGCTATTGCCGGGGCATTTGGTATAGCGCTTGGCGGCCCCAGGAATTTGGCGAGGAAACGGTTCCTCGTGACTGGATAGGTGAAGGACGTGCCCGGGTCATGCGGGCCGACGTGCACCGATCTTGTTGGTTGTTGGGGTTGTCTGTTCTGCTGGTTATGGCGGCGATCGCTGAGATGATCATATTTTTGAAGCAGTCATTTTAGGTGGCCTTGTCTCGTGCAATCGCGTTTGGTCTCCGCCTCTAGGACAACTGTATGGCCAAAAAACGGCTTCTCATCGTTGCTCATGCGCCATCTGACAATACAAGGTTATTGCTGCAAGCCGTTGTTGGTGGTGCAAGTGCCGTTAGTGAAAATAGGATTGAGGTCGTCGCTCAAGGTCCTTTTGAGACGATGCCAGATGATGTCTTGTGCTCTGATGCCTTAATACTTGGGACGACCGAAAATCTTGGCTATATGAGTGGTGCGCTCAAGGATTTCTTTGATCGCATTTATTACCCGTGTCTGGAGGAAAAACAGGGTCTCCCCTATTGCCTCTTTATCCGGGCCGGTCAGGATGGAACTGGAACTCTTCGGGGCGTCGAGACGATCACAACTGGGTTACGCTGGCGCGCAATTCAGGCGCCGCTGATTTGTAAGGGTGAGTGGCGGCCAGAGTTTGTTGGCCAATGCGAGGAACTAGGGTCGGCTATGGCAGCTGGTCTCGATCTCGGTGTCTTCTAAACGCCCGCCTATTCCCCCATCTGTAGGAGCATTCCCTTTATCCGGGCGAGCCGAAAAACATAAAGAAAAATTGCGAAACCCGCTGTGAGATATAAGGCATTCAGCATGAGGGCGTTCACAAATAGATCCATTTGGAATACCCCGTCGGTCAACACCGCTCGCATGCCCTCGAACACATGCGCTGACGGTAAGGCCCAGGCAATGGGCTCTAACCAATCAGGTAGAATGGCAATCGGATAGTAAATGCCGCTAATTGGAGCAACGAGAAAGATCCCGACCCAGGCAAGACTTTCCGCGCCCATACCATATCTGAGAACCAATGCTGAGACCGCAAGGCCAACTGCCCCGCCAAAAATCATGAGATTCATAAAAAAGGCAATGAGCGGCAGGCCCATGTCGAAAATCGAATAGCTGTATAGCGGGATCGCCAATAGCGCTGCAGGGATGATACCGATAATGGTCCTCACCAAGCTGATGAATAGTAGGGAAAGCGCCCATTCATAGGGGCGTAGCGGGCTGGTGAATAGCTGAGCGAGGTTGCGGGACCACATTTCTTCAAGAAATGATACCGCGACACCGATGTTACTCCGGAACATGACATCCCAGAGTAATACAGCAGCAATCAACATCCCCGCTGCCTTAATGACAGGTGATTCCGCGGTCAGCAGAAATTGGGTCATAAAGCCCCATAGAATCATCTGCATAAGCGGCCAATAAGCCAACTCGACGATCCGTGTCCAGGAGCTTCGAAGAAGATAAAGGTAGCGCAGTCCCATGGCACCAATGCGGCGCAGCGAGAAGGGCTGATCAGGATATTGCGGTACGGGCTGGAAATCTTTCATTGTGTTGCGCCCTGTTGCAGCAACTGGTCGTCGCGCCGGGCGATATGAAGAAAGACTTGTTCCAGCGTTTCGCGGCCATATTTTTCGACCAGCCCGGCAGGAGTTCCCCTGTCAACGACCTGGCCCTGTTTCATCATCAACACATCTGAGCAAAGCCGATTCACTTCATTCATATTGTGTGATGCCAGTACGATGGTTGCGCCGGTTTCGCGTGCATATTCTTCGAGATAAGACCTGATCCAGTCACCGGTATCAGGATCCAGTGACGCGGTCGGCTCATCAAGTAAGAGCAAAGTTGGAGCATTGATCAACGCTTTTGCGAGCGCTACGCGTGTCCGTTGTCCTGAAGATAATTGTCCCGTTGGGCGATCGATAAACTCTTCGAGTGCAAGCGCGGTAGATAGCTCACCAATTCGCGTGCGCGCCTGCCGCAAACCATAAAGACCCGCGAAAACTCTGAGGTTTTCTCTTACCGTTAGACGTTTGGGCAGATCGACATAAGGTGAGCCAAAATTCATGCGGCCCAAAACGCGATGTCGAGACTTTACCATATCCTCACCGAGGACCTCTATTTTTCCACTAGTTGGCAAGAGTAGGCCAAGCAGCATGGCGATGGTCGTGGTTTTGCCGGCCCCGTTGCCACCGAGCAGGGCGGTGATCGTCCCCGCCTTAATCTCCATAGAAATTGAGTTGACGGCGGTTACTTCTTCGAACGTCTTGGTCAGGTTCTTGGTTCGGATCGCGAAGGTGTTCATAACGTTTTTATATCATGCTCGCGCCAAGCTTGCGCTAGCGTCTATTGTAAAAATTAAGACGATGACCTCACAACAAGAAATTTTGCGCTATAAGAGCTTATCCGATTTGATTTTTGGGCTGTGGAAGGAAAAAATAGATGGCTTTGTTGCCTGCGATCGGCGAGACCAGCAGGGTACAACTTCGGACGTTGGTCTTTATTCGTTGGATAGCGATTGCAGGGCAAGTCGCAGCCCTTCTTGTTGTGCATTACGGGCTGGGATTTGATTTGCCGATTGTCCCAACGATGGCGGCGGTAATTGCTTCCGCTTTCGTTAATTTAGCAGCTCAGTTTAGTGGTCGTTCGGGACCAATCTCAGACAAAGGGGCGGCGGGCTATCTGGCGTTTGATATTGCCCAGCTGGCGGTTCTTCTGTTCTTGACCGGTGGGCTTGGCAACCCGTTTGCCTTTTTGCTTTTGGCACCAGTGGCAATCTCGGCGACGGTTCTGTCCCTGAGAAGCACGATTACTTTGAGTGCTCTGGCCCTCGTTGCTATTACGGTCTTGTCGGTCAAACATATGGCATTGCCCTGGCGTGGCCCCCCACCGGAGCTGCCAACCGTCTATTTGCTCGGTGTTTGGACAGCGCTGGCGATCGGTATTTTGTTCTTTGCTGCATACACTTGGCGCGTTGCTCGGGCGGCCCGTGAATTATCTGATGGCCTGTTTGCGACCCAGCAGGCTCTCGCCCGCGAACAACGTTTATCTGCGATGGGAACAATTGCCGCCGCCGCCGCACATGAATTAGGAAGCCCTCTGGGGACAATTGCGGTTGTTAGCCGGGAGTTGTCGCGTGACCTGCCAAGTGACAGCCCCCTTGCCGAAGACATCGCCCTTTTGCGGACAGAGACTGACCGGTGTCGCGATATCCTTGCCGCTCTCGCCCATAATCCGGAAGGGGATGACGCGCCTTTTTCCGCTGTGCCGGTGAGTGCTGTTGTGGAAAATGCGGCAATAAGGCATCAACCGGAAACACTTGCCGTAGATTTTGAAGCGAAGCCAATGTCAGAGAACGATTTAACACCGGAGCCGAGAATTCGCTCTGCACCGGAAATCATCCATGGTATTGGCTCGTTGGCTCAAAATGCGATGCAATTTGCGAAATCTCAGGTGACTGTATTGACGGACTGGTCGGATAGCCAGGTGAGGGTTACGATTATGGATGACGGTCCGGGGTTTCCGCCTTTTGTATTGGACCGCATCGGAGAGCCTTATATATCTCTTCGCATGATGAAGGAAGATCACATGGGCCTCGGTATTTTTATTGCTCAAACACTCCTTGCACGCACCGGAGCGGCGCTTTCGTTTGGCAACCGGCGAGACGGTGGTGCCGTTGTTGAAATTCGCTGGCCGCGTGCGGAAATTGAAAGTGACGTCTCACAGGCAGAGGTATAATGGGCGAAGATGTGACAAAAAGCATTGGCTCCATGGTCAAAGAAGACGCTGAGAAAAGGTTGTTGATAGTCGATGATGATCGACCGTTTCGCGAACGGTTGGCTAAAGCAATGGAGCGGCGGGGGTTTTTGGTGACGGCCGTTGAAAGTGTTGCTGAAGGAAGCGCGGCTGCAAGACTGGAGCCCCCCAACTATGCCGTTCTGGATTTGCGTTTAGAGGATGGCAGTGGGCTGGATATTGTCCCGATTATTCGGGAAGCCTATGCCGATTCTCGTATCGTCATATTGACGGGTTATGGCAATATCGCGACAGCCGTAGCGGCCGTAAAAGCGGGGGCCGTTGATTATCTGGCGAAACCGGCTGATGCTGATCAGGTCGCTGCAGCTTTATTAGCGCAGGGGACCGATTTGCCGCCGCCGCCGGAAAACCCCATGTCAGCGGATCGCGTCCGCTGGGAACATATTCAGCGGGTTTATGAACAATGTGATCGGAATGTCTCGGAAACGGCCCGACGATTAAAGATGCATCGCCGGACATTGCAACGAATTCTCGCGAAGAGAGCCCCCCGGGAAACCGATGATGTGACACCCTAGCCGGACCGAATTTAATGACAGAAGCCGGAAAACGCCCGCAAAAGGCTGGTCTGTCTGCCGTCAGCGGCTATGGAACAAATTAGCGAGATTGTATAAGGGAGGATTTCTGGTTCATCATAGTGACCGAAGGGAACGAAGATGAGACAGAAATCACAGACACTACAAACGGGTGCCGCCAAGGCGATCAAGGACATTCGCCGGACTACCCGTAAGCAGTATTAAGCAGAAGAAAAGATCCGCACCGTGCTGGATGGATTGCGTGGTGAGGAGAGCATTGCCGGATAGAAGGCATCGCCCAGAGAGTATCTATTACAAATGGTCGAGGGAGTTTCTGGAGGCCGGCAAGCGCCACTGTGCTATACTCTGCAACCAGTCTGATTGCGGTAACACGGATAGTACAAACCCCAACTCCAGCGTCAGCGCCAGCGAGCCGAGGATCGTGATCGCGATCCCCACGATGACCCAGATACTGAAGATCTCGTGATCACGGTTGATAATCCTGCTGAACAGGAATCGGAAAACCAGCGAGCTTACCATGATGGACGAGACCACGGTGACCGGCGCGAGCGCGAGCGCCATATAGCGGATCATCTGTGACACCGCTGTAAACATACCTGACACTAGGAACCATTTGGCCGGTCCGCTGGGGATCGCGAAAATAGTTCGGCGGTTAGATCGTTTGAGGAGGACTGGTGCCAGTAAAAGTGTTGCGGCGGCGTATGAAAATACACCGCCAGCGATGGCCGTTGTTATATCGGCGTCCTGCAATGCGGCGCGGACAAATAGCGGACTTATCCCGTACCCGGCCGCCGACAGGACTGCGAAGAAATAGCCTTCGAGAAAGCGTGGCTGAAATGTGGTTGCGGTGGTGGTCGGTGCTGGTGATGCTGCGGCTTTTCGTTTGGCGGCTCGCCCCGACGCGACCTGTCCCGCAAGCATGATAATTGGTCCGAAGATAACCAGGACGATGCCGAGAGCGCGGAGGGGGGTTAGATATTCACCGAGCAGCCACAAAGCGAGGGCGAGAGATATTGGCAGGCTGAGCCGCTGAACCGGTGCTGCCAGATTAGATCCGAGGGCTTGGACTGATCGATAAGCGCAGTAACGCGCCAGCGTGAAATGGCATATTCCGGCCGCCGAAAGCGATAAAACCTGCCAGATCGTGA
>Ga0302135_10002872_pt1 | contig 10344 bp, 13 predicted proteins | sample CBN3_surface_MG_FD_203119 | JGI IMG/M metagenome (GOLD analysis project Ga0302135, IMG submission 203119) | Marine microbial communities from Western Arctic Ocean, Canada - CBN3_32.1 | ecosystem: Environmental > Aquatic > Marine > Oceanic | place: Canada: Western Arctic Ocean | collected... | reverse complement strand
TCACACCCACCGCGCGACCACCATGTTCCACGATCTGCGCTACCAGCCGCGCATTCACCACGCCCCGTAGCACCCCCACCACCACGTCGATCGCTTCGGAGTTCGTCGCACGCAACCCATCGACGAACTCCGAGGTGATCCCCATCCGATCGAGCCAGTAGGTGATCATCGCCCCTCCCCCATGCACCACGATTGGTCGATGCCCCTCTTCTGCCAGCGCAACCACATCCGCCAACGAGGTATCCCTCGCTCCCAGCGTCGATCCACCAATTTTCACCACCGTGATCCCGCTGCTCATCGCACCCTCACGTCTCGTCAACCCTGTTGCGTCACGTACTCAGATCCGCGTTCCTGACGGGGGTCACGTCGTGTAATTAGCATTGATCGACACATACGCCGTTGTCAGGTCGCAGCCCCACGCCGTCGCACTCGCCTCGCCAAGTCCGAGGTCGATTCGTAGCTGTACCTCATTCTCCTCCATCGCCGCCGACACGATCGACAGATCGATCGCCGTCGGTGTGCCACGCTCGAGTACGCAGTTCGGCCCCACCCAGACGCTCACCAGTGTCTGGTCCACCCGCGCGCCGGATCGCCCGATCGCCATCATCACACGGCCCCAGTTCGGGTCGCGCCCCGTCACCATCGTCTTCACCAGCGGCGACGACACAATCGTCCGAGCTGCTCGCCGAGCATCCTCCAGCTCCGCAGCTCCCTCGACCACCGCCTCAATCAGTGTCTCGGCACCTTCGCCGTCGCGCGCTAGCTCCCGAGTCAGGTGCCGCGCCACCGCCTCAATCGCCCCCGCCAGCGGCACCGCCGCCGGGTGGCCCTGCCCGATCGCGTCGCCACCCGCCGCGCCGTTCGCGAACACCAGCACGGTGTCGCTCGTCGATGTGTCCATATCGATGTCCAGCATGTTGAAGGTCCGGTCCGCAATTAGGCCCAGCGCCGCCTGAAGCCACACCGGATCGGCCGGCGCGTCCGTCGTCATGAACCCGAACATCGTCGCCATGTCCGGGTGAATCATCCCCGAACCCTTGGCGCAGCCGCCCACGTGGTAGATCCGCCCCTCCACCTCAAAGCGAACCGCCGTCTCCTTCGTACGCGTGTCCGTCGTGATCATCGCCCGTGCGAAATCACCGCCATCCTCGGGAGTCACCTCCAGCGCCGCGATCCCGGCTCCCAGCTTCGGCATCGGCAGCAACCGCCCGATCACCCCGGTCGACCCCATCCACACCGTGTCTGAGTCAATCCCGAACTGGGTGGCAGTCCACTCTGCCAGCGTCTCCGTGTCCCGCACTCCCTGCTCGCCCGTCGCTGTGTTTGCGTTCCCCGAGTTTACGAAAATCGCCCGGCCAGAGCGCCCGCGTGCCAACAACTCCCGATTCCGTGCCACCGCCGGTCCGGTCACCTGGTTGCGCGTGAATACCCCTGCCACTGCACAATCTCGATCCGCGAGCAACACGCCGAGGTCGAGACGCGGCTCATCGCCGTATGCCTTCACGCCTGTGTACACACCACCCGCGGAAAACCCAGTCGGCGTCGTGACTCCACCGTTCGCAATCCAGAGCAGGTCAGATTCGCTGTTGTCTATCATTGGTGATTCCATAGAGCTGGTCCGCGATCTTGGCTCGCACGGTCGAGTCTAATCACGGTGAGTTCCGACGACAGTACAACGCCGTCGCTCGAACGTCGCCGAATAGTGCGATGGACGAGGAGGAGCAGCAGATGTCCAACTCCGAGCCCCTGCTCCGTGTCGCCACCCGCGACGACCTCACCGCCATCACCGCCATCTACAACCACGAAATCGAGTTCGGCATTGCCACCTGGGACTACGCCCCCTGGACCCTCGAGGCATGTGAAGCCTGGTTCGACGCCCGCTCCGTCGGAGAGCCCGTCATCGTCGTCGACTTGGACGGCCATGTCGCCGGTTTCGGCTACCTGTCCTGGTATCGCTCCAAGATGGGCTACCGCTTCACCCGCGAAGATACCCTCTACCTCGTCCCTATCTACCAACGCCGCGGCATGGGGACACGCCTTCTCGAAGCCCTCATCAAGCAGGCAGAATCTATCGGTATCCACACCCTCATCGCCCAAATCGAAGCCAGCAATGAAGCCAGCATTACCCTCCACCAGAACTTCGGTTTCGAACGCCTCGGCCTCGAGCGCCAGGTCGGCTATAAATTCGACCGCTGGCTGGACTCCCAGTCCATGCAACTCTTGCTGCCCACTGGCGGTCCACTCAGGACGAGTGCGCCCTGTTTACCTCGTTGAGACGAGCGGGTTCTACCACTCCGATCTGGTCCTTATATGAGGCGGAGAAGCCACCGCGTGCCAGCGCTCAAGGACATGACAGCCCCCTGTAGAAAATTGTCGGTTGGAGCATGGGCAAACCTAAACCCTCACCGGCAACCCGTGCCAACTGCTCAGCGCCCCGCCTGCATCACCGCCCCGACCTATCGAGGCGCGAAGCGTCGACCTAGCCTGGAACGGGCAGCGGCGATAATTCAATGCGAGGACAGCGCTCCAACAGTGGACACTCCTCGCACTTCGGGCCCCGCGCATGACACGTCCGGCGCCCATGCTGAATCAAATCCACGTGGAACGCGTACACCTCGTTCGGCTGCAGCATTGCCTCAAGCACGTCGTGCACCTTCACCGCTGCCATCTTCGGCGGTGCCAATCCCAGCCGCTTCGCCACTCGCTCCACGTGCGTATCTACCGGCAGCGCGGGACGTTCGAGAGCGAACAGCAGCACACATGCCGCCGTCTTCGGCCCCACCCCCGGCAGCGACGTCAGCCAGGCCTTCGCTTCCTCTAGCGGCAATTCCGCAAGGAACTTCAGATCCCAGTCCGGGCGCCGCTCTTTCACCTCCGCCAGCATCGCCTGCATCCGCTTCGACTTCGTCGGCGCCAGCCCTCCGGGACGAATTGCATCCTTTACCTCCGAGGTCGGCGCAGCCAGCACCGCATCCCATGTCGGGAACCGCTCCACCAGCCGGTGCATCGCCCTCCCGGAATTGTGATCTGACGTGTGCTGCGACAGCAGCGTCAGCACTAGCTCGAACACCGGCGCAATCGAAGCCTGTTGCTGCGTTCGCCCGTACGCAGCACCCAGGATCGCAACGAGCTCGCGGGGCTCCCAATACGCGCTCTTCCGTACCCGTAGCTTCCTCGTCATGAGCCCGATAATAGCCGCGCTCGCCCGACACGCCACTGCATCACACTCGACGAATGTGGCCGCGATCATTGCCGCCTATCCCGCGACGATGCGACGATGAGGATGCCCACCCCGTCACCTTGATCCCGGGTTGACGTGAAAGGAGACTCCGGTGACTCGCGAAGACATCATCCGTCTAACCGACTTCGCCTCCTGCGCTGGTTGAGCGGGCAAGATGGGTCTCGGAACCCTGGCGCAGGTGCTGCGTCCCCTTCTCCAGACATTCGAGGCGGCTGATTACCCGGACCTGATCGTCGGCCTCGACTCGGCTGATGACGCGGCGGTCTACCGGGTGTCGGATGATCTCGCTCTTATTCAGACGCTCGATTTCTTCCCACCCGTCGTCGACGACCCCTACACCTATGGCGCGATCGCCGCCGCTAACGCCATGTCCGATGTCTACGCGATGGGCGGCGAGGTCCGCTTTGCCCTCAACATCGCCGCCTTCCCCGAAGACCTTGATCCCGAGATCCTCGCCGAAATTTTTCGAGGCGGCGCGGAGAAAGTCCGCGAGGCGGGCGGCGTCATCGCCGGCGGCCACACCATCTTCGATGCCGAGCCGAAATACGGCCTCTCCGTCACCGGCATGATTCACCCTGACGCCGTCATCCGCACCGGCGGCGCCCGGCCCGGCGACGCCATCCTCCTCACCAAACCCATTGGCACCGGCGTCCTGCTCACCGCCGCTCAGCAGCACTACTCGGACAGCGACTCAGGTTTCAAGGCTGCCGTTGCCTCCATGCTCACCCTCAACCGCCACCCTTCGCACCTCGCACGAGCCGCCGCCGTCCACTCCATGACCGACATCACCGGCTTCGGCCTGCTGGGCCACGCCTCCGATGTCGCCATCCACTCCAACTCCCGCCTAGTCATCAATGCCTCCGAGGTCCCCCTCCTCACCGACGCACACCGCTTCGCCGCTGCCGGCGTCACCACCGGCGGCGGTAGCCGTAACCACGAGCAGCTCGGTGACCGAGTCTCTCTCGCTGACGGCCTCGACGATGCGCTCGTACAGCTCCTCTTCGACCCCCAGACCTCTGGTGGCCTCCTCATCGCCCTCCCCGAGTTCTCTGCCGAATCCCTCCGTGCCAGCATCGAGCAAGAGCACGGTGGCTGCTGGCGAATCGGCTCCGTCGAGGAGGGACTGCCGCTGGTCGAAGTCCGATGACCCGGCCCCCTCTGGCTCCCCGCGGTCGCCGCCGCCGCATCCCTCGCCCTCCTATTCGCGGCCCTCATCGCTGCATGCGGCGGCGGCGACCGCGATGCTAAGGCCGAACTATGGTGGACCATCCCCTAGCGTGTCGCCCCTGTATTGCGGTGTTTGATCTGACGATCAACTCCTCGATCAGCCCCCTCCCAGCCTCGGTAGTCCCGTCGAGCATCAGCGAAGCGGGTGTCGAACTCTCGCCCGTAGGATGATTGCTGAGTCACCGCCTGACAGGCAGTTGGGGTGGCTGGGTGGAATCTATCCTCGAAGGGATGTCGGCAGTGAAGCTTGTGTCCGTGACACCGCGGGCGCCTTCTCGGAGGGCTAGCTTTCACCTGGCTCCTCTGGCGTCAGAATTGGCTCTACCGAAACAGTCTCCCCATCAACCCGCCGCCACCGCCCAGAATCTTGCTGTATGCGATCCCGTTCCTCTCCAGGAACTGCTCCACCTGCCCCGGATTCGGTTCCGTTAGCATCGTCCCCCGGTCCACCGCCCGAGGCCCGTGTCCTTCTGGCAACGGCGATGGCTCTTCAATCGGGTCGAACCCCTCGTCCGGAGCGATTACCAGCGTCGGCACCGACATATGTCCGGTCCACTCAATCACCTTCGCCAGCGCTTCCCGGTCCGTGTCGATGTCGAATTCCTCATATTTTAGGGAATTTCGCTGCAGCCACTGCTGCCAGCGCATCATGTCCGGGCATAACGACGATCGGCCGTACACCACCAGTCGTGCCACTGCGTCCTCCGAATGTTGCTGGCGACGGTGCAGGATGTGAGCGAGCAACGGGCCCGGTCCTGCACCGTCGCCAGCACGCACGTTGTGAGCGAGCCTATCCCATGGCACGACCACGTGTCGGCTATCATGTCGGCCAGTGGGCCATGAATCTCAGCCGAGGTCCAGCGAATCAGCGACTGCGTTTCGAGGGGATACGCAATGCTCGACCAAAAAACTATGCTTCGATCTTCATAGATCGAAGGCCCGACAGCGTTGCCATCGACACGCTCAACCGTCCCGAGCGCCTGAACTCCGTCCACGATCCGATGCACGCTGAGCTGGAGCGGGTTCCTGGTGCCCTCGATCGCGACTCGGACATCCGAGTGCTCGTTGCAACTGGCTCCGGACGCGCCTTCTGCGCCGGTGGTGACTCTCGCCGGATCGTGACCGTAGCGCCGGTATCCACCCCGTCTTCGTCAACTCCCACCACTTGGTCGTTAAACTGGCTCGATTACGAGAAGCCCGTCATCTCAGCCGTGAACGGCTACGCCATGGGACTCGACTCAACCGTCGTCCTCTTTGTCGGTATCGTCATCGCCGCGCGCAGCGCCATGTATCGCTGATACCCACGTCAGCATGGCCAATGGGGCGGGGGACGGCGGTAGAGTCTTCTGGCCCCTCCGTATCGGGCCGCATCGCGCGAAGTACTACCTCATGACTGGCGACCGTATCGACGTCAAAACTGCTCAACAGATCGGCCCCGTCCAGACCAACGACGACGATCAGCTCACGGATGAAGCGCTCGGCATCGCCGTCCGCCTCGCTGCCGGCTCGGCCTAGGCCATCTCCAGCTCGAAGGTGCCAATTAACCAGGAGCTCAAGTCCGTGGCCAACATCGTGCTGCCGCAGTCGCTTGCGATGGAGGCCACGGACTTGAGCGGCCGTCGCGGCCTTCCAGTAAAAGCGAACGCCCAATTACGCCGGCCAGTGATACAGACTGACGGGGCGCCGGGACACTCCTCTTTGATGCTAGCGGCCCTTGAAATTGGGCATCCGCTTCTCGATAAAGGCACGGACACCTTCCTTATGGTCCTCGGTCTTTCGCGCGATCACGCCAGCCCCAGCGTTGCCGGCGAAATGCTCGCGGAAGGTCTGGTGTGTGCCTTTGTGAGCCATCATTTTCATGAGACCCATCTGGACGGTTGGCCCATGGGCCAGTTTGGTTGCCAGTTCCATCGTCACGTCCATGAGTTGCTCATGGGGCACAACCTTGTTCGCCAGCCCGATGCGATAGGCCTCTTCACCACTGACCGGCTCACCCGTGTACGCCATCATTAGCGTGTTGGAGAGGCCTATTAGACGTTGTAGCTGCCAGAGGCTTCCGTCGCCCGAAACGATACCGTTCCGGATGAATGCCTCGCAGAACTCCGCTTGCTCCGAGGCAATCCGAAAATCACACGAGAGCGCGATGCCGTCGCCGATGCCGTACGCGGGCCCATTAACTGCTGCGATCGAAGGCTTCTGTAGGTTCCACAACTTCCAGATGATCGATGGACCATTGAACCGCCCCTCTTCATAAGCGAATCCGGCCGGGTCCATCCGCTCCCAGACGCTGGGCCCCGGAGGCGGCCCAGCTTGCTCACGTTCCTCAATCTGCCGATTGAACCCTTTCACATTGGCGCCGGAGCAAAATGCGGGGCCCTCCCCCGTCAGCACTAGGCAGCGCAGCTCCGGGTCCTCGGCCAGACGATCGATCTCGGATTCCGCCTCCTCGGCCAATTGGCCGCCCCAGGCGTTCCGCGTAGCGGGATCGTTCAGAGTGAGTGTGAGCACCCCGTCCGTTGTCTCCGAGCGAATGAATTCGAATGTCATGACTTCTCCATCCCTGCGGTGTTCCTGCCGAAATGCAGGCGGCGCGGACGATCATACGTCGCGGCAGACCGGCTCGTAGCATGCCGCGATTGACTCGCGGAAGCGGAGATCGATCTACGAGATCCGCTCACCGCTGACCTGAGGACGAACTGACACCAACGGCGGGACGCCAGTGGCGGAGAAGGCCGCCCCACCGCACCCGCTAATCCCGCTGCCGGAACTGCCAGAGCACACCGTGGGTGTCGCCAGGGTGCAGGAATACTTGGGTTCCTGCCTCGATGACGCGAACGCCCCGCGCCTTGAGATCAGCTGTGTGTTGCGCGATGTCATCGACGGCGATCGTCACCGTGTGCAACCCTTCACCGCGACTCTCGAGCGTTCGTCTGAGCGCGCTATGCTCTCCGTATGGTTCGGCCAGCTCGATGAAGTCACCACCGTCGCCGATATTCATGACCACCCGCTTGATGCCGAGCCGTTCGATCACTTCGGGCTCACCCTTGGCGCTCGCACCGAAGATGCGCTCGTAATCCACCTTCGCCTGCGCGACGTCGTTGACGGCCACCACTGCGTACCAGATTGATTCGTACATTCGCGATACCTCCTGCTATTGCTCGACCTACTGTTACGTGAAGAGGAGGCAGCTCCCGCTCCGTCCAGCGTTCAAAGCTGCCTCGCGTGTGACCGACCCGGTAATCGGTTCACGGACGTGGGCTCAACGCCTTGCTCTCGCGCAGCGCCGCGATCTCCGCATCGGTTATCTCGAAGTCGTGTAGTATCTCGTCCACGTGATCGCCCGGCATGTCCGCTGGCCCGCGGATGCCCGAGGGAGTCTTGGAGAACGACACAATCGGCTTCACCTGCCTCTCCGGGCCCGTGACCGAGTGCACAAGGTCCTGGAAGTAGTACTGGCCCTGCTCGTCGTCGGCGACCTCTTCGGGAAGCAGCACCGGTGCCACCGGCGCCTCTGCGGATCGGAAGTCCGCGATCCATTCATGCACCATGCGGGTGCGGAAAATCCGCTCCATTTCCGCACGCTCTATTCTGACTATCTCCGGGAAATCCGGCGCCATCGGATCGTGCACCGGGTCGTCCGTGCCTCTCCCCTCCAGTCCCATGACCTGGCGCACCTTCAGACGACCGCCAATCGTGTTCGCACTGATCGCCAGCGCGCCGTCCTTCGCCTGGTAGCCGCCCCAGTAGTTGGAGCCACGTCGCGGAGCCACGCCCGCCTTCCGCGCGTTCATCAGATCTGCGTAGCTGCCGCCGGCTGCCCGCACCTCGGCGTAGCGCTCGAGCGTCGGCTCTCGCGACACGCGGTCGGTCTCACCGTCGCGCATTGACATCATCCCCTCGATCGCCATCGCGGAGCCCACAAGTGACGTCTCCAGATACTGCCCCTCGCCGGTCCTCTCGCGGTGGTACAGCGCTGCGCACACCCCCATCGCGCCGCCCAATCCGGACGATGCATCGCCAAGCAGCACCCCGCCGATTGTCTCGGGTACCCCGTGCTCGTCCATCTTCCCGTTCGCCGCCATCGCACCCGAGTAGGCCTGCGCCGATACGTCCGCGCCGCCGTCGCCAGACATCGGTCCTTCAGAGCCGAACCCCGTGATCTCCGCGTAGATTAGCCGAGGGTTGATCTGCGATAACGTCTCGTAGTCGATCCCAAGCCGCTTCGGCACTCCCGGCCGGTAGTTGATCGCCACCACGTCGATCTCCTTCACCATCCGGTGGATCAGGGCGAGGCCTTCCGCTGACTTCAGGTCTACCTCAATGCTCCGCTTGCCACGGTTCACCCACTGGTACACCCGGCTGGTCCCCGGGATCGTGCCAGAGTTCCGTCGTGGCTCCCCCCCCAGCGGCTCAACCTTGATTACGTCCGCTCCCAGGTCCGCCAGGTTCATACCTAGGTACGGGGCGGCGACGATTAGCGAAAATTCAAGGACACGCACGTTGTGAAGAGGCCCGTCGGGCATGGTCATGTTCCTCCTGCGGATCTGGGTGGCGGCGCCACCCCCGCGCGCATACTAGTCCCCTCAGCTGGCCTCAGGGGACGTCAACTTCCGTGAGTAAGATTGCAGAAGTGGAATTCTCGGCAACCAGTGTTCCTCGGTAGTAGCTCTCCATCGAGGCGTTCGCGCTCGTGATTTCCTCCACTGCGCCCGCCACTGCCTCCCACTTGTCGCCGGGGATCGCCAGGTACAATTCGTTGTCGGGCAAGCCGGTGTACGTGCGGTTCCCGATGCACCCGAACGACAGCGCCGCGCGACCACTGTTCGCCGCCTGCGGAATTACCCCGCAGCCCGGACGGCCTAGGATCGTCGTCGCAGGGTCTCCGGCGCCTGCGCGCAATGCTGCCTCAAATAGCACCATCGCCCGCCCCGGCTCCACCGCGACCACCACAACACTTGGCTCGAACACGGCGGCGTCTGCCGGAGCATATGCAACCACCTCCGGGGCGCGATCGAGTGTCGGAATCGCCGGTACCTCCTCCTCTCTGAGGTAATCGTTCTCCACCATGAATTGCACCGTGTTCTGCAGATCGATCGGTGCCACCCCAGATGGAGTGAGGCTGTGGGTGTACGAGCCAACGGCGCACAGATGGTCTTCCGGCAGTGTGTAGAACGTCAATCCCTGCTGGGCAAGCTGCCAGAACGTACAGCCTGCTGGGACGGGCTCGTCGCTGTAGTGCTCTACACCCGCTGGCGGGTCCGCGAAGAACCCAATCGCTACCGGCGGCACGCGCAGCTCGAGCTGCTCTCTCACTCGGGTAGGGGATGGCAATGAATATCCATTCTTTGCGTGTAGGGATTTAGCGTAATCCGTTGTAATCCGGAACGACCACGGTCCGGATCCCAGCACCCAGAAGATACTCTTTGTAAAAATGCCACACTAGGAGAAACGGACCCGCCGCATGCGGCCCACCGCGGCAATCGCGATCCCGGGCCCGATAAGGAAAGCATGAATGACAGATGGATTTCCCGTGCGGCGCTAGGCCGCCGTGCCTTGGGCGCATTTGTCGTGATCGTGCGGGTGGGCTTGCGGCTACTCAAGTCACTTAAGGTGGACCGGCTAGTGGTGCTCTACGCGTCCGCTGCGCTGGATTGACGGCCACTGATCCCCGCCGGCGAATCTCCCCGATAGGACGAACTGCAGGTGACCGCTCCACGCACCGCTCGCTAGGCTCGCACCGCCGAAGATTGCGTGAACTCAGGCCGTCGCTGTGGTCGGCCGCATCCCAACGACCTCGGCGATTAGCTCGTACGAGCGAACACGCTCGGCGTGGGAATGGACCGCCGTCGTGATGATCAGCTCATCGGCGCCGGTTC
>Ga0302135_10002870_pt1 | contig 10348 bp, 9 predicted proteins | sample CBN3_surface_MG_FD_203119 | JGI IMG/M metagenome (GOLD analysis project Ga0302135, IMG submission 203119) | Marine microbial communities from Western Arctic Ocean, Canada - CBN3_32.1 | ecosystem: Environmental > Aquatic > Marine > Oceanic | place: Canada: Western Arctic Ocean | collected 2017-09-15 | reverse complement strand
AGCCTCGTAGAATGCGGGGTAGCAGATCATAGGTTGCCGTCGGGATGAAACCGATGGCGATCTGTCCGCTTAAACCGTCGGCGACCGCCCTCGTCACTTTCGTCGCTTCTTCCATTTGCGAGACAATTATTTGGGCCCGTTCCAACAGAACTTCGCCGGCTTTGGTCAACTCCACCCGCCGCCGAGTGCGCAGAAAAAGAACCGCGCCGATCTCTTCCTCGAGTTGGCGGATAGAATCGCTCAACGGCGGCTGCGAAATATGAAGCTGTGCCGCGGCTCGGCGAAAATTGGGCATTCCGTAGCATCATTCTGAAAGGAAATTCCTATCAGGATATAATTAAATACGTATTGGACCTATCAATATATTCACGATCAACTAGACTCGGATTCGAGAATCTAGGGAGCCACCAAACGGCTGAGGGCATATGTCGGAACAGCAAAGTCTAACGGAAAAATTGGCGAAATTTGTCGTCGATACAGATTTCGACGATTTACCTCCAGAGGTGGTGACATCCACCAAAAGGCGGGTCCTCGACACTATCGGGGTTGCTTGGGCGGGATCAACCGCGCCCGGTTGCGAAGCGGCCGAGGCCACCACGCTATCGGAGGGAGCCAATGGAGTAAGCACACTTTGGGCCAGTGGCGAACGTACAGGCTGCCGTGGCGCCGCATTCGTCAATGGCATGCATGCGGCGGCGCTTGACTATGATTCAGTCTATGAGCGCGGCTCCGTCCATCCTGATATTGTCACCGTGCCTGCGGCTTGGGCTATTGCGGAGCAGGTCGGTGCCAGCGGACGCGCTTTTCTCACGGCGGTGGTTGTCGGCAATGAGATTGCATGTCGGCTGGGGGCGGCCAATCTCGAGAATAGGGGATGGTTCTATACCTCGGCGCATGGTGTCTTCGGGGCTGCAGCAGCAGCGGCGAAATTACTCGGTCTTGATGCCGATGGTATTGCCAATGCGCTGGGTTTGGCGCTTAGCCGTGCCGGCGGATCACAGCAGGCATTGATCGAGAAGAGCTTAGCAAAACGGGCGCAATCGGGGTTTGCGGCGGAAGCGGGTGTTTTCTCCGCACAACTTGCCGCGGCGGGAGTGAGCGGGCCGCGCGAAGCGATTGAAGGAAAATTCGGCTATCACGCGTTATACGGCAGTGGAAATTGCGATGTTTTGATTGACGGTATAGGCACCCAATATGAATCTTTGGCAACGGCAATCAAGAAATACCCTAGCTGTACAGCCAATCATGTACCTATCGATCTGCTGATTGAGTGTGCGAAATCCAAAGATCTTTCCCCGAACGACATCGACAGCATCGAAATCCAATTATCGCCCTTTGCCGATCAACTAGTCGGCGCGACGTTCGATCCCTCCAGCAATCCGCAAGTCGCAGCCCAATTCAGCATTCACTATTCGGCAGCGAGTGCGTTGCTGCGCCGCCGCCTCGGAATAGCAGAAATCCAGGATGCTGCGGTCTTTGACCCAGCGGTCAAACAGTTCATTTCTAAAGTCGCGGTGACCATCGAAAATAGCAATACGGGTAAGTTTGCACCGGCGGGCGTCCGCATCCATACGGCCGGCGGGAAGGTTCTTGAAAGCCGCCTTGATCATGTGCCGGGCACGCCGATGAATCCGCTTTCCGACGCGCAAATCGCCGCAAAATTTCGCGATTGTACGGCTTTCGGACTCAAACCCCTTACCACTTCCGCGGCGGAATCGTTTGCGGCGATGCTTGGGAAATTGGATGAGAGCTCAGACCTTGGCGCGGCATTATCGGGCGTCCACAAATAAGCATGAAACACTGGCAGGAGGGCAGAAACGATGACGCCACAAGTTAAGCCTTTCAACGGCCCAATCGGGGCTTCGGTCTCGTCGGTCGATCTATCAGAAGTTTTGTCGGTGCAGGATCATCAATCCCTGGTCGATGCCTGGAACCAACATTCGGTCCTAATCTTCCGCGATCAAACAATCACGCCGGAACAACTGTTGCGGTTCAGCCGCCGATTTGGTGGTTTAGAGGTCCATGTGCTCGATCAGTATCTCCACCATGAGCATAAGGAAATTCTCGTGGTCTCCAACATCCTCGAGAAAGGTAGGAATGTCGGAATACCAGATGCGGGGCGATATTGGCACACCGACCTTTCGTATCTGGCGGAACCGAGCCGTGGGTCTATTCTCTATGCCATTGAAATTCCGGAGGAAAATGGTCAATCACTCGGTAATACAATTTGGGCCAGCACGGCGGCGGCCTTTGATGCGCTCCCGAAAGCTCGCCAACACGAGCTTAGCACCTTGAAAGCGGCCTTCAGTCTTGGCAATCGTTTCGGCAAGCTTGTGGAGGACGGAAACAATGACGCGTCGCTGCAGGAACATCAAAAAGGCCTTGTCCCCGAAGTGATCCATCCTGTCATTCGGACCCACCCCGTCACCGGACGGAAAAGCATTTATGTCAACGAAGGGCATACCATCCGCATTCTCGACATGCCGGAAGATGAAAGTCGCGAATTGTTGCAGGAACTTTGGGTGCATTGCACCCGGGAGGAATTTTCCTACCGCCACAAGTGGCGCGTCGGTGATTTAGTGATGTGGGACAATGTCCCGACGCAACATCTAGCAATTTGCGATTACGCATTGCCGCAGCGGCGCTTACTTCATCGTACTACGTTGACCGGTGACCAGCCGTTTTAGGAAGAAGGAAGAGTAATGATGACTGCTATTGCTTCCGCAGAGCGAGACTTTGATCGCATCAGGGTTCGCCCCGCTTCAGGCGCATTTGGAGCGGAAATATTAGGTGTTGATCTATCGCAACCGCTCGGCGACAAGATATTTGGTGAGATCGAACAGGCGTTCTACGATCATTCAGTTATTTTTTTCCGCGACCAATCCATCGAGCCCGGTCATCAAGTCACCTTCACCGAACGCTTCGGTGCGTTAGAGCCGCATCCGCTGGGATCACGCCGGGGATTGGAGTCTAACCCTGAAGTGATGGTGCTAGAGAATCGGCCCGGAAAGCTCGGGCCACGCAATGATTTCTGGCATTCCGATATTTCCTTCGGCGAGGTTCCACCAGCGCTATCCATGCTCTACGCGATTGAGGGCACCGAAGGACGCGCCGACACAATGTTCGCCAATATGTACGCGATCTATAACGAGCTTTCCGATCCGTTTCGGGCGTTCCTCGATGGGCTGCAGGCGGAACACAATGCGGAGACGCTGGTTACGGAGGTGCCGTCCAGAGTCCAGGTGACAGATGTGCCGCCTGGCGTTGTTCATCCGGTTGTCCGGACCCATCCGGGAAGCCGGCGGAAGGCGTTATTCATCAATCCTTATTATACATCGCATTTCATTGGTATGAGCCAAGAAGAAAGCCGGCCGATTCTGGAGTACCTCTACCGACAAGCAACCCGCCACGAGAACATCTACCGCCACAATTGGCGGAATGGGGATGTCCTGATGTGGGATAACCGATGCACGATGCATTATGCGGTGCGGGATTATAATGAGAATATGCCGCGCTTCCTGCACCGCACTACGGCGGCTGGTGAACGGCCGGTGTAGCCATGGCCATCCCTTGATCCAGATGGAAAAGGCCCACCAATTTTCACATCGCGGGCCTTTTTCCTCGTTCACGCCACCTGTTAGGCGCGGAATTCATCACTCGAAGCCGTCCCGTCCGAGGCTGCTTTCCCTTCTGGATCCGGCGCCACCCACAAATCTTCCTTCAACTACTTACAGAGCCCCTAGGTCATCAGCAGCGATGATACTGACCGGCAGATGGATGCTGCTTACAGGGCCTTCACGCCGCCAATCAACAACAGTACCGCAACAACGAGGCCCTCACCCACACCAAAAATCTATAGTAAAGAGCGCCGTAAATGCCGAATCCAACCAATTTAGCCGTTGCCGCAAAGGCAAACTGCGGGTTCGAATGAGGGCGTCTCTATTTCTCAACCCTAACCGACAACGTCCATTCGATATCACCGGCTTCTTGGAGTTTCTTGAAGCCGGTCGGCGTGCGGCGCAGCTTGTTACGCGCGTGCTCCATCAATCCGTCGCGGAGGTCCGCGGGCAGCGTATCGAAACAAATCTCGAGATCAACCGGGCCCTTGGTCTTGGCTTTGGATTTAGGCGCGGATTTAGTCTTGGATTTCTTGCCCCAAATATCATCCCATCCGGAGCGGTATTCCGGCGTGCGCACGCTGGAGAAATAGCCGTAATGCACCTCTTGCGAACCGCCGATGGAATCCCGCGTGGATTTTCCGTCGCCGCCGCTCGACGTAGTAGCCGTCGTCGACGTGATCGAAGAACTGCTTTTGCTCTCCGTTGTCGACGGGCTCTTTGGGCTTTCCGTCTTCGCGGCCTTGCCATCATTTGAACTGCTAGATTGGGTCGTGCTCATATATTGCCCTCGAATTCGACGATTTCAGTAAACTAAAAATATCATCGCTTTTACCGAATTTCTCAGACATTTTCAACAATAGGGATTGGGGTGCGGTCCGGTCTTCGTTTATATCTCCTCCATGCAGAGTTTTGACGTTGTCATCATCGGCGCGGGTGCCGCCGGGCTTATGTGCTCAGCCGGGGCGTATCGACGGGGTCGTGGGGTACTCATGCTCGAAAAATCCCCGGATATTGGCCGAAAAATCCGTATCTCCGGGGGTGGGCACGCCAATTTTACCAACCTCCACGCAACGCCTTCGAACTTCCTCTCGGAGAATCCACACTTCTGCGTCTCGGCTCTCGCCCGCTATACCCAGCACGACTTCATCACCTTGGTGGAGCGCCACGGTATAGCCTATCACGAACGGAATCACGGTCAGCTTTTCTGCGACGGTTCCGCCCAACAAATTATCGATATGTTACTGGCGGAAGCGCGCGGTATCGACATCCAAACGGCGACGACCGTGACCCGTATCACCAAGGAAGGCGATACATTCAGCATAACCACGGATCGCAATACCTACACTGCAACATCGCTCGTAATTGCGACCGGCGGCCCTTCGATCCCAAAGATGGGTGCCAGCCGTTTCGCCTATGGGATAGCCAACCAATTCGGGCTCAAAGTGGTTGAACCACGCCCCGGCCTAGTACCCTTAACCTTCGAGCGAAACCTCCTCGCCCGCCTTTCTGGATTGTCGGGTGTATCTCTCGACGCAGCGGTAACTCATGAGAAAACGAGGTTCGAGGAAGCGCTACTCTTCACGCACCGAGGATTGAGCGGTCCGGTCATCTTGCAAATTTCCTCCTATTGGCGCGACGGCGAGGCCATTACCGTCGATTTGTTGCCCGGAGAAGACGCGTTCGACATGTTGAAGGAACTAAAGTCCGATCAACCGCGCCGTGAAATCCAAACCGCACTCGCCCAGAATTTGCCGAAACGCCTGGCCGTTACCCTGGCCGAATGGCACGATTGTAACGGCCGCTTGGCCGAGATCGCCGACCGGAAACTGCGCACGCTCGGCGATCAGATCAACCGGTGGCAGGTCACGCCTGCGGGATCGGAGGGCGAGCGGACAGCGGAGGTCACCATCGGCGGCGTCGATACGCGGGAATTATCCTCGAAGACCCTGGAGGCCCGGAGCGTCCCCGGCCTCTATTTTATCGGTGAGGCGGTCGACGTCACTGGGCATCTGGGTGGCTTTAATTTCCAATGGGCTTGGGCATCAGGCCACGCCTGCGGGCAGGCGGTATGACGACCCGTTAGGACCGGAAAGCTGGTATGACGTCCTTGGCCAGCATTTCCAAATTCCGGTCGATATACTCAGCCGGACACGCAGAGGAGACAAACACCAGGCTGGCACCCGCATCGATGTATTCCTGGAGCCGCGCCTGACAGGCCTCCGGATTTCCCGCCAAAGCGTATTTGTGAACCAATTGGCTGAAGTCTTGCGCATATTGAACGCTGAGCTTCTCGGCGGCGTATTTGATGCCGGTGTCCTTGTCCTCGTTGACGGCGCTGAAAATATACATACCGAAGGTGAAGTCGGACATATCACGGCCCTCTTCCTCACCGTACGCCTTAATCTTCGAGATGCTGTCAGCCAAATGCTCGGGCGTATACATGTAGGGGATCCAACCGTCCGCATATTTCGCGGCACGCCGCATGGCGGCTTCCGACCGGCCCGAGACATAAATCGGTGGGCGCGGTTTCTGGATCGGCAACGGCTTCAGACTGAAATTGTTCAGCGTCGTATAGCGGCCCTCATAGGTGACGTCGGTCTCACTCCACACCCGGGTCAGGACTTCCAACGCATCGTCGGTTCGCGATCCCCGCTGTTTTACCGGCACCCCACAGGCCTCAAACTCGCTTGGAAATTCGCCGCCAACGCCGACCCCCATGGTATAACGCCCGCCGGATGCTACATCCAAGGCCGCCCCGAGTTTCGCCAACAGCGCTGCCGGATAGAGCGGCACCAAAGTAATGGCGCTCATCAGACGGATTTTCTTCGTAACACCCGCCGCGACCGACAATGAAATGAACCCGTTTGCCGACTCGCCGTGAAAACTTACATGCTCGCCGCACCCAATGATGTCGAAACCCAACGCCTCAATCTGCTGCGCCAGTTCCGCCACATTGTAAGGCGAACGCAAAGTGGTTCCGAATTCAATTTTTTTGCCCATTATACCCGTGCTCCGTCACATTTCCCTGAATGTTAGGATAGACCGGAGGCGGGAGAGACCAAGTTGGTCCGACCACACATGAACACCTTGTTCCGTTTACAATAGCGCTCGGACCGCCGCGAGGTTTTCTTCGCTCGCGTCGTTCACGACCAGGACACAGTGATCGAATCCCGCTTCAGCGACCTGAGCCAAGCGGGCTTTCGCTTCATCCGGCGCGCATTCAAGGGTAAAGCCTTTCTGGCCTTCGAGACTGGTAGTCGGTTTTGTCAGATCGACCTTGATATTGGCCGCCACAGCGATGCCGCCACCCTCGCCCCGAAAACGGTCGAGCCCTTCCTTCATGGTCGCGAGGTCGGTGTAGTGGCCCGACGCGATCCAGCCGTCGAATTCCTTCGACGCGCGGGGAATCCAAATGCTGCCGGCCCAGCTACCGATGAGAATTTTCAGTCCACTTTGGACTTCAGGCCAGGGCTGCAGATTGGTGCCATCCACGGTCTCTCCAGCCCAGAGCCGGCGCATCAACGGCAACGCGGCACGGAGCTTCTTAAACCGGCCTTCGTAATTCTCGCCGACAGCAGAGAAATCATTTTGCGTGGAACCCGCGCCGACGCCCCACAGAAACCGGTCGCCCGCCAGCATCTTCACCGTCATCATACGATGTGCTAATTCCACCGGATTGCGCAGCGGCACCTGATAGATACAAGTCCCGAGACAAATTTTCTCGGTCACCACCGCCGCGACCGAGGCGGAGATCAAAGGGTCCGGTAAAGCCCGCGCCCGTCCGATGGTGTCAAAAAACCACAACCCGTCGAAACCGAGACGCTCGACGCGGCGCGCGCCTCCGACCAATCGATCACGGCTCGCTCCGCCGTCATCGGTCAACGTGATACAAACGCCAAGTTTCACAGAACAACTCCTAGCTTAGTGAGATGGATTGGACGCATCAAATCTTCTAATCTATTAACCTGCTTAATATCATTTAGCCCGATATCATTTAGCCCGCTTTACGATTTCTAATTTGGCACATCCGACGGATTAACCCGGCATTATTTTGGTTTGGGTGCATTTCCGGGGAACGTTCCCCGAATCCGAATGCGCGAGACAGCAAACCAGCGCGTTTATATTTTCGAGTAAAGCTGTCCTCGCAACCACCACAAGAGGGTTTGTATTATCCCCTATATTTTCGCGGCTGTTTCGATTTGCTCCATCTGAATAACAAGATAGAAAGGATGAAAGGTCGACAGTGGCTCTGGGGATCCGGGATCAAAGCTTAGACGTGGATGAGGCGCGTCGAAGGCAATGCTTGATCGCTTTTCCGGTGAATTTATCTCGCATGCCGAGATCAGCAGGACAAAAAGAATAGCTTAATCGTAATGTCTAATGGACGTCATCGGCGTCGCCAAATGCCTGTTTCAAAGCTTCGAAGTTAAAGTCAGGTTTTTGCGCAGCACCGATGGTCACCGCTTCGCGGCGCGCGATCAATGCCGCCGCACCGGGGACTTCCTTCGCCACCGCGATGGGGATCATCACAGCGCCATGCAAGTCCGCATGGATCAGGTCGCCCGGTGCAACGTCCATACCGTGGACCGAAACTTCGGTATCGAAATCGACCAGATGTACCCAAGCGTGCGACGGACCGAAGGAGCCGGCAATCATCTGGAAGCCTTCGGCGCAATCGGGGATATCCCGCACACTGCCGCTAGTCACCACACCGAGACTGCCAAGCCCCTTATGGATATTGGACTGAACTTCACCCCAGAACGCGCCGAAACCGGTGGGCTCATCCAGGTCTTGGATTACCGTGATCGAAGGCTTGGGTCCCTCGTCAATATAGCGATAATAGTCGAGCCGCTGTTGCTTCATCACGGCACCCTCCCGCTGCGGTGGAGTTTTCGCGCGAATCCGCGCGGTTCGCGCATAGCCCACGATCGGGACGAGGGAGGGGCGGGCGCAAACCATCGGCTTTGTCGTATAGCCGAATCCCCGACGCTCAGGCGCCACGAGTTCCAGCGCGTTGCACACGGTTGGCGTATCCAACGCCGCCAACGCCGCTAGGTCTTCCTCAGTCAATTTCGTCATCTTTGTAACGATCTTCCTTTGAATCGGGGGTACGCTCGCCCATTGCCCTAATACCAGCTAATCGGGATTCACGGAGCATTGCAAGCGCTTGCCGCAAATCCGAAAATCCCTATACTTCGCGCGCATTTTAAGGACCTCAGACTCGCGCGGAGAGACGCCATGGCCGACGAATCAACGAACGTTAATAAAGTAGTGCTGGCCTATTCCGGAGGCCTCGATACCTCAGTGATCCTGCGCTGGTTGCAAGATACCTATAACTGCGAGGTAGTAACTTTCACTGCCGACCTCGGGCAGGGAGAGGAGCTGGAACCCGCGCGCCAAAAAGCCGAGATGATGGGCGTGAAGGAAATCTATGTCGAGGACCTGCGCGAAGAATTCGTGCGCGATTATGTCTTCCCGATGTTTCGCGCCAATGCGGTCTACGAAGGGATCTATCTACTGGGCACGTCCATCGCGCGCCCGCTGATCGCCAAACGTCAGATCGAAATAGCCGCCGAGACCGGGGCCGACGCGGTCTCTCACGGCGCCACTGGCAAAGGCAACGATCAGGTCCGTTTTGAGCTTGGATATTACGGCCTCAACCCAGACATTAAAGTCATCGCGCCGTGGCGTGAATGGGACCTCGCCAGCCGCACGCGCCTGATCGAATACGCGGAAACGCATCAAATTCCCGTTCCAAAGGATAAGCGCGGCGAAGCCCCGTTCTCGGTCGACGCCAACCTGCTGCACGTCTCGGCGGAAGGCAAAGTGCTGGAGGACCCCGCACAAGAAGCGCCGGAATACGTCTATTCCCGCTCCGTCTCACCCGAGGAAGCGCCCGACACGCCAACATATGCGGAAGTCGGTTTCGAGAAGGGCGACGCGGTCTCCATCGACGGTGTGGCAATGTCGCCTGCGACCCTGCTCACAAAACTCAACGAGCTGGGCGGAGCGAACGGTATCGGCCGGCTCGATCTGGTCGAGAACCGCTTCGTCGGCATGAAGTCGCGTGGCGTCTACGAGACGCCAGGCGGCACCATACTACTGGCGGCCCACCGGGCCATCGAATCAATCACCCTGGACCGAGGTGCTGCGCACCTGAAAGACGAGCTAATGCCGCGCTACGCGGAGCTGATCTATAATGGTTTCTGGTTCTCGCCTGAGCGCAAAATGCTGCAGGCTTTGATCGACCAAAGCCAGGAACACGTGAACGGCACGGCGCGCTTGAAGCTCTACAAAGGCGGCATCCACACGGTCGGCCGCAGCAGTCGGGAAAGCCTCTACAGCTTAGAACACGTTACCTTTGAGGAAGACGAAGTCTACGACCAGCGCGACGCGGAAGGGTTTATCAAGCTTAATGCGTTGCGGTTGAGGTTGGCGCAGAAACGCGGCGGATGAGCTATGACAGCGTTGGGCTTATTTAAAGCAATTCACTCCATCCGTTAGCCAACCAGCGTCCAAGTGCCGATGGCAGCCAATACAGCGAAGGCTATTAACAGGGACAATTCGCCTAAATAGCGGTCGCCGTGGTGGCGGCCGGGTGCACCGGGGTCAGGAATACTCGCGCGTTCTAACGTGAAAACTTCCGCCGTCACCGGCATGGATAGCCGGCCGGCGAGAGCCATTAGCGTGTCGAGCACGCGGCGCATACCGAAGTCGTCTTTCTTCGA
>Ga0302135_10002869_pt1 | contig 10349 bp, 6 predicted proteins | sample CBN3_surface_MG_FD_203119 | JGI IMG/M metagenome (GOLD analysis project Ga0302135, IMG submission 203119) | Marine microbial communities from Western Arctic Ocean, Canada - CBN3_32.1 | ecosystem: Environmental > Aquatic > Marine > Oceanic | place: Canada: Western Arctic Ocean | collected 2017-09-15 | reverse complement strand
CATGAAGGTGTGCGGTGCGCCGTCAAACGTGCCAGGGCTGAAGACAAACATGAAGCCGCCCGCGCCGAAGTCCTGCCAGTTGACCCGGCGGACGCTGGTCACGCGCGCGGTGATCTCGCGGCCCAGTACATCGAACCGGACATCGTCTCCCGGCTGGATCCGAAACCGATCCCGCAGGCTTTCCTCGACCGACACCTCGGGGCGACCTCCTGCATCCCCGTCCCACCAGCTGCCCTCGATCACCTCCTCGTTCTCTTCGAGTGCGGCCCTGTAGGTCACCGTGTACTCGCGCGCCAGCGACCCGCGCCCCCGTACGTCCTGAACGTGATCGAGGTCGACCTCCTGCCCCTTCACGGCGGTGACGCGAGCGCGCAGCACTGGAATGAGTTCGGGCGGCCCCTGTCCCTCGTTGTTGGCTGCGATGAAGTCGGAGACACCCTGGCGCTGGTCCGCCTGGACGTCCAGCAAGAACATGTCGGGCACGTCGGTCCCTACCTGCACCGAGAATTCACGCAGCAGGTTCACCTGGAGCGAACGGACCCCCAGGATGAAGAAGGTGCCCAATCCCACCGCAAGGAGGACAATGCCGGCCTGGCTGCCAGGACGAGCCAGGTGCAACACCGCCTGTCGAAGGGCGAAGCTCCGCGTGTGGCGCAGGGGCTGCAGGCCACGAATCAGCGCCATGCCCGTCAGGTGAAGCACCAACCCGACGCCCAGTATGCCCGCCACCAGCGCCAACCCTACGCGCACGGAACCGGCCTGCCACACAGCCAAGAGGACAAGTGCCGCCCCGGCCACAGCTACGGCCGCCCAGCGGACCCAGTCCGCTCCCTGGGACGACAACGATGCTTCACGTAACAAGAGCGACGGCTTCACGTGGCGCATTTCGAGCAGCGGCACGGCCGCGAACAGCAATGACACCAGCAAGCCAACCGCCGCGCCCTGGCTGACTGCGGACGTCGTGAGACCGTACTCTACGCTCACGAGCAGCGGCACATCGCCCACCACGGTAGGAATCACGGCCAGCACGCCCGCAGCAATCGCCACGCCCAGCGCACAACCGGCCAGGGCGAGGCAAAACGCCTGCGTCATGTAGATACCCAGCACCTGCCGCGACGATGCCCCCAGGCACTTGAGCACCGCAACGCTACGAGTCTTCTGCTGCACGAACACGCGGGTCACGCTGGAGACGCCGATGCCGCCGAGGATGAGCACCACCAACCCTACGAGACTCAGGTAGTCCTCCGCTCGATTGAAGTTCTCCCCCATGCGGTCCTCTGACCGACGGTAGGACCGTACGCTCACGAATTCCTCAGCAAAGGCGTCGCGCCATTCGGCAGAAAGCGGGTCGATTGCGACGTCTGGCACCTCCAGCAATAGCTGGTGCGTCGCGCGGCTGCCGAAGGACAGCAGATCTGTGGCAGGGAGATCGGCAAAGTCGATGAAGACACGCGGCCCGATGCTGAACGCACCCACATTGCGACCGGGCTCCGATGCCACCACGCCGCGGATCGTGAACGACGCATCCCCGATCAGAAGCGAATCACCGACCTTGATTCCCATCTGTGCGAGCAATTCCGGCCGGACTAGGGCGCCACGGTTGCGAAGCATCGCGTGCTCGTACGTTGCATCCTGCACCGTGAGGATTCCGCGGACGGGAAACGACTGCTCGACCGCCCTGAGCTCAACCATGCGGGTCGTCGTGCTACCGGCCCTGGCCGGGCGGGCCATCGTCATCAACTCGATCGCCTCCGTGGCTGCCGTCACCCTCCGATCGCCTAGGGCCGTCGCTAGATGCTCCCGCACGCCATGGCCAAAGACGCGGTCGCTCGAGAGGACCATGTCTGCACCCAGCATCTCCCGAGCCTGATTCGACAGCGCACCTCGCACACTCTGAATCACGGAGCGCAGTGCCACGATCGACGCCACGCCGACCGCAATACACACGAAAAAGAACAGGAGCCGCTGCCAGGACGATCGGATCTCGCGGACAGCCATCCGTAGCACGAAGGAACTAGGCACCCGGCACCTCTCGGCCATCCCGCAGCACCAGTCGCGCATCCGCCAGCGCTGCCAACTCGGAGTCGTGAGTGACCAGTACCAGGGTCGTATTCCGTGACCGATGCACGCCGAGCAACAGATCCATGATGAAGCGCCCGGTCTGAGAATCGAGGTTGCCGGTGGGCTCGTCGGCCAACACCAGTGGCGGATCATTGGCGAGCGCCCGAGCAATCGCGACACGCTGCTGCTCGCCACCTGACAGCTGAGACGGATAGTGATGCCCGCGGTCCGAGAGCCCCACCTCATTGAGCAGGGTCGTGGCTCGCTTGGTGGCATCCCGCCGTCCCGCGATCTCCATCGGCACAAGGATGTTCTCGAAGGCAGTGAGCGACGGGACCAGATGAAAGAACTGGAACACGAACCCTATCGTCCCGCCGCGGAGGCGCGCCAGCTCATCCTCGCCAAGCCTGGTGATGTCGGTCCCGTTGATCAGGATCTCGCCGGCTGTGGGCGCATCGAGGCCTGCCAGCAAGCCAAGCAGCGTGGATTTTCCGCTCCCAGAGGGACCGACGATGGCCAGAAACCGTCCGTCCTGGACAGACAGGTTCAGGGGGTGCAGGATGGTCAGCGGGTGTCCCCCGCTCTCCACTGTCTTCGAGACGTTGCGAAGTTCGATCATCGAGGGGTCCGGCTCAGCATCGGTGCCAAGGTCTGCCATACAGTGGCTTCGACGACCCGCGCGCCCTGCGTGTTGGGATGGATCCCATCCCTGATGTTGAGATCCGGGATACCCGCCACACCCTCGAGCAGGAACGGCACGAGGACCACCTGGTGCTCTTCCGCAAGATCCAGGTACACCTGTCGGAACGCCGCCGTATAGACGGGGCCGAAATTCGGCGGGGCCTCCATCCCGGCGATGAGCACGTCAATTCCTCTTGCATGGCTACCGGTAATGATGTCCTGCATGTTTTTCTTCAGCGCTTCGACTGGCAGTCCCCTCAGGCCATCATTGCCGCCCAGGGCGACGACGATGACGCGCACATCACCCGCGAGGGCCCAGTCGAGACGCCGGAGCCCTCCGGCGGAGGTGTCACCCGACACGCCCGCATTGACCACCTCGTAGTCGTAACCCTCTGCCTGCATCCTGGCCTGCAGCAAGGCCGGATAGGCCTCTTCGGTCTCGAGCCCGTAACCCGCGGTTAGGCTGTCCCCAAGAAACACAACGCGCGGAAGATCCCGCGACGCCGCCGACAGTGGGGGCGTCACGGCCTCGGCGGAGGTCGTCACCGACAGGTCCGGTGTCACGGCTGGGCCTGCATTGCACGCGACCAGCGCACTGGCAGCGCACGCACAGGAGAGCCACTTCATCACTTTCACTATGATAGTTCTGCTTCCTCAATACGATATGACCTCACCGTCTGGTTTCCTCAGTCCCGACTCGCCCTCGCCAGGCGTCGAAGCCGCATACGCGCGACTCGAGGGTGCCGGGTTCGCCGACGCGCTCTGGAGTCGGCACCTCGAGATCTGGTCGACCGATGCGCACGAGCAACATGTCGTAGATAACCGCCTCGGATGGCTGGTCACTGCCGGTACAGTCGGGCCGCAATTGGCCCGCGTCAAGGCGGCGGCAGCAGAGGTGCGCACAGCCGGCTTCACCGACATCGTCCTGCTAGGCATGGGAGGGTCCAGCCTGGCTCCGGAGGTGATTCGACACATCATCGGCGTCGCTGAAGGGTGGCCGCGCTTTCGGATGCTCGACTCGGTCAATCCAGCCGCGGTGCGTGACGCGATGTCCCACGCCGCGTCGTCACTCTTCGTCGTCGCCAGCAAGTCGGGCACGACGATCGAGCCGACCGTGATGACCGCCGAGGCCAAACGGCGCGTCGAGGCAGCCGGCCACCGGCCGTGGGGTTCTAGATTCATGGCCATTACGGACCGTGGCACCCTCTTGCACCATCGCGCCGAGTCGGACCACTTCCGCCACGTGTTCCTGAATCCGTCCGACATCGGCGGGCGTTACTCGGCGCTCTCACTGTTCGGCTTGGTCCCCGCCGCGCTCATGGGCATCGATCCGGAGATGCTCCTCTCCCGCACCGCCAGGATGGCCGACGCATGCCGAACGGCACAGCCACGCTCGAATCCAGGCCTCGCGCTCGGCGCCGAGATAGCGGCTGCGGCCCTTCTCGGGCGGGACAAGCTCACACTTCTCCTCCCAGACGCCTTGTCCTCTCTTGGGCTCTGGGTGGAGCAACTCGTCGCCGAGAGCACGGGCAAGAACGGGCTGGGGGTGGTACCGATCACCGGTGAGCCTGTGCTGCCACGCTACGGCCGCGACCGCCTTGCGGTGTCAGTCTCCCTGCCCGGCTTGACCCCGGATGCCGGCGCCCTAGGCGCGCTTCGGGCGGCCGGCTCACCTGTTGTCGAGCTGTTACTGCCGGATCCCCTGTCGCTTGGCGCCGAGTTCCTGCGCTGGGAGGTTGCAACCGCCGCCGCCGGATGGCTGCTCGGGGTGAATCCCTTTACCGAACCAGACGTGCAGAGGGCCAAGGACGCCACCCGGTCACTCATTGACACGTACCACCGGGATGGCCAGTTGCCGGCGCCCGAGGTCCACGCAAGCGACCGCGGCGCGACGATTACGATCAGCCAAGCAGCGCGGCGAAAATCATCTGACCCAGCCCGGTTCCTCTCCTCGCCCAGCCCTGGAGACTACCTCGCCATCCTGGCGTATCTGTCACCGGGAGATGTGGCCTATGCCGACACGCTCGGGCACTTCCGTGCTGAGGTCGGCCGCCGCGCGGGAATCGCCACCATGCTTGGCTTCGGCCCGCGCTATCTGCATTCCACCGGACAACTCCACAAGGGTGGACCAGCCGGGGGCATCTTCCTCGTCGTGACGGCCGAACCCGACGAGGACCTATCGGTACCCGGCCACCCGCACTCCTTTGGGCTGCTCGAGTCAGCACAGGGGCTGGGCGACTTCATGTCACTTGACCAATTGGGCCGGCGATGCCTGCTCGTGAGACTCCCGAGCCTCGGCGCCGGCGCACTCGACTCCATCCTTTCGGATCTACTTTCCGGTCTCTGATCAGCTACTTTCTTAGGCAAATACGCGCCGAACGCCGCCCTGTATATCGCGTACGCTCCCCACGTGGGTACGGCAACGGTTTAGGCGGTCCTGGCTCGCGCAGTCTTCTCGCGCCTGCGCGGACGTGGAGCGGAAGCCGCATAGATCCTGACCCAACTCCAGCGTAGCGGCTCCGTGCCGAGCGGCGACGGAGGCGACGGACCTTGCGGCCACCAACTAGGAGCTGACCGGTCACGGGCCTTGCCTTGGGCTCGCCTTCGGGTCACACTGGGATTCACCCTGTGAGTCTGTGGCCCCGCCGGTCGGATCGAGTGAACACCCGGCGGCCCCACGCCCTAGAATGAATCCCTACATCCGCCGGGCCATCGTGGGTATCGGCGTCGCAGCAGTCGTCATCCTCCTCCTCGGCGCCACCTACCAAGGCGTTGTGACCGCGCTCGAACGCCGAGACTTTCCAGCACCAGGTCACCTGTCCGATGTCGGTGGACATCAATTGCACATCCGCTGCGAGGGCGAAGGCCCTTTGACAGTTATCCTCGAGGCGCCCGAGGCCGGTCTCTCGGCCATGTGGGGACTGGTCCAGCCGGCGCTTGCCGAATCGGCCCGAGTGTGCAGCTACGACCGGGCTGGCCTGGGCTGGAGCGAGGCAGGCGATGGTCCATTCGACCCGCGCACCGTCCCGATAGAGTTGCACGCGGTACTTGCGCGTGAGAAGGTGCTCCCGCCCTATCTGATGATCGGTCAATCCCTCGGGGCGGCCTTCGCGCTCCTTTACATGGCGCAATACCCCGAGGAAGTCATCGGCCTCGTCCTCCTCGACGATCCTTCGGCGGGCGCGCGATCCACTCCCTCACCGGATGCCGTCAGGGCCTTCGGCCGTCATCTCGGCTACGCGCCGTGGCTCGCCAGAACTGGCGCTCTCCGCGCCGGGAGACTCCTGTCGAACCGCACGGGCGCCCTCCCTGACCAGGCGGCCGGAGCGGTCGGGGCGTTCCTCACGCGACCCGATCACCTCACACGCGCGGGTCGCGAGTTCGCGAGCTGGAACGACACGATCGCGCTCGCGACGGCGGTTCGCCTGCCAGCGCACCTGCCGACTACCCGTATCGAGAGTAGTCGCCCGTCACTGGGGTCATACGTGGACAGCCGCTCCGGCGCAGATGCAGTCGTGCGCGCGGCCGCTGGCATCATCGCCTCCGTTCAGACGAGGTAAGTGTTGCTTCCCGGTTTCGTCAGGACGCTTGCCAAACGACTTCCGCTTGCGGGCCTCGTCCGATCCGCCTGGAAGATCGACGTCGATCATTCCTCCGAGCAACTACGCAAGGACATCGCCCGGCTCGCCAGAACCGTCGATCGTCTCGCAGCCGATCAAACCGCAGTCAATGAGTTGGCGACGCGGATGGAGCGGCACGCCGCTCAGATCAAAGAAGCCTCACGACTCAACGACAGGTATCGGGACATCCTCGCGACCCTGGATTCAAGCCTCGACCTCGCTCGCGTCATTGCGCACGTCAAGCAGTCGATCGCGGCGGCGCGGCTCCAAATGGATCCGTTTCCGCACATCGTAGCGGAGTCGCTGATGCCAACGGATGTCTACAAACTCGTGCGAGACGCGATCCCGTCTGCGCTCTTCTTCAGTCAGACCGATCCAGTCAAACAGAACATCAGAATCCCGATGGACTTTGCACCCACGCTCTCGACGCGAGCCTGGGACTTCGTCGATGTGGTGAGCCGTGAGGCCATTCGTCCGGCCATCATGGAAAAATTTCTGGAGCCGCTCGATCAGCATCTCGAGGCCATCTTCGGTGCGGAGCACCGCGCCGCCGCACTCGCCATGCCGCAGTCGGTGGCCGGCGGAAGATTGATGCTCCGTCGGGAAGGCTATCATCTCGACCCACACCGTGATCCGAAACGAGTCATGGTGACCTGCCTCCTGTACTTCGCCAGGCCTCATGACAGCGAGGCCTTCGGCACACAAACATTCCGGGTACACGGCGACACTGAAGCCAGCTATCAGGAGACGTTCTACCCGGCGCAACGTGGCGGTCAATGCGAACTGGCGAAGGTGGTGCCGTTCCGTCCGAATACCGCGCTGATGTTTCTGAATTCAGGCGGCGCCCACGGCGTTGATATCCCAGACACGCTTCACGGAGTTGAACGGCATTCCTTTCAGTTCTACATCGGCCCAGATCAGGACGCTCTCGAGGCGCTCGTCGCCAGGCTTCCGACAGAGCGACAGGCGCTGTGGCGGGAGCGAAAGAACGCCGATGGGACGTAGCGCCCAGCGGCGGTTCCGCACGGCAGCCGGCGATGGCACCGTTAACCGATGCCTCGCGTGACTGGCCTGGTCGCCTCCACGGCGCTCTCCCTCTGCGCGGTGCTCGCCCTGAGTTCGGTGGCATCCGCAGAGCGCCTCACTGAGACAGTTATCCCTACCCACTATCGTCTGTGGTTCGCGCCAGATTTCGTCACTGATACTTTCCGGGGCACGGCCTCCATCGATATTCGACTCACCCAGCGAACCTCCACGTTCACCCTTCACGCCGCGGAACTCTCCTTCAGCGCAGCCAGCGTCAGCTACGCTGGCGAGCGCCAGTTCGCGCGCGCCACCTTCGATGCCGAGACCGAGATGGTCGCGCTCGCGGTTTCCGATTCCATTCCAGCCGGCCAGGCCAGGATCGATATCGACTTCACGGGCACGCTCAACGACCAATTGCACGGGTTCTACCTGAGCCAGTCCAACGGCCGAAAGTACGCGGTCACCCAGCTCGAAGCCACCGATGCCCGCCGCGCGTTTCCCTGCTTCGACGAGCCTGCCTTCAAGGCCACCTTCGACATCACGCTCATGGTGGATGAGAGGGACGTCGCCATCTCGAATGGGCGGCTGCGGTCGGATACGCCAGGACCCGAGGCCGGGAAGCACACCGTCGTGTTCGTTCGAACGCCCCGGATGTCCACCTACCTGGTGGCCATGCTCGTCGGCGATTTCGTCTGCCGCGACGGCGGTGTCGGCGACACGCCGATCCGGGTATGCGCCACGCCGGACAAGGTGGCACTCACCGGGTTCGCGCTCGAAGCTGCGGAGCAGTCTGTCGAGTTCTTCAATGAATACTTCGACATGGCGTATCCATTCGGAAAGATGGACATTATCGCCGTGCCGGACTTCGCGGCCGGCGCCATGGAGAACGTGGGCGCCATCGTGTTCCGCGAGCGATCGCTCCTGGCCGACCCGTCGAGCGCGTCGGTCGACACGTTGCGCAACATCGCCTCCACCGTGTCACACGAGGTCGCGCACCAGTGGTTCGGCAACCTCGTGACGATGGCGTGGTGGGACGACATCTGGCTCAACGAAGGTTTCGCCACATGGCTCGCGGGCAAGCCACTCGAGCGCTGGAAGCCCGACTGGAACGAGGCAACCGCCAAGGTTTCCGGCACCGTCCGGGCGCTGGCCTCCGATACCCTACGGACCACACGGGCCATCCGCACGCAGGTGAACACGCCGGATCAGATCAACGAGGTCTTCGACGGCATCGCCTATGGCAAGACGGCCGCCGTACTGCGCATGGTCGAGCACTACGTGGGCGAGGAGCCGTTCCGGCGTGCGGTCGGCGCGTACCTCCGCAAGTACGCGTTCGGCAACGCGACCGGGGAGGACTTCTGGAACGAAGTGACTCGCGCCACCGGAAAACCGGTGGACCGGATCATGGCCAGCTTCGTCACGCAGGTGGGACCGCCGCTCGTCACGATCCAGGCAATCTGCACAGGCGATTCGACCGAGGTTCAGATCGAGCAAGGCGAATTCCCAGGGATGACGACCACGCCCGCCGACACCACCTGGACGTTTCCCGTCTGCGCGACCAGTGGCGCGGCGTCACCGGCGTGCACCGTGATCAGCACGGCCCGCTCCAGCCTCACCGTCCTCGGGTGCGCCGGTACGCCGTTCATCAACGCGAACAGCGTCGGTTATTTTCTGTCCGAGTATGAGCCCGCCGCGGTTCGCGCGTTCGGGGACCGGGGCGACGCGCTCAGCATCGCCGAACGACTGGGCCTGCTCGGCGACGAGTGGGCCCTGGTGCGGGCCGCGCGGCACGACGTCGGCGTCTACCTCGACCTCGCCGCCGCGTCCGCAGGAGTCGAGTCGGCCGCGGTCATCAGCGAACTCGCGTCGCGGCTCGCCTTCGTGTCCGCTAATCTTGTCCGCCCCGCGGATCAGGAAGGCTTCCGCGCCTGGATCCGAGAGCACTTCGGTCCAGTGCTCGAAGCACTTGGTATCCCGGGGGGCCCAGAGGACGACGATGACCGACAGCGCAGGCGCGCTACTCTGATCAGACTGGTGGGACTGACCGGAGGATCGGCACCCGTGCAAACGCGAGCTCACGAACTAAGCCTGGCCTACTTGTCCGATCCGAGCAGCGTGTCCGGCACGCTCGCGCCCACCATCTTGCAAGTGGCGGCGGCCGGCGGCGACGCGGCGCTCTACGGCCGGTACATGGGCCGCCTGGCACAACTCGGCGCGAATCCGGAGGAATACTATCGATTCTTCCGCTCGCTGACCTTCTTTCCGGATCAGGCGCTCGGCGACCGAACGCTGGCCTTCGCCCTCTCTCCAGACGTGCGATCGCAAGACACTGCTGCGCTTCTAGGAGGTCTGCTTGGCGGAAAGCGAGATTCCACCTGGGCGTTCATCAAGACGAACTGGGCAGCACTCACGAACAAGCTGGATGGCTTCCAGGGACTGCCCCGCATCGTAGGCTCACTCGGAAACGCCTGCACGACGCAGGCTGCGGGTGATATGCAAGCATTCTTCGCGAAGCACCCGGTGCCACGGGCCAGGCGAGCCCTCAGCCGGGCCCTCGAACGGATTGAAAGCTGCGCGGCGATCGCAACGAGACAGTCGCCCACGGTGTCGACCTGGTTACGGTCGACACCGTGAACGCGCCATTGTTCGTAGTCTCAGATCTCTTCGCAGCACAGCATTGATGATGCGGATCAAAGCGAACCCTCGCATCAACTTGATGCTCTTGGCGGACAATGCGGGGACGAGCGTGGCGATACTGGACAAGTTCTACCTAAAGCGATTAACGGTGGATCTGAACGTCGAAGAACTGGTTTGAGTTCCCGGTAGAAGTCCCACTCACTCTCTCCTCTCACTTCCCCTGCTCGTCCTGGTCCGTGTTCGGTGACGACGCGCAGCAGCCCCACAGCAACACCTGTGCTGTGCCGCTGACAGTCCGCCCTCACGCTGACGGAGCACGCGATG
>Ga0302135_10002867_pt1 | contig 10350 bp, 6 predicted proteins | sample CBN3_surface_MG_FD_203119 | JGI IMG/M metagenome (GOLD analysis project Ga0302135, IMG submission 203119) | Marine microbial communities from Western Arctic Ocean, Canada - CBN3_32.1 | ecosystem: Environmental > Aquatic > Marine > Oceanic | place: Canada: Western Arctic Ocean | collected 2017-09-15 | reverse complement strand
GTTGTCTTGATCTCGTGCAATGTGTTGGCCGTGCCGGAAGCCGCCGCCAGCAAAGATGACCGGCAGGTTGCGGTTGTTGTGACCGCCGCTGTGCATGTGGGAACCCAGCAACACCATCGTGCGGTCGAGCAGGTTCGATTCGCCTTCCGCTGTTGACAACCCCCCAGTCTTTGTACCAGGCTGAGTGAGAGAATCGGGGTCAAGTGACTCGGCTGTGTTCTTCCGGCTTCGGCTACGCCTCAGCCTCCAGAACACAGCCGGCCGCATACGCGGCGGGGGTCTGGTAATCCAATGCACTGTGGATACGGTGGTGATTGTAATTCAGTCGCCAACGATCGATCACCCAGCGGGCTTCCTCCAAGCTCAGGAACAGTTCCTGGTTCAAAAGTTCGTCGCGCAGCTTGCCGTTGAACGACTCCACGTAACCGTTCTCCCAAGGACTCCCCTTGGCAATGAACAGTGTCTGCACACCCGCCTGGGACAGCCAACGTCGAACGGAACGGGCCACGAACTCCGGACGGCCGCGATCTCAATCGGCCAAAGTCCTGCATACAAGCGCGGATAGAGTTTTCGGTAGGCACGACCATTCCGTATAATGCCGGGATGCATCCTAATTTTCTCCGAGTTGCCGCGTGGCTGTTTGTCGCCTGCCTGGCGTGCCGCGTGGGCATTGCCGCCGATCGTGACGGCGACTTTGAACGCTCTGTTGCGCGGGTTCTCATTCGCAACTGCATCGGCTGCCACAACGCGACGAATCCAAAGGGGAAACTCGATCTGACAAGCCGCGAATCGCTCTTGAAAGGGGGTGAAAGCGGGTCGGCGATCGTGCCGGGAGATGCGGCGAAGAGCAACCTGATCGAACGCGTCGCCGACGGTTCCATGCCGCCGAAGAAGAACGGCCAACGATTGTCGCCAGCGGTTGTCACTGGTTTGAAACGCTGGGTCACAAACGGTGCAATCTGGCCCAAAGTGCGACGGCTCAGTTCGTTCGAGTTGACGACATCCAAGCGGGCCGGGTTTGATTGGTGGTCGTACCAGCCGGTGAAACGGTCGGTGATTCCCGCGGTTCGGGATCACCAGTGGCTGCGAAATCCCATTGATGCGTTCGTTCTCAATCGGCTCGAACGAAGCCGTCTTTCCCCCGCGCCGGACGCCGACCGTTTGACGTTGTTTCGACGTCTGAAGTTTGATCTCCTCGGGCTGCCGCCGACTCCACGGGAGATCGATGATTTTCTCGCCGATCGATCGCCGGCTGCGCATGAGCGAGCCGTTGACCGTTTTCTGGCGTCGCCGCATTACGGCGAGCGATGGGGTCGGCACTGGCTGGACGTTGTACGATTCGGCGAGAGCGACGGTTTCGAACACGACAAACTGCGACCGCACGCCTGGCCGTATCGCGATTACGTCATTCGCAGCTTCAACGAAAACAAGCCGTACGATCGGTTCGTCGCCGAACAGTTGGCGGGCGACGTTTTGCAGCCGGTCACGCCGGAGGGCATCGCGGCCACCGGGTTTTTCGTCGCCGGTCCGTGGGACGAAGTGCAAAACGTCGCGGCAAGTCAGATTGAACGCCGGCGGGCGCGCGAAGAGGAAATGGAGGAACTGATCACCGCGGTGTCGCAGTCGTTCCTGGGGGTGACGGTCAACTGCGCACGATGCCACGACCACAAATTCGACCCGGTCTCTCAGGCGGACTACTACCGCATCAAATCGGTCTTCGCGGGAGTCAGCCATGCGGACGGTCGCAAACCGGGGCTGCGTTCGATTCTCACTCCGACGCAACGGAAGATTCGAGAAGCACGCCTGTCACCGTTGCGGCAACGCATTTCCGCATTGACGGCGCAGCTTGCGAAACTGGACTCGCACATCGCCAGCGACGCGGTCGCCGATAAGGCCGTGAAGAACGCACTGGTTACGGGCCGATTCGGCAAGTCGCTGAACGCCCATGCGACGGGATTCACCGCGAGATCGAAAGCCGGTTTTCAATCGTCTCCGCTGACGGTGGAATGTTGGGCGCGAGCGAAAAGCGACCAGGGATTTAACGTGTTCGTCGCCAACAATCTGAAGAGTTCGGGTGGGCATTGGGAACTGTACTCGTTTTCTGGGAAAGGAGACTTCAGCGTCTATCTCCCGGGAGTATCGCCAGCGACCATTCGCAGCGGAGTTGTGATCACCGACGACAAATGGCATTACCTCGGCATGCAGTTCGACGGCAAACGCGTACGGTTGTTTGTCGATGGGAAGCTCGTCAAGGACCAGCCGGTGAAACGAGTGAAACCAGCGGGACCGGCGGCGTCTTTGTACTTCGGCGGTTATGCGCCGGGTGGCATTGGTTGTGACGGATCGGTCGACGAGGTGCGCATCTCTCGCGGCATTCGACCAATCTCCGGTCTTCCCCACGCACCGTTTCCAACCGATGACCGCACGCTGGGCTCGTGGCACTTCGACGAGATTCGCGGCGGTCGAGTCAACGATGCTGCAAACACCCACCGACAAATCGACCCCCGGCAGCTTGACCAACAACGTCCTGCGAATCTTGCGGAGAAAGTGAAACTTGAAAAACAAATTGCGTCGATGTCTGAACCGATGGCCTATGTGGGTCATCGTCGAAAGCCGCCGCCGACGCATGTACTGATTCGTGGAAATCCCGAACAACCCGGCGTAACCGTCACACCCGGTGGGCTGTCGGGCATTCGACATCTCTCGCCGGACCTCAAGTTGAAACTGGGCGACGCCGACGCGGCTCGCCGCATCAAATTCGCCCAGTGGGTCACCCATCCGCGGAATCCGTTGACGGCACGGGTGATCGTCAATCGGCTGTGGCAGTATCACTTCGGGCAGGGGTTGGTGAAAACGCCGAGCGACTTCGGTTTCAATGGCGGACCGCCTTCGCATCCGCAACTTCTCGACTGGCTGGCCGACGAGTTGGTGAACAGCGGGTGGGATTTCAAACGCATGCAGCGGCTGATTCTCACGTCGGCCACCTTCCGGCAGTCTTCGCAATTCCAGGCCAACGCCGCAAACGTTGATTCCACCAATCGCCTGCTGTGGCGATTTTCGCCACGCCGTCTGGAAGCGGAGATCATTCGCGATGCGATGTTGGCCGTCAGCGGAGAGTTGAATTCTAAACTGGGTGGGCCGAGTTTCCGACCGTTTACAGTGACCGTCTTCAACACGCATTTCTATCACATGTTCGACAGCGACAAACCCGAATTCAATCGTCGCACCGTCTATCGCATTCAAGTCTCCACGGGCCGCAGCGCGTTCCTCGATGCGCTCGATTGTCCGTCGCCATCGCTCGCCTCACCGAAACGCCGAACCACAACAACACCGCTGCAAGCACTCGCGTTGATGAATAACACGTTCGCCGTCCGGCAAGCCGAGCGATTTGCGGACCGCGTTCGTCGCCGGGCCGGTGAGCGCATCAACGCGCAGGTGACGTTAGCGATCCGCACGGCCTACGGGCGACTTCCGACCAAGTCCGAAATCTCTAACGCAACGGAATTCGTCCGCCGAAACGGGCTGAAGAGTTTGTGTTGGGTGCTGTTGAATTCCAGCGAATTCCTCTACGTGAGATGAACGAGTGACGAACTCCCCACGACACAATATCCTGCTCGACCGTCGGCGGTTTCTCACCGAGACCTCAGGCGGACTCGGTGCGATGGCATTGGCGGCGATGTTGCAGGCCGACGGGTCGGCTCAAAACGCGGCCCATCACAAACCGCGGATCAAACGCTGCATTCACATTTTCTCGCCCGGCGGTGTGAGCCAGGTCGATACGTTCGACCACAAACCGTTGTTGCAGAAACTCGATGGAAAGCCGCTTCTGGGCAAAGGCAAGATCGACACGTTCTTCGGCAAATCGGGTGTGCTGCGGAAAAGTCCGTTCGCATTTCGTCGTCACGGAGAAAGCGGTGCGTGGGTCAGCGAGTTGTTGCCGCACCTGGCAAAACGCGTCGACGATCTGACGTTTTTTCATACCGTTTCGACAAAAAGTTCGTCTCATACCCCGGCCTGTTTTCAGATGAATACTGGCTACACGCTCAACGGCTACCCTAGCTTGGGGGCGTGGCTTTCGTACGGGCTGGGCAGCGAAAACGCGGAACTGCCAACGTTCGTCGTCCTGCCGGACCCGCGCGGCCTGCCCAACGGAGGGACCAACAACTGGAGCCAGGGGTTCCTTCCGGCGAGGCACCAAGGGACCGCGTTCAGCACCGCCGCCAACAAACAGCCGATTCCGCATCTCGGCACACCATCAGGAATCAACGCGGGAAAACGACGGGCCGAACTGCGGTTCCTGGCCGGGTTGAATCGACAGTTCGTCAAAGACAATCCCGGCAACGACGAACTCTCCGCACGCATCGCAAGCTACGAACTCGCGGCCCGGATGCAGGTCAGTATTCCCGAAGTCATCGACTTCCGTGATGAAACCCGCGAGACGCAGCAGATGTACGGCCTCGACGACAAGCAACTCGCACCCTCGGGGAAGAACTACCTGCTCGCCCGACGGTTGATCGAACGGGGTGTGCGGTTCGTGCAGATCCTCAACGGCGGCGCGCTGGGTTCTCCTCGCATCAATTGGGACGCGCACGAAGATGTCAAACGCAATCACACCAATCAGGGCCGAATGCTCGACCAGCCGTGTGCAGCGCTGTTGACGGACTTGAAACGCCGTGGCCTGCTGGACGACACGCTGGTGTTCTGGTCGTCGGAGTTCGGCCGGACCCCGTTCACGCAGGGAGTTGCCGGCAAGGGACGCGATCATCACCCGCTGTGCTTCACCACCTGGATGGCGGGCGGCGGATTGAAACCGGGCATCGCCTACGGTCGTTCCGATGACGTCGGCTATATGCCGGCCGAAAACCCCACCACCGTTTACGACCTGCACGCGACAATCCTGCATCTGATGGGAATCGACCACACGCGGTTGTCCTTCTACCACAACGGCATCCAACGCCGCCTAACCGACGTGCATGGACACGTCATTCGTGATGTGATTGCCTGACCCCGAAGGGTCAAGAAACTCGACGGAACGTGTTTTCGTGTTGTTTTTCACAGAAACTCGCTGGCCACAACTCATCGGACCATTCCGATCAATCACCTGGTTTTGAGCCGAATCTCGACTCAAGTGGCGAGAACTCGCGCGAAAAGTCCAGAATATTGTGACCGACAGCACGGCGCATTTGCTTGCGGTCGGAAGGACATCGGATGGGATTTGATCTGACACACCGGGACCGACAACCGGAACTAATGGATGATCCGGCACTCGATGCGGATCAACATCGGCGTGCGCTCAACGGGCTTGGTCGGGTCAATCGCTTCAGCGGCAGTACGGCGATCCTGTGGCCTGCGATACGAGCGGTGTCTGAGCACAACGGTGGCCGGCCATTGAGAATTCTGGACATCGCGAGCGGCGGGGGCGATGTCGCTCTCGGACTTGCCGCGAAGGCGTGGCGGAGTCACGTCCCCGTTCAAATCACCGGCTGTGACATCAGCCCGTTCGCCGTTGAGCACGCGACGCAGCTCGCAAAACCATTTCCGTTCGAGCTGCGGTTTCTTGCAGAAGACTCCCTTCACGGCACGCTTGACGGACCATACGACATCGTGATGTGCTCGCTGTTTCTGCATCATCTGCCGGAAGACGACGCGCATGTCCTGTTGCGGCGAATGAAGGAACTCGCAACGCAGTGCGTTCTCGTCAATGACCTCAGGCGGACGCGGTTCGGCTATGTGCTGGCGTGTGCCGGATGTCGATTGCTCACACGCTCGCCCATCGTGCATACCGACGGGCCGCTGTCGGTGCGGGCGGCGTTCTCGGTCGATGAAGTAAGACTGCTTGCCGACGAGTCCGGTTTGAACGGAGCAACAATCACAACGCACTGGCCACAGCGGTTTTTGCTCGACTGGAGACCGTCATGAGACTCGTTCAGTCAGTCGGTAGTACAATCGACCCTGTTGCCGCAGCGGCCACGCAGTGGGACGTCGTTGTCATCGGAGCCGGTCCTGCCGGGGCGCTGGCGGCGACACTGCTCGCGCGACGAGGCCTGAAGACGCTGCTGGTCGAGCGTCGGACGTTTCCCCGCTACAAGGTTTGCGGTGCGTGTCTCAATCCACTCAGCCTGAGTCTGTTGGCGTCAGCAGGACTGGAACACGTCATCGCCGACGCCGTGCCACTCGATCGGTTCTGTCTGCAATCACGCGGTGGAACACTCGAACTCGACCTGCCCGGCAGTGTTTCGCTTTCGCGAGAGCAACTGGACGCCAGACTGGCTCAGGCAGCGATCGATGCCGGGGCGACGTTTCTGTCAGGATGTGCGGCGAAGGTTTTGCCGCTTGAAGACGTCCGTGGCTTACGGGTGTGCCCGACGCCATTGCGCGAGATCGAGTTGAATAATGGCGACTCGACGAGGCATATCGTTCAGGCCGCAGCGGTCATTGCGGCGGATGGTCTCACACATGGATCGCTCAGCTGGCTGCGAGAATTCAGCACTCAGATCGTCGCGATGTCGAGGCTTGGAGCGGGCACCGTCGTTGAAGATGCCCCAGCATTTTACGAGCCGGGCTGCATTTACATGGCGTCAGCTCGTGGTGGGTATGTCGGACTGGTGAGACTTGAAGACGGTCGACTCAATGTTGCTGCGGCACTCGACGCGTCTGCGGTGGAGGAGAGTGGCAGTCTCGCAGAAACAGCACAGCGAGTGATCGAGTCCGCTGGTTTCCCGCCGATCAACTCACTTCGCGAGGCCGACTGGACGGGCACTCCAGCGCTAACTCGTGTAACCCGGCCACTGGCGTCGCAGCGTGTCTTCCTGATCGGCGATGCTGCGGGCTATGTCGAACCGTTTACGGGTGAGGGCATGGCGTGGGCTCTCGCGTCGGCTACGTCCATTGTTCCACTCGTTCAATGTGCCTGTGAGCGTTGGGATTCGATTCTCGAACGTGCCTGGAACGACGACTGGCAGCGGATCGTCGGACGACATCTGGGCTGGTGCCGTCGGCTCGCTCAACTCCTGCGTCACCCGGTTGCTGTTTCTGCTCTGACGCGAGTCGTGGCGACGTGTCCGTGGCTCGCTCACCCGGTACTTCGACGACTTAATCGAATTCCGCAACCAGACATCCAGACACGTTACAATTCTGAGACCGTCCGGAAGGCGACAGGATAAGGAGGCCATTGATGGCCATCAAAATACGCGGACTTGGAACTGCCGTTCCCGAACACTCAATCTCGCAGGACGACGCAGCCACGATGGCGGTCGGCTTCTGCTGCAGTACGGCTCAGCAAACGAAACTGCTGCCGGCTCTGTATCGCCGCACCGGAGTACGCACGCGGCACTGCGTCATCCTGAACAGCTCGACGAATGGTGAACCCGCTGAGCAGACGTTTTACGCGAATGCTCGTGACGGGGATGACTCTGGGCCGCCGACGTCATCCCGCATGGATCGCTACGAGCTTGAAGCCGGACGGCTTGCCTGCACGGCTGCTGGTCAAGCTTTGGCAGACTCCGGAATCGACGCTCTGGCTGTAACGCATCTCGTGACCGTGTCCTGCAGCGGCTTCAACGCACCAGGATTCGACATCTCGCTGATCACCGACCTGCCTCTGAATTCCGGCGTCGAGCGAACTCACATCGGCTTCATGGGCTGTCACGGAGCATTGAACGGACTTCGTGTCGCGCGGGCGTTCATTGAGGCGAACCCGCAAGCGGTCGTGCTGTTGTGCGCAGTCGAACTGTGCAGCCTGCACCAGCAGTACGGCTGGGACGCCGAGCAAATTGTGGCCAACGCGCTGTTCGCCGACGGGGCCGCCGCCGTTGTCCTGACATCCGAGGACGCCGGTCCGGAATCCAGTTGTCTGGCGAGACTCGTCGACAATGCGTCGCTGGTCGTTCCTGAATCGACCGAATTCATGTCGTGGCGCATCAAAGACAACGGCTTTGAGATGACGCTTTCCCCGAAGTTGCCCGACCTGATCCACTCGAATCTGCCGGACTGGGTAAGCACCTGGTTGTCCGGCTTTGAACTCACACCCGCTGACATCAGGGCGTGGGCGATCCATCCCGGCGGCCCACGAGTTCTCTCAGCAACAGCGAATGCACTCGACCTGTCTGACGAGCAGCTTCGCCCGTCGCGAGACGTGCTGGCCGATTACGGAAACATGTCGTCTCCGACAGTGCTGTTCATCCTTGACCGACTTCGGAAACAGAACACAACCGGACTATGCGTCATCCTGGGTTTCGGTCCGGGGATCACAATCGAAGCGGCACTGTTGGATTCGTAACGCGACGACCGCCGCGCCGCATCACAACGACTCACGGCATTCCGGGCCGACGACGAGGATCGGGCGTACGTTCAAAACATTCGACCGACCGCTAAATGTGGGCCATTCCTGCACTTCTGAAATCTGAAAGACGCTCAGTTCGACCGGTTCGTTTCAGGGAAGAGCCGGCACCGATTCTTCGGCGCCGAAACAAAACGGCTTGTATCCCGGATTTCTGCGGACGAATCTGGGCAACGAAAGTCGTTGAAAACACCTCATCTCATAGGCCAGAAACGTCGGCTGAGTATTTTGACTGTACGAGGTTTAGCCCACGGGCGTTTTCAACGGCACAACCGGTCACGTGTGGGCTATCGAGCCGCAGCGTCTGTGCGGAGCAACCATTGTAGAATCCGTAGATCACCATTCGTGATGACAAATCGTTTCTCGGCATGCGCATGGCGATAGGCCGTTATTGCGATGGCGTATTGCTTGCGCGAATTCTCAACAGAGGAGCGCCGGTTTGCACCATCGACAAGACCGTCCAGCCGCAACGGACGCGGAGCGATTGCCGCAACGAGATCACAGAGGTCGCCGGCCGTTAGCACACCGGGAATGACCACGTCGTGTGGCAGATAACAGAAGGGACTCGCCAGCGCGTCGTGAAAACCGGTTAGGCCTCCATGCACAGAGACCGCTTCGATCTTCTCGTCGAACAAGACAGCCAACAGAGCGAGCAGGCCGCCGAGCGGTTCCGACAGGTGTGGCCGATCCGAGATTCCACGCGGGACTGCGAAATTGCAATTGATTGGATTTGCGAGGGCGAAGCTGTCCCCCCACAAGACGACACGCTTCTCGTTGACATCATCGCGCTGGCGCAGATAGCGAATCACTTGGCGCAGATCGTGTAGTCGGGCACCAACAAACGTCTGGCCAAGCATCAGTTCGCTCGAAGAAAGAGTCGTCGCGGCACTCCGGCGACCTCGGCCGTCTCCTGGATCAGTTTCTCCTGTCCCACGTAGATCGGGCAAGCACACTGCCGTCCCCGCTTCGAGCAGCTCAGCGATCTGCTGGCTGCGTTTGCGGAGAAAAGATTGTTTTCCCGACTGGGCCACTCCAACAACAACACGGCGCGGTAAGTCGGACTTTGGAACAAGCAGCAAGACCGGCACGAGGATCCCAGGTTCCGTGCCGAGTTGAATTCGTTCGACGGTGATGCCCGCGAGCTTCTCTTCGTCATGCTTTCGCACGAAAGGGTTGCTTGCTGGTCGCACGCCGCCCAACAGTTCTTCCCATCGCTTCCGGAGACGTGTTGATCGCTCGGCCTGCGACAATTTGGCGAGCGCATTGCGTGTGGCTTCTGCGCGTGTCGATCCAATCCGGGAACACAGGTGATGCAGCGGGACCGGCTGATACCTCTTGGCGGCCGCCGAGGTAAGACAAAGCAATTGCTTCTCCGGAATCAACGTGTCGTGTTCCTTCTTCGGATTGGGGATGCCGAACCAACGTTCGAGGGTCGGATAAAGCAATGCCCGACTGTAAGGCGTCCAATGCGTGTTCTCTGGTGACGAACCGACAACGAAGCCATGTCCGGCCATTCCGACCAGCGAGTTGGCGGCGGCATGAAACCCGTAGATCTTCTGCAACCGCTTCCACACCGGATCTTGCTCGCGGTCCCAGTAGAATTCGTGATAGTAGATCAGACGACGTGGCGCCACCGAGGCCACGATTTGCCATGGCAGGAACCCGTCACGGGCGGAGAGACGTAGGTTGCGCGTCGATTCCCAGCTTCCCGACGCGGTATAAGGAAACCACGATTCAGCATCTGCGGGAAGCGGATACCCGTTCTCCGGCTCTGGTCCGCCGAAGTTGTTGACCATCACGCCGGTGATCCGATTGTCCAACCCAGCGGCCACCGCCGCAACATCACCGCCGCCTGCCGGTTCGGAAATCATGACAATTCGTTTGGGATCAACGCCAGGCTGATCGAGGAGCACATCGACGCCGCGCCACAAGTCCCAAGCCAGCCACCCCATTAGGCTGTCACCGATCAGATGCAACTGAATTCCGGCATCGTATCGAAAGTAATAATCCTG
>Ga0302135_10002860_pt1 | contig 10358 bp, 6 predicted proteins | sample CBN3_surface_MG_FD_203119 | JGI IMG/M metagenome (GOLD analysis project Ga0302135, IMG submission 203119) | Marine microbial communities from Western Arctic Ocean, Canada - CBN3_32.1 | ecosystem: Environmental > Aquatic > Marine > Oceanic | place: Canada: Western Arctic Ocean | collected 2017-09-15 | reverse complement strand
CCCACATCAGGCCCGAGAACGTCGTCGTTGAGTACTCGGGTCCGGATGTGGACACCGACCAGGTCGAGGAGTGGTTCAAGGTGCCATACCGGGTCACCCGGGGTGCTATCGCCCGCGCCCGTGCCGACAGCGGCGCACTGCATTTGCCGGAAGCGAACCCGTTTCTGCCCGAGAACCTGGACATCCTGCCGACCAACGCCGCGCTGCCCACGCTCGCCTTCGACCGGGACGACACCGAAATCTGGCTCGACCAGGACACCGAATTCTCAGTGCCGCGCGCCTTGTTGCAAGTTAGCCTGCGCCCCGATGGCGGGCTCGTTAGTCTCGAGGATCGGGTGAACGCAGCGCTGTATACGCGACTCGTCTCGGATGCATTGAACTCACTTGCGTACCCCGCGCTGATGGCAGGGGTCGGGTACTCGATCGTTACACCGCCGAAGGGCCTGCGCGTCGCCATCAGCGGGTATAACGACAAGCAGATGGTGCTTCTGGATCGGGTTCTGAACGAGATCGCCAATCACAAGGTGGACGAATCTCGCTTCGCCACCCTGAAAGCCGACTTTATAAAGGACCTGCAGAACTTCAAGATCGAAGCGCCTTACCGACAAGCAATGACCGCGAGCCAGAATCTCGTCGTCACGTCAGGGTGGTTGCCTGCCGCCCAGGCCGAAGCCTTGCAGGATGTCACGAGTGCTTCCATTGCCCGGTGGTACCAGAAGAAATTCGCCAGGATCGAGGTTCGGTCGCTATATCACGGCAATGTCGGCGAACCGTCGCTCGACCAACTGAACGCCGTCATCAGCAACTATTTCACGACCGGTAACATTAATCTGACCGACGGCAGCGTGGTCGATATCAACCACGCCTACCGGCACGAGGTGAAGGTCGACCACGCGGACTCAGCGATGGTCCTGTATGTGCAGGACAACGACGACAGTTACAAAAATCGCGCCCTCTCTGCATTGTCAGCGCAGTTGATCAACGCCGCTTACTTTACCTCCGTGCGCACGGAGCAACAGCTCGGGTATGTTGTCGCGGCCCTCTCGAGCGAGATCAAGAACCGGGGCGGCATCTTCTTTGTCGTGCAATCAACCGGCGCTCCCGCCGACCACCTCGAGAAGGTCACCATCGAGTTCATCGAGCAGCAACTCAGTATGATCCCTTACATCCCTGCCGAGGCGTTTGACCAGCACAAATCAGGTCTCATTAGCCGCCTGACCAAGTCCGACGAAAATCTCGGGCAGCGCCACTCGCGATTCTGGGCCGATCTCGAATCAGATGTGACAACCTTCGACTCGAACCAGCGTGTTGCGCGCGCGGTTGTGCCTCTTGAAACCGGCGACGTCATCGAGTTCCTGTCGGAACTGCGGACTAAACTCGACGACCAACGCCTGTTCGTTTTCAGCCGGGGCAAGTTCGACACGTTTCCCGAAAATGGCAGCATCGTTAACTCGACGGCTGACCTAAAGTAGTCGCACCGGCGGTCTGCCATCGGGATCCACCACCCAACTCCGCACCTGATGTCGGTTGAATTGGTGCCGGTTGGATAGACGCCTGTTAGATAGATGAAGACAATCAGGCCGGCCACCCCGGATGACTATGACGCCATCCTGCGACTGAACAGTGCCGCGATCCCTCATGTGCATGAAATCGATCGCGGCGAACTCAAAACCCTGCACGAGCAGAGCATCGAGTTGCCGGTCGTTGAGGTCGACGGCGAGGTCGCCGGTTTTGTCATCCTTCTGGACGAAACGGCAGGGTTTGGGATACACGTCCATGCGCTCCCCGTCCCTGTCTCCTTGAAATGCGTGGCGCGAACAAGCGGCTTTCCAAGGGACAAACGTAGGACAAGAACCAGCAAGCCGCCCATAGGCACCCCACTCTCTACGCTTGATCGTCAGATTGCATCGTAACTGTTTTTTTTTCTGGATTGCGTGGATGGCACCTCTGCGATTGCTGACAACGCCGAAAGGCTGCGCGGTTGTGTACAGGAAATTCGGTCACCAAACGAGTAGGATGCGCCCCGCCATCCCATCTGAACCTCCCGCGAGCGAATCCATGACCCGAACGCGTTGTACGTCTGTGAGCCGGGCCCTGCTCACGGGGCTTTCCCCTTATCCGGTGCGCGGGAATCCTCGCCACGTGCCTGCGGTGCCGATAGCCAGTGCGGTGCGCAAATGCACCGCTATTTTCGGCAGAAAAACGCGACGTTTACTCGCTAACCGACTCCCGGGAATTGTCCGGGTGGCAATTTCGGGACAAGCAATATTCAGCCTCTGCGCCTTCCTTTTTTCTTGCCTCGTGTCGGGCGCGGCCGCCGCACAGGACGGCGTCGCCGTCTTTGGCAGCTTTCGCGACGCTAATCTGGCCCTTGACGAAAGCCGTGACATCGCAACCCGCAGCGGCGTCATCACTCGCGTTGAGAGCGCCATGGTGAGCGGGCGACTATTCCACCGGGTGGTCAGTGAACGCACCTCAGAAGCCGACGCGCGCAAGCTCGTCAGTCTCGCCCGGCGCGATGGTATCGATGCCTGGTTCCAGTCGCGAGGCGACACAACCGGTGCGATGTCGCAGACGGATGCCGCGTTGGCCAACCGCTTTGGCGTCGCAACCGTGGCCGGCGAACGAGAGGCTGGCTTTGCGTCCGGCAGCTTTCAAGTGCGCGATCGAGAACGACCCCCGGCGCGCTCGCCGGCGCGGTTGACGGTCTCGCCACCACAAGCAACGACGCGCACAGCCCCTCCTGCAATTGCTACCGCGCGGCCAGCGGTTCGGTCACAAACCTCACCCACGCCCAGCAAGGCCGGATACCACCCGATCCGGCTGGGAAGGACGGCATCTGCCGCAAACAGCCCTGCCAGCAAGCCGAGCGGGACCCCGGACGCGAACGGTGCGGCCGTGTCGGCCCAGCCGTCGATCACTGCACCCCCTGCCATCCTCGACATCCCCTACCACGCGAGTGCTGAAGTGCACATTGACGGCAAGCTGGACGAGGCCGTCTGGACCGCGACGCCGGCGTATCAGAATATGCGGGTCACCGAACCGGACACGCTGGAAGCGCCTGAGTTTGCGACGCACGTGCGACTCTTCTTCACGGACGAGGGGCTCTATGTCTCGGGCGTCATGACCCAGCCACCTGCATCATTCGTCGAACGCCTCTCGTCCCGTGACGAGACGCTCAATCGAGATAGCTTCGGCATTGCGCTCGACTCATCCGGGGATGGACTCTATGGCTACTGGTTCACCATCGGACTCGGCGGCTCGGTGGAAGACGGCCGGGTATTGCCTGAGCGTAATCTGAGCAGCCAATGGGACGGACCCTGGGTCGGCGCCACCGCCAAGCATGACGACGGTTGGAGCGCCGAGATGTTTCTGCCCTGGTCCATGATGTCGATGCCGCAGAGGGAAGAGACCCGTTCCATGGGCATTTGGGTGAATCGCAAGGTCGCGCACGCTGACGAGAGTTACGGCTGGCCGGCACTGCCGTTTGCGGCCGCCAAATTCATGTCGGCACTGCAGCCGATCCAGTTTGACGGCGTCAAACCAGTGCGCCAGTGGGCCGCGTATCCGTTCATCTCCAACACCTATGACGACGTGAACGTGACTAACGAGTCACGCATCGGACTCGATATCTTCGCGCGGCCATCGTCCAACCTGCAAGTGACAGCGACCATCAACCCCGACTTCGGTGCGGTCGAGTCGGACGATGTTGTTGTCAATCTGTCCGCTTTCGAGACCTACTTCCCGGAAAAGCGGCTGTTCTTCCTTGAGGGGACAGAAGTCTTTATAACCTCCCCAAGGTCGGTGCTGCAGAGCTTCTCGTCAAACGGCACCGGCGGCCGGCAGCCACCCCAACTCTACAACCTCGAACCCACGACCCTCCTCAACACCCGCCGCATCGGTGGTGCCGCCATCCACGCGGTGATCCCCGACGGCGTCAGCGTCAGGGGTGTCGAACTCAGCAAGCCGACCGATCTCTTCGCGGCGGCCAAGGTGGTTGGCCAATCGGGCGGTGTGCGCTACGGCGTGATGGGTGCCTTCGAACAGGACGCCGAGTTTGACGGGCTCGATGATGTCACCGGACTCAGACGAGAAGTCACTGCGGACGGTCGCAACTTCGGCGTCGCCCGCGTTGTCTACGACGCCCGTGGGGCCGGTCGCAAATCGGTTGGCTACATGACAACGCTGGTCGACCGCCCGGACTACAAGGCGGTCGTCCACGGCATCGACACCCACTATCTGTCTGCCAGCGGCAAGCTCAGTTGGGACACCCAATACGTCTATTCCGATGTCGAACGCACCGAGGGTTTCGGCGCGTTCACGGACATCAACTACACGCCAAAGACCGGGCACCGCCACAGCTTGCGCCTCGACTACTTCGACGACTCGCTCGACATCTCTGACATGGGCTTCCTGCGGCGAAACGACTCGGTGAGCCTTCGCTACAGTTTTATGCGCAATACCAGCCGGGGGCTGCCTTCCTTCGCACGCAGCGCCTTCGGTGGCGTTTTCGTGGCCGGCGAAGCCAACACCGACGGCTTTTTGACCCGGGGTGGCACGTTCATCTGGGGCTCGCTCGTCTTCAACGACAATTCCCAACTTACCGCCGAAATCGACTGGTTCACACCTTCCTGGGACGACCGCAACAGTCGTGGCAACGGCAAGTTCAAGATCGACGATTCACTCTTTTCCTTCGTTTCTTACGGCACCGATTCGGCGCGGCCGTTCAGCCTGAGCATACAGAGTGGCTATCAGAAAGAGACCCTGGGCGGCAACACCTGGTTCACCGATGTCGGCTTCACGTTCAAGCCCAACCATCGCCTGTCCATCGACCTCGACCTGCGCTACAAGAAACGCGATGACTGGCTGATCCACATGGGCGATCGCAACTTCACAACGTTCGACGGCATTGACCTCGGCCCGCGCCTCGCCGTCGACTTCTTCCTGAGCGCAAAGCAGCAACTCCGGCTGACCATGCAATGGGCGGGTATCGAAGCCGCCGAACAAACCTTCTGGCAAGTCCCGATTGGTGACGGCAAACTGATACCCCGGATGAAAGACCCGGCCAGCGGCGCGGACGACTTCACCCTCTCGCGCCTTACCACCCAGTTCCGCTACCGCTGGGAGATCGGCCCTCTGTCCGATCTCTTCGTCGTCTACACCCGTGGCAGCAACCTCGACAATCGAAGCCGTGAGGACTTCGAGGACCTGTTTCGCGACGCCCTTGACGAGCGTGTGGTCGACCTCTTCATCATCAAACTTCGGTATCGCTTCGGGTCATGAGTCAGACCGCCGTAGCGGCGACGCTCATGCGAGGAGGAACCAGCAAGGGCGTCTTCTTTCTGCCTCAGGACCTGCCTCCGGCACAGCCCGAGCGCGACCGTTTGTTCCTCGCCGTCATCGGCAGTCCGGACCCCTACGAACGCCAGATCAACGGCATGGGCGGCGCCACCTCGAGCACGAGCAAGATCTGTATCGTTGGTGGCTCATCGCGCACCGACGCCGATGTCGATTTCACCTTTGGTCACGTTGATATCATGCGACCGGTCATCGACTACACCGGCAACTGCGGCAACCTGTTGTCCGCGGTTGGCGTGTTTGCGATCGAGCAGCGGCTGGTCCCCGCGACGCCACCCCTCACGCGGATTCGCGTGTGGCAAACCAACCTGCAGCAACATCTGGTCGTGTCGGTACCAACCCATACTGATGGCAGCGTCATAGTCGAAGGCGAGACCGCAGTCGCGGGCGTCGCCGGTAGCGGATCCCCGATCGCCGTCGACTTCCTGCACCCGAAGGATGTCCCCACGTTCCCAACCGGCAATCGCGCGGACGCCGTCTCGATCACCGCATCGGGTGCCATCACAACCACGCTGCTCCAGGCCGGCAACCCGACCGTCTTCGCACTCGCCAGCGATTTCGGCTTACGTGGTGATGAACTGCCGCACGAGCTAACCCGCATCGGCCACACGATCGAACAGTTGCGTTGTGCCGGCGGCGCCGCGATGGGTATGGGAACGCCGGAACAGATCGGAGATCAACCCGCGACGCCGAAGGTGTGCCTGCTCGCACCACCCGGACCCTACACGACGTCCGCGGGCGCACGTATCCCGGCACTGTCGATCAACATTCAGGCACGGATGTTCTCGATGGGCCTGCCCCACAACAGCATCACCGGGACCGGCACGGTCGCGCTTGGCGTTGCCGCCTGCATCCCGGGCACCATCGTCGCCGACATTGCCAACCCGCGCCGCCGCGATGATTACAATGTGACACGCATCGGGCACTCGGCAGGCGTCACCGAGGTCAGCGCCCGGTTCGACGACAAAACCGGTGAGGCAATCTCGGCAACGGTCATCCGTACCGCTCGCACGCTGATGCGCGGCGAGGTCCTGGTCCCCACCGGCAACTGACGCGAGCGTTCGGCCGCAAAACTCCGTCCAACTCCGGACGATTTCAGGCCAGCTTCCGGCCAAAAAAGAAGCGGCCGCAATACGAAAGGGAGAAGAATCAATGGACAAACCACTCAGTCATCGCACCGCGCTCGTCACCGGCGGCTCAGGCAGCATCGGCGGCGCTATTGCCCGTGCCCTCGCCGGGGCCGGTGCTGACATCGCCGTCAGCTACGTCGGCTTTAAGGAAGGCGCCGACACGATTGTCAGTGAAGCACTCGACCTTGGGGTCAAGGCAGTCGCCGTGCATCTCGATCAGCGTGACCCGGCGAGCGTTGAGACCTGCGTCGGCGAGGTGATCGCCGGACTTGGTGGCCTCGATATTCTCATCAACAATGCCGGCTGGAATAAGGGCATTCCCTTTCCTGACCTCGACGGCCTCGACGTCGACACCTGGGACAGAATTCTCGAGACCAATCTGCGTGGGCCGTTTCTGCTGGCGCGTGCGGCCGCAACCGCGCTCGGCAAGAACGGCAATGGCCACATCGTGAACATCTCCTCTGCCGGCGGCATCGCCCCTGGTAGTTCCAGCATTGCGTACTCGGCCAGCAAGGCCGGTCTCAATCACCTGACCCGCTGCCTTGCGGTCGCGATGGCCCCCGATGTCGCCGTCAACTGCATTGCGCCGGGCCTCGTGGAGGGCACGCGGATGGCGAACCGGCTGCCGGAGGCTTCAGCCCAAGGCGCGCGGCGCACCGCAGTCCTCGGCAAGGTCGGGCAGTTGGACGATATCGCGCGTCAGGTTATCGCTTTCTGCGCATCCGAATCCGTGACAGGCCAGACCATCGTCATTGACGGCGGCATGCCGACCGCCATGCGTTAATAGAGAGCGTTAATAGAGAGCGCAATGAAAAGCGTTGCTCAGAAGCCTTAATCAAAAGCTGTCACAACCAGCGCTGACGGCAAGCGGTTACGCGGGCGAGTAAAACGGCACGACGTAAGGCCCTTCCGGTACGACCGCGACGTCAACGTCGCCCTGCCGGTGCACACTCTCGGCCACGGACGCCCCAAGGTTTGTCACCCGCCGCACGCCGGTGAGCGCGTGGTCATCGTCAGACAGGCCCTCAGAGTAGAGCGCAACGTCGCCAACCCGCTGGGATTTGAGCTGCATCTCGCTTTGCCACTCATCGATGTCGGCCTGATCCTTGGCGAGCAAACTCTCGAGGAACGCCTCCGGCGTCGATGCCAGCAGCCGCGCCTGCGAGGCGCGAAACTCAGGCGAGCCGATGCCCTCCGCGCAGTGGGACGCGATGATCAACGTGCCACCCGGTTCCAGAATGTCGAGCGGCGTCACCATTCCCTTAACCGTCTGGTAATAAGTCTTGTCAAGAGGATGGCCCGCTGATGTCGTGACGACCGTTCGGAAGCGCCGGGGCAGATGGACCTCGGCCGCCTCGCGCATGTACGCGACCGCATCCATGTGACTCACCAGCACGTCGCCGTAGGACGCATAGACGAGCCGACGTTCCTCATCGATCACGGTGTTGAGCGCGAAAATGGGCGCGTCCAGCATCGCGACAACAGCCAGTTGCTCTTCATGGAGCGGATTGTTGTCGAGCACGCAAGAGGTTGCCGACGCGTGTTCCATGAAGCGCGCCGAATGAAACGTGCGGATCGTGGACTCATGCGCGATGCCGGGCGCGATGACCTTGCGGCCGCCGGAATACCCGGCCATGAAGTGGGGCTCAACGAGTCCCGTCACAATCTTCAGGTCCGCGTCCACGAACCGGCGATCAATGCCGACCGGTGTGCCGCGCGTCGGCGTGACACCCAGCATGCGGTGGCTCGCCTCGTCACGGGCATCGTGATTGGCAACGCGAACGTGTTGCAAGACCCAGGGGTCACCGATCAACTCTGCCAACTCATCGCCAAGGTTGGGCCGATGCAGTCCAGTCGCGATCAGCACCGTGATACCTTCGAGCGGCACGCCGGCGGCACAGATCCGTTCGATCATCGGGCGCAGAAACAGATGATTCGGCACCGGACGCGTGATGTCACAAATGACGATGCACGTGCTGCGCGCGGACCGTGCAGCCTCGCCTATTGTGGGGCTTGCGAGCGGCGCGGCCAGCGCGGCCTCGATCACCGCGTGCGCATCAGACGGCACTGGCAGCGGGCGCTTTTGCACGATGGTCGGCACCACACCGTCGGGCAAAGTCAGGGCGAGGCCGTGTCGACCGTAGGCAAGATCAATGGTGTCGGCCATAGGGGCTTTCCAGAATGCGTGACGGCGTCGCCGGGCAAGAGCCACATCTTAACGCGCCGCCGCAGGATGTGTGATGATCGACCGCACCACACGGGCATAGGGCGGCCATGAGTCAGCAAAAAGACAAAACTCCCGGACCGACACAGACATCCAGCGCTCCAAGCCCTCCCCACTTTGATACCATCGTCGTCGGTGCCGGCAGCGCCGGGGCCGTCATCGCGGCACGGGTCTCGGAAGACCCCAATCGTACGGTGTGCCTCATTGAAGCGGGCCCCGACTACCCTTTGCTCAACGAGACACCAGCCGATCTCGTCAACAGCCACAACAACTCCTACGTCGATCACGACTGGCATCTCGACTACGAACCGACGCGAGGTCGCGTGGTGCCGTTCCCGCGGGGACGCGTCACCGGTGGTTCAAGCGCGGTTAACACGACGATTGCGCTCCGCGGCGTGCCCGAAGACTACGATGAATGGGCGGACAGCGGCTGCGACGGCTGGCAGTGGGACGACGTGCTACCCGCCTTCAAGCGGCTGGAGCGGGACCTCGACTTCGGTAACGCCGACTACCATGGGGACGCCGGGCCGATCTCGATACGCCGTTATCCAACCGCCGAACTGCTGCCCCAACACCAGGCGTTCCTGGCGACTTCGACCGATCTCGGATACGCCCAATGCGCCGATGCCAATGACCCGGATGGCTGGGGCGCGGGCCCGCACCCGATGAACAAGCTCGGACGATTGAGGGTCTCAACCGCAGTCGGCTACCTCGCGCCCGCCCGCGTTCGCCCCAATCTGTCGATCCGCGCTGACAGCCACGTGCGCCGCTTGCTCATCCGCAACCAGCGCTGCTATGGCCTGGAACTCGAAAGTGGCGGCGAGGTGCACACGCTGACCGCAAACACGGTCGTCCTCAGTGCGGGCGCCCTCATGTCGCCAACGATCCTCATGCGCTCCGGCATCGGGCCGCGGCAGCAACTGGCGGCACACGGCATTGATGTTGTGCTGGACGCACCTGGCGTCGGTGCCAACCTCTCGGATCACCCGGCACTTGCCGTCGCTGCCACTGTCAGGGACGGCAGCATTATCGACACCGACTCACCGCTCATTCAGACGATTCTGCGCTACACCGCGGAGGGGTCCAACAAGCGCAACGACCTGCAGATCGAACAAATCAGCTTCGCGAATAACCGGCACGGACCGGGCTTCGTCATAGCGTGCGTACTGGAATATCAGTACGGCCGGGGCGAACTGCGGCTGCGCTCGGCAGACCCGCACGACCCGCCCGTCGTCGACAATCACTTCTGCGAAGATACGCGCGACGCCACACGGCTCACCCAGTGCTTCAGAGACACCCTGGCATTTACCAAAACCGGTGCGCTCGCTGAAATGATCGATCAGGTGACCTATCCGGACCCGGCGCGAGCGATGTCAGACGATGACATCATGGCGCGCTGCCGCACCCATGCCGGCAGCGGCTTTCATCCGTGTGGAACCGTGCGCATGGGCGATTCGAGCGACGGTGCCGTCGTCGATTCACGGGGTCGCTGCTATGGCATTGACGGCCTCGTTGTCGCCGACGCATCGATCATGCCGTCCGTGCCAAGGGCCAACACGAACCTCACCTGCATCATGATCGGTGAGAAGATTGGCGAGTGGCTTCGCACTGAACCCGATAGCTTTCTTTAAAGATCTTCGTTCGAG
>Ga0302135_10002859_pt1 | contig 10358 bp, 10 predicted proteins | sample CBN3_surface_MG_FD_203119 | JGI IMG/M metagenome (GOLD analysis project Ga0302135, IMG submission 203119) | Marine microbial communities from Western Arctic Ocean, Canada - CBN3_32.1 | ecosystem: Environmental > Aquatic > Marine > Oceanic | place: Canada: Western Arctic Ocean | collected... | reverse complement strand
TGCGAAACCTCAGATCGTGGTGGCCAACAAGATCGACGCGCTCGATGAACCGGCTCGTGTCGTCGCACTCGAGCGTCATGCGCGGGCGGCCGGGTTTGAAGTGCTCCGTGTATCGGGAGTCACCGGGGCGGGCGTCAATGAGCTTCTCGAGGCAGCGTGGCGCGCTATCGCCGCCGTGCCTGCCGAGGTAATCGTGGAGCGGACGGGAGTTCCCTTCGCTTGACGACTGCCGGCCGACGCCTCGGCGTGCTCGGAGGGACTTTCGACCCGATCCACATGGGGCACCTCGACGCGGCTGACGAAGCGCGCCGGGCACTTGAGCTGGATGAGGTCCTCTTCGTGCCGGCGCACCATCCACCCCACCGTTCCGGAGGTACGGCTGCCTCGGTCTTCCACCGATTCGCGCTTCTCTCGCTTGCGGTCGCCGATCGCGACGACTTCCGAGTGTCGGATATCGAACTCTGCAGGGGCGGTCCTTCTTACACGGCCGATACACTGGCGGAACTGCACCGTCGTGGCTGGCAACCCTGGCAGATTTTCTTCATCATCGGGAGTGATGCCTTCGCGGATGTCGCTGCGTGGCACGGCTATCCCTCGATCCTCGACGCCTGCCATTTCGCGGTCATCGCTCGGGCCGGCACGAGCCCTGCAGTGGCGGTCGCTCCCGATCCGGCCCTTCGCGGGCGGGTTCGGCCCGCCGGCGAGGCCGGCCGTGAGGACCTCGGCACGGCCATCTTCCTGGTGGACGCCGCGACGACGGCCGTCTCCTCGACCGCACTCCGCGCGCGGATCGCGACGAACGAGACAATCTACGGCCTCGTGCCACTGGCCGTGGAGCACCATATTCGGCGACACCATCTCTACAGAACGGACAGTGACGGACATGGCCAAGACTAGCGTGACGCTCAGGACCGGAACGAAACCGAGACTGCCGAAGGCGGTGGCCGCAGCAGTCCGGGCAGCGCACGACAGAAAGGGCGTGGATCTGGTGGTGCTCGATCTGCGTGAGACGGACGCATTTACCGAATACTTCATAATCTGCACGGGCCAGAGTTCCAGACAGATGACGGCCATCGCCGACAGCATTGGAGATGCGCTTCGGGAGCTTGGCGAACGTGCTGCGGTCGTCGAGGGCGGCAAGGGCTCAGAGTGGATCCTGCTCGACTACTTCAGCTTCGTCGTGCACATCTTCAGCCACGAGTGCCGCGGGTTCTACGACCTGGAACGTCTCTGGGGGACCGCGGTCCGCCATGAGATAGCAGAAGCGTAGCGGCGCCTCGTCGTGTGACGCCTTGCGACGCACGCGAGGCTTGACGTCGAAGTGCGGGTACTTACGCTGGCCCTGGCGGCGGCACCAATTGCACCATGATCAGAGGCCTGATCGGTCTCACGTCTCGAACGCGGCGGTCAGTCTCGGCTCGATGGCGGCCGCCACGTCGTCCGCCACCGCCTCTCTCGGACGCTCGCCGTCGATGACTACCCAATCAGAGCCCGCCTGGCGGAGATAGCTACTCCGCACGCGGTTCAACATCGCTAGATCGCGTTCGTACTTGTCGCGATCGGCTACCTTGCGCTTGGCGGCGCTTTCTGGCGCGATGTCGAGGACGATCGTGAGGTCCGGCGGAGGCAGGTACTTCTGTATGTGCAGGAGCCAGGTTGCGTCCAATCCATGCGCCTCGCCGTAGGCGACGCTCGATGATACGTAGCGATCGCACACCAAGATCAAGCCGCCATCCAGCCAGCGCTCGATCTCCTCTCGGCGCTCGTAGCGATTGGCCACGTACAACAGTTGCATGACATCGGGCCCATAGTCGCGCTCACCCTGCAGGGCCCGCGCGATTTCCTCGCCGATCGAGGTCCCGTAGTCAGGAAACGACAGGAGTCGCACACGGCGCTCACGCGCCCTCAGCGAATCCCGAAGCATTTCGGCTTGAGTCTGCTTCCCGCTCTGGTCCAAACCCTCGAGGGCGATGAGAAGTCCGCGCATGTCCTGCTGCCTACACTAACTTTCGAGCGAGAGAAGCTCCTCGAGCGTCTGCCGCCGCCGAATCACGTGCCATTCGCCCCCACTCACCATTACTTCCGGAGCCAGAGGGTGACGTAGATAGTTCGAGGCCATCGCCGCTCCGTATGCGCCGGTGTCGAGTATGGCGACGAGGTCGTCCACCTCAAGGGGCGGCAACAGCCGGTCACGACCGAAGACATCGCTACTCTCGCAGATCGGCCCCACCACGTCCCAAGGCGTCTCCGCACCCGGTCTCGGAGAGACCGGCACGATCTGGTGGTAGGACCCGTACATCGCCGGCCGAATCAACTCGCCCATCCCGGCGTCGAGAACGGCAAACTTTCGACCATCCGGGAACTGCTTGGCATCCACAACAGTGCCGACAATCGCGCCGGCATGACCCACGACCGCGCGTCCAGGCTCGAGCACGACGGGCAGTCCGCAGCGTCTCAGCGCAGGCAGCGTCACGTTGGCGTAGTCAGACGGCAAGATGGCGGCGCCACCGTCGTAGGCAATGCCGAGACCGCCCCCCATGTCGACGTGCTCGAGGGGCACGCCGTCATCCGTGAGCTCCAGGGCCAATGAGACGAGTGCCTCGGCCGCGCGCTCCAGCGGGTCGACAGTCGTGATCTGAGAACCAATGTGAATATGGACGCCGGTGAGACGGACTCCAGGCAGTCCGAGGCGGGCCCGATAGATGCCGCGCGCCTCCTGAATGGCGACGCCAAACTTGTTCGTGCGAAGGCCTGTCGAGATATTCGGATGGCTCTTCGCGTCGATGTCCGGATTCACCCGAAGCGCCACCCGGGCCGTCAGTCCTTCGGCACTCGCGATGGCCGCGATCCGATCGATCTCACCCGCCGACTCTGCGTTGATGGTACCGACGCCGCAGGCGATCGCATGGGCCAGTTCATCACGCGTCTTCCCGACCCCGGTCAAGACGATATCCGCAGCCTCGAAGCCCGCGTGCAACGCCACTCGCACCTCGCCACCGGAGTTTGCGTCGGCACGACTCCCCAGCGACCGCAGCAATCGCACGATCGCGAGCGTGGAATTGGCCTTCAGCGCGTAATGGATGCGGTGCGGGTACGTCGCGAATGCGTCGTCGATCGCGCGATAGGAAGATTGAATCGCGTTGGCGCTATAGAGGTACACGGGCGTGCCAACGGCGTTGACGATATCGGCAACGCGTACGCCGTCGCAGTGCAGGCCGGTGGACGTAGGAACGAACGGTGAAGGCACGCTACGGTTCTTGGATGCGATCGCGACCAGGATGTTATCATGCGGGTATTCCTCATACGTGAAACAACCCGAGGAGCACTCCATCATCGAAATCGATGCCTGCTGACGCCGCCGATCAGACGCCGCCGATCGACGCAATCATCGAGAAGTGTCTCGGCGGAGACCAATCCGCCTGGGAGACCATCGTTCGCACGCACTGGCGACGGGTCTTCAACATCGCGTACAAGTTCGTCGGGCGACACGACGAGGCCGAAGACCTCACACAGGACGTGTTCATCAAGATCTTTCGGTCACTGAACTCGTTCGATCGCCGCGCCAACTTCCACACCTGGTTGTTCAGCGTAAGTCGGAACCTCTGTATCGATCACTACCGGGCGTTGCGTCGGGAGCGAGAGGTGGTAAACCGCGATATCGACGCGGATACCCTCTCGCCGGCATCGTCAACGGTTAGCCAGTTCGGCGCCCTCGAGCAGCGCGACCGCGTGGATCTGCTGAGGACCGCACTGGGTCGCCTGACATCGACGTTGCGCACCGCCGTGATGATGCGCGACATCCAGGAACTGACGTATCAGGAGATCGCCGCCGGCCTTGGGGTACCCGAAGGCACGGTGAAATCGAGGATCAATCGCGGTCGCGGCGAACTCGCCAGAGAAATCAGGCGACTCCGCGAGGCACAGGCGGCCGTCGTCAGGACGACCACCGACACACCGGACAGGCCGGGGCCCGCGCGCCCCAGAACGGGAGCCACAGAATGAACCTAACAACCGACCGAGTCCAGGGGGTCGCCGTTGTCCGCGTCGGCGAGAGTCGGCTGATGTATCCACTGCTGTCAGAATTCGCAGGGACGATCACGTCGCTCATCGCTGCGGGCGAGCACCGCGTCCTGGTCGATCTCTCCGCGGTGACCTACGTGGACAGCGCAACAATAGGCTGTCTGATGGATCTGCACCGCCAGACGACGGTGGCGGGCGGCGTCCTCAAACTCGCCGGTGTACAGAAACGAGTAAAAACCATGCTGAAGATGACCGGTGCACAGAACTTCCTCGAACTACACGAGGACGAGGCATCGGCGCTCCGGAGCTTTGGGGGCTGACCGTGCGAACAATCACCACGTCGACCGGATCCGAGATTGACCTCGACGGCGACCTCCTCGCGGTCATGGAAGCCCTCTATCGAGAGGTGACTGCCAAACGCGAGTTGGCACACTCTTTCGAGGACATGCAGCGAGAGATTAACTGCCTGATTGACCAGATGGACGAGGCCGAAAGGCGAGCCTACCTCGTGGAAAGCCTCTTCCTCAACACGGTTCGGTACGAGAACGATCGGCTCGAAGCGTACATGAAGAAGCTCGGCACGTAGGAAGTCGGCCCACTTAAGAAATAAGGGCTGCGTTGCGGCAGCACATAGGAAGAGTGAAAGAGCCGTTTGCCGGGTCGGCCTGACCCGGAGACTAGTGACCGGCGCGAGTCGGATACTTGATCGGAATCACCACCGGGGCGTCGATAACGCTCGGGGCGAGCGGCGATTCGACAAGTGCCCAGGATTCCGTGTCTTCTGCAACTTGAGACGCAAACGCCGTGTGCAACGCATGCCCGCCCCGATGGGCCACCACGTGGCCGATAATCTGGTGGCCGAGAAGCGCGAGATCTCCGATCACGTCGAGGATCTTGTGGCGAACGAACTCGTCCTCGAACCGCAGCGTGTTGTTCAGCACGCCCGTATCTCCGATGACGATGGCATTCTCCAACGACCCGCCGAGTGTGAGTCCGCGCTGACGGAGCATTTCAACTTCCTTCAGGAAGCCAAAGGTCCGTGCCGGAGCGATCTCCTCGACGAATGATTCATCGTTTATTCGAATCGTCCTGGACTGATGCCTCAGGAGCGGGTGGTCAAACGCGATGCTGTAGGTGACCTTGAAGTGATCTGACGGATAAATCGCAATCCGTTTATCACCGTCGGAGAGCGCCATCGCCTTGAGCACCTTGAGGTACTTACGTGGCGCCGCCAGCCGCTTCACCCCGGCCTCGTTGAGTAGATAGATAAACGGCGCGGCGCTCCCATCCATAATGGGCACTTCTGGCGTGTTGAGTTCGACAATCACGTTGTCGATCCCAAGGCTCACGAGTGCGGCCAGCAGGTGTTCGACCGTCTCGACCGAGCTCGTGTCACTGGCGAGCCCGGTGGCGTAATGGATGCCAGCCAGATGCTGAACCGTCGCGGGGATCTCGGCACCGCCGAGATCAGTCCGTCTAAAGCGGATGCCGAAGTCCGCCGGGGCTGGCTTGAGGGAAAGGGTTACCTTCTGGCCGGAATGCAGGCCAATGCCTGTGCACGAAATAGACCGGCGAAGTGTTCTCTGGGCGTTCATCGGGTCCTTGACAGAAACGGTGCCTTATATGGCAGCAAGTGCCATGCCGTTTCGTTTGATTCTGGACCTATACTCATAACTTATTTACCATAAGTAAGTTACCAGTATATTTTAGACACAAATGAGATCTGGATTCGCATGATTGTGCCTGTTTAGCCACAGCAGTTTGGCCAGCAAGTGTTGCGACTTTACCACAAGTGGATCCGGTGTACGACCAATAAATCAACCCTTGGAAGCGTCGGCCACCGCCAGAAGCGGCCCCAGGAGTTGTCCTGTGGCCGAATGCGAGATTGCTCCCACCGACTCCGGAGTCCCCGCTCCGACGACTCGCCCACCGCCAGAGCCCCCTTCCGGACCCAGATCGATCAGATAGTCGGCACAACGGATCACGTCGAAGTTGTGCTCGATGACGACCACGGTGTTGCCCTGGTCCACGAGCTGACCCAGCACGTCGAGGAGCTTTCGCGTGTCCTCGAAATGCAGGCCGGTGGTCGGCTCGTCAAGGATGTAAAGTGTGCGGCCCGTGCTCCGACGAGACAACTCGCGCGCCAGCTTCACCCGTTGTGCCTCGCCGCCGCTGAGCGTCGTGGCCGATTGACCCATCGTGATGTATCCGAGTCCGACGCTCTGCAGGGTGCGCAGCTTATTGCCGATGGACGGAAAATGCTCCAGCAACGGCAACGCTTGGTCGACCGTGAGGTCGAGCATGTCTGCGACCGACTTCCCGCGATAGTGAATATCGAGAGTCTCCCGATTGTACCGGCGTCCCTTGCAGTGCTCGCAGGTGACGTAGACGTTTGGCAGGAAGTGCATTTCGATGGCGATGACACCGTCACCCTGGCAGGCTTCGCAGCGCCCGCCCTTCACGTTGAAGGAGAAACGGCCCGGTTTGAATCCCCGCGCACGAGATTCGGGCAACATCGCGAAGAGTTCGCGTATGAAGGTGAACATGCCGCTATAGGTGGCTGGATTCGACCGTGGCGTTCGGCCGATGGGTGACTGGTCGATTTCGATGACCTTGTCGATGAGTTCCACGCCTTCGATCCGGTCGTGCTCACCGGGCTCCGCCGACGCCCGGTACAGCGCCTTGGCAAGCGAGCGGTACAGAATGTCATTGACGAGTGTGGACTTACCAGACCCGCTCACACCTGTGACCGCCGTCAGTGTGCCGAGCGGAATGGCGACGTCGATGTTCTGCAGGTTGTTCGCTCGAGCGCCACGGATCACGATCTCGCCCTTGAGCGCAGGACGCCGTAAGGCCGGTGTGGGGATGGCGCGCTCGCCACGCAGGTAAGCGCCGGTCAGTGACGCCCGGTCGTGCGTGAGCAGCTCGTCTGGGGTGCCCTGAAAGATCACCTGCCCCCCGTGATCCCCTGCCCCAGGACCGAGGTCCACCACGTAGTCACTGGCGCGGATCGTCTCCTCGTCATGCTCCACGACGATCACGGTGTTGCCAAGATCACGGAGGTGACTGAGTGTGGCCAATAGTTTCCGGTTATCGCGCTGGTGCAGGCCGATTGACGGCTCGTCGAGCACGTACAGCACGCCGGTAAGGCTTGCTCCGATCTGGGTGGCCAGTCGAATCCGCTGGCCTTCTCCACCCGAGAGCGTCGCAGCACTCCGGCCAAGGGTGAGATAGCCCACGCCTACGTCGCGGAGGAACCGCAGTCGATCCCGGATCTCCCGTAGCACCTGTGTCGCGATGAGCGTCTCCCGATCCGTCAGCTCGAGACCCTCGAATAGCACAAGCGCGTCACTGACAGGCAGACCGACGTAGTCGAAGACGCCCCGCCCCTTGACCCGGACGGCCAGGCTTTCAGGCTTCAGCCGCTGCCCGTGGCACGCACCGCACTCGCGCAGAGTCCGGTAGGGCTCCAGCTCTTCCTGCACGGACCACGAGCCGGACTCATATCGCCTTCGCAAGTTGGGCAGCACGCCTTCGAATCCACGGCCGAATGGATCCGCGTGGCGGCCGACCGCACGACTTCCCCTGTCACCTCGCCCGCGGGCCACCGGGAGACCGTCCTCGTCAGCGTCGACAACTGTTCCGCCAGCGCCGGAGGAAGACGCGGGCATCGCGGATGAGGGACCACGCAACACCAGGTCGCGATGCTTCTTCGGCAGCCGGCCGAATGGCAGATCGGGATCAAGGCCCCATGTGCGCGCCAGCGTGAGCACCGCCTTCCGCACAAGCTTGGAGTCCCCACGCGCCCACGGCGCAACGGCACCGCCAAGCATGGACTTCGACGGATCCGGCACGACCAGACGCGGGTCGAAATCGGTGGCCGCACCAAGGCCCTGGCACTCCGGGCACGCTCCGTGCGGTGAGTTGAACGAAAATGCCCGCGGCGTCATCTCGGGCATGGAGATACCGCAGGCCACGCAGGCCAGATGCCGAGAAAAGAGCTGGTCACCGCCATCGAACGTGTTGATGACCACCACCTCGTCAGCGAGCTGGAGGGCTACCTCCAGTGAATTCGAGAGTCGGCGCTCGATTCCGGGCTTCACCATCAACCGGTCCACGACCACATCGATCGCGTGATTACGCCGTCGGTCAAGCGCGATGTCCTCATCGAGCGATCGAAACTGCCCGTCAATCCGCGCCTTCGTGAACCCCCGCTGCCGCAGAGCTTGCAGTTCCTTCTTGAACTCGCCCTTGCGCCCTCGAACGATCGGCGCCAGCACGTTGATCCGCTCGTTCGGCGGGTGGAGCATCACGAGGTCGAGAATCCGCTCGAGCGACTGCGAGGTGATCTCGAGGCCGCACTTGTAGCAGTGGGGTACACCGATGTTGGCGAACAGCAGCCGCAAGTAGTCGTAGATCTCGGTGACCGTCCCGACCGTTGATCGGGGATTGGAGCCGGTGGTCTTCTGCTCAATGGAAATGGCCGGCGAGAGGCCGGCAATTAGGTCGACGTCCGGCTTTTCCATCTGCTCAAGAAACTGCCGCGCGTACGCGGAGAGCGACTCGACGTACCGGCGCTGACCCTCGGCATAGATCGTGTCGAAGGCAAGCGACGACTTGCCCGAACCGGACAAACCCGTGATCACCACGAGTCGATCGCGCGGGATATCGACGTCGATGTTCCTGAGGTTATGAACGCGGGCGCCGCGCACCGCGATCCAGTCGTGCGCCATACCGTACAGCCGTGTCCTCTAGTGGAGAGAGAAACGGCAATCATACCTCCAACGCCGCAAGCAGCCCTTGCTCTCTCTGGGCATCCTTGACCGGACGGGAACAGCGGTATAGCCTCCGCCACAGTGAGACTGCCGTCCGTTCAGTCCAAAGGAGACCGCCATGAAGCCCGCAATCGCCGCCGTCGAGTGGCGGTTCAAGAAGCGTATCTTCAAGCTGGACGGAACGTTCACGCCGTCAATGCCAGAGTAGCCCCCAGGAGAACCACGATGACACACCTCGAATTGAGCCGACGGATCGTGAACTGGTCGCTGCCGCTGCTGGCCACGGTCCTCTGCCTCGGCATGCTGCCCGATCGGGCGGCCGCTCAGACGCCGCCGATGGAGATGCCGACCTGTGACGCCACACCCTTTGGCGATCCGCTCGTCGGACCAATGTGGAACGGATGGGGCGCCGACTCTGCGAACTCGCGCTTTCAGCCCGAGAGCGCCGGGGGTATGACCGGCTCCGACGTACCCAGACTCGAGTTGGCGTGGGCGCTCGGGTTCCCGGAGGGCCAGTTCGTGACAAGCCAGCCAACCGTGGTCGGCGGACGGATCTACATCGGCACGGGCCCCGGCGGTGTGCTGTCACTCAATGCCGCCACCGGGTGTGTCCACTGGGAGTTCAGGGCTCAGGCGATCGTCCGCACGGCCGTCACGATCGGCCGCCCCAATGGCCCAGCCCAGGTACGACCACTCGCGTTCTTCGGCGATCTCCAGGCCAATGTCTACGCGGTAGACGCCGAAACGGGCCGGCATCTCTGGAGCAAACGCGTCGACCTGCATCCGCAGGCGCGCATCACCGCCGCGCCGGTGCTCTTCGACGGCCTGCTGTACGTGCCGGTGTCGTCGCTCGAAGAAGCCGCGGCGGCTAGGCCGTCCTACGAGTGCTGCACCTTTCGCGGCAAGGTCATCGCCTACGACGCGGCTACTGGCCAGGAAGTGTGGCGCACGTTCATCATCGAACAGGAGCCGGTGCGCACGAAAAGGAACTCCAGGGGGGCACAGAACTGGGGTCCGGCGGGCGCCGCCATCTGGAACGCGCCCACCATCGACGAAAAGCGCGGCGTGCTCTACATCGGCACTGGTGACGCGTACACCTCCCCCGCGGCGCCAACCTCGGACTCGGTCATGGCGCTCGACCTCAAGACCGGCCGCATCGCCTGGGTCAAGCAACTGACGCCGAATGACGCATGGATCGCCGCCGGCTGCGAGCGAGCCGCCAATCCCAGCGCCAACTGCCCCGACGTCGTCGGGCCAGATTTTGATTTTGCCCAGTCGGCCATTCTCCGCACGCTGCCGAACGGGCGGTCCGTCCTCGCGATTGGTCAGAAGTCAGGAGTCGGCTGGGGACTCGACCCGGACGCCCAGGGCGCCATCCTCTGGCAGAACGAGGTGGGCGCCGGCAGCGTCAGGGGCGGCATGGTCTTCGGATCCGCCGCCGACGAGCAACAGGTGTACATGGCGACCTCCGACACGCCCCACGGCGCCGCAGTCGCCGGCGGCATCGCGGCCATCAATCTGGCAACGGGTCAGCGAGCCTGGCACATCCGGCCACCCGCGCTG
>Ga0302135_10002858_pt1 | contig 10359 bp, 10 predicted proteins | sample CBN3_surface_MG_FD_203119 | JGI IMG/M metagenome (GOLD analysis project Ga0302135, IMG submission 203119) | Marine microbial communities from Western Arctic Ocean, Canada - CBN3_32.1 | ecosystem: Environmental > Aquatic > Marine > Oceanic | place: Canada: Western Arctic Ocean | collected... | reverse complement strand
GCTCATCCCTGGTCGATCTGGGATTCAGGGGTGCGAGTACCGTTCCTGCGGCGAGCACCGCATGAACAGCCGTCACCGCGCTGCCGGTGGTTTCCGATACCAAAGCCACGGTGCCGCCGCTCTCCACAGCATTCCGCAACCGATAGGCCGCGGCACCGACCCGTTGTCCGAACTCGCGGTAGGACCAGCCCCGAGCGCCATCGTCGAGGGCGGGAGCATCGGGCTGAATCCGTGCGGTATCGGCGAGAAAATCGACAGCCATCTAATGTCAACCTAGGAGCGGTAGGCCCCAGGCCAGGGCGGACGAAAGCAGAATCCCATACAGCGCGACACCTCGTGCTGTCTGTCCGAGAGCAGGGACGAGTTCGCGCGGATCACTGTATCGCCACACGGTGCGAAGCGGCGTCAAACACACCACGGCAGTCGCGAGCCCCGCAACGGCCGTGACTGTGGGCCACCCATAAACGAGGATCCCCAACACCGGGGCGGCCACGGCCACCACCAACAGAAGTGTGTACTGGACCGCTGTGGCAGCGCGCCCTATGCGCACGGCGAGCGTGCGCTTACCCGCCCGCGCATCGGTCGCGCGGTCGCGCAGGTTGTTGACGACCAGGATCGCAGTCGAGAGCGCGCCAACACCAACACCGGCGAGCAGCGCATCGGGGGGAAACGCTGTCGCCTGTACCCAATAGGTACCGGCGACCGCAACCAGCCCGAAGAACACGAACACGAACAGATCCCCCAGCCCAAGATACGCGAGTGGAAAGGGCCCGCCCGTGTACGCTACGACGCAAACGAGTGACAGTAAGCCCACCCACAGGATGGGCCAGCCACCGACCCACACGAGGTAACTCCCAACCAATACTGCGACCACCATCACGCCCACCATGGCCTTCCACACCGCGGTCGGAGCCAGCAGCCCCGCCTGCGTGACGCGCACAGGACCCACCCTCTCAGCCGTATCCGCACCGCGCACGAAGTCGTAGTAATCGTTGGCTAGATTGGTCGCGATCTGGATGAGGAGTGCGCCTACCAAAGCCATCAGCGCCGGGAGCAGCTGGAAGCTACCCCGAAACGACGCCAGCCCAGTGCCTATCAGGACGGGGGCAGCGGCCGCAGCTAGGGTTTTGGGCCGCGCCGCCATGACCCACACCCCGAGTCGCGGAAGCATCAAGCCTTCACCACGGTAACCAGGGGTACTTACGAAAATCCGGTTTGCGCTTCTCGAGAAACGCGTTGCGAGCTTCCTGTGCCTGTTCTGTCATATAGAACAGCTGAGTAGCGTTGCCAGCGAGCTCTTGCAGCCCCGCCTGCCCGTCGACCGCTGCGTTGAACGAGCTCTTGAGCAGCCGGATCGCGAGCGGGCTCTTGTCCAAAATCTCCTGAGCCCACCGCCAGCCCTCCGACTCCAGGTCCGCGACCGACACCACCTTGTTCACGAGCCCCATGTCGAACGCCTCCTGCGCCGAATATTGGCGACATAGGTACCAGATCTCCCGAGCCTTTTTCTGCCCGACAATGGACGCCAAATATGATGCTCCGAAGCCACCGTCAAAACTGCCGACCTTAGGACCCGTCTGCCCGAAGACCGCGTTCTCGGCGGCGATCGTTAGATCGCAGATCACATGGAGCACCTGGCCACCTCCGATCGCGTATCCAGCCACCAGGGCGATCACGGGTTTGGGCATGCTGCGCAGGTAGCGCTGTAACTCGAGGACATTGAGGCGAGGCACCCCGTCGCCACCCACGTAGCCCGCGTCCCCGCGCACGCGCTGATCTCCACCAGAACAGAACGCGTACTTGCCGTCCACCGCAGGACCCTCACCAGTAAAGAGCACCGCCCCGATAGCAGGATCCTCGCCCGCGTCACGGAACGCTTCTTGGAGTTCGATAAGGGTCTCCGGCCGAAACGCGTTACGCACCTCCGGCCTGTTGAAGGCGATGCGGGCGACCCCGTCCGCCTTGCGATAGGTGATGTCCTCGTAATCCCTTACGGTCTGCCACTCGGGCTCCTTGCTCATGCCTCGTCCCCCGCTGCCGTCAGCTCTGCTCAAGGCGTGCCGCAGCCGCGGCGCGCACCACCTCCACCACCTCCTCGCGGCGCCTCCGGTTATCTTCCCGGTCGCTCTGCACCTCAAGCATCCGGGACCCTCCGGCGACGAGCGCCGCGCGCACCGCCTCTCCCACCTCACCCGGCTCGACCAGCTGGTAGGGCAGGTCGTACAGCGCGGCTAGGCGCGAGGGCTCCAGCCCATGAGGTGTGGCGAACAAACGGGTGAAGTGAGGCTCATGCTCGCGTATGGGCAGGAAGTGGAAGATCCCACCGCCGTCGTTGTTCACCACCACGAACACGACCCTGGCGTCCGCCTCGCGGGTGGCAAGCATACCATTTCCGTCATGCAGGAGAGCGAGATCCCCAAGGAGAGCTACCACCGGCTGGTGAGCGCCGACGGCTACCCCCAGCGCAGTGGACACGATCCCGTCGATGCCGCTCGCACCACGATTCCCCAGCACGCTCAGGTCCTGGCCCCGCACTCCGCCGAAGGCGTCCAAATCGCGGACCGGCATGCTGTTCGAAACGAACAGCGTGCCACCGATGGGCACTGCTTCGAGGACGTCCCGTGCCACCTGGCCCTCGAACGCTTCTCCGGTGAGCGCGCTGTCTATGGCGCTGGTGGCGGCGTTTTCGACTGCGGACCAGAGACCGGACCAACCGGTTTCGCCCGGCACGAGACCGGTCCGCTCCGCCAAGCGATCGAGGGCGTCAGCCGCATCACCTCGCAGAACATGGGTCGCGAGCCCCAGGTGGTCCTTCCAGCGGTGCGACGGATCGATCACGGCGTGTACACCTGCGCCGCAGGTGTCTAGGTAGTCCAGGAGCGCAGCCGAAGTCGGGCTCCTCCCTACGCGGATGACCAGGTCCGGCACCAACGCGGCGCACACCGGCCCATCCCGCAGGAAGAGGTCGTACGCCCCGAGCGCCATCCCTACGGCGGCCGCCCGATAGCGGGCCCCGGAAAGCGGGTCGGCCAGGAGGGGCACCCCGGTAGCAGAGGCGAATCGCAAGACCGCCGCGCCCTGCTCCTGGTCCGCGGCTGGGCCCGCCACCAACAAGGGACGGCAGGCCACCCGTAGCCGCTCCTCCAGCAGATACAGCTCGCTGTCGCCGACCAGGGGACGGCGCGGCGCGACATCCACGTAGGGAGCGCTTTCCGGCCGCCCGAGCGCCGCACGGGGATCAGCCTGCTCCAACGCCGTGGGCAAGTCCGCGGTCGCGATGGGCTCGAGCGGTCGGCCGAAGGGGAAATTCAGGTGCACGGGCCCGGCGGGCGCCCCGACTGCGCTCGCCACAGCACGTCCAGCGAGGGAGCGGAGGTGGCGGAGTGCGGGGCCTTCCGCAGCGGCGGGCGCAACGTCGACGAACTCGTTCGCGAACGACCCGAAGAGCCGGAGCTGATCAATCGTTTGATTCGCGTCTCCGCCCCGCATACGGTGCGGCCGATCCGCGGTGAGCACGAGTAGAGGCGTTTCACCCTGAAACGCCTCTATAACGGCGGGGAACAAGTTGGCGGCCGCGGTTCCGGAGGTAGTGAGAACCACGGCCGGCACACCCGAGGCTTTGCCGATCCCAAGAGCGAAGAAGCCTGCCGATCGCTCGTCCAAGTGTACGCGCAGACAAAAACCGCCGTGGTAGGCGAACGCGAGAGCCAGTGGGGTGGAGCGAGAGCCAGGAGCAACACACACCTCACGCACCCCCGCACGAGCAAGCTCATCGGCGAACGCGCCCGCCCAGAGAGTGTTCCGATCGATACCGCTCACTGCGGCGACGACGCCCCAAGAGCCCACAGCACCGTTTCGAGCTTGATCGCCGTCTCCGTCCACTCTGCGTCCGGGCTAGACCCCTCCACGATCCCGGCACCCGCGAACAGGCGCCAGCTCCCGTCGGATAGCACGGCGCTCCGTAGCGCAGGGGCGAACACCCCGTTGCCCTCAAGGTCGAACCAGCCAACCGGACCGGCGTACCAGCCGCGCTCAAATCCCTCCTCCTGGGCAAGCAGCTCCTGCGCTTGATCGCGGGGGAAGCCGCAAACGGCTGGTGTGGGGTGGAGCGCGGCGAGCACTTCTAATACGGTCGTGCCACTGTGGGCGCGGGCACTAATCTCGGATTCTAGGTGTTGGATCGCCGGCAACACGAGCACGTGGGGCTCCGGCTCAGCACGCACTCCCTCGGCCACCTGGTCCAGCCGCTCCAGCATGTCGTCCACCGCGATGCTATGCTCCGCGCGATCCTTGCCACTCGCGAGCAGGCTGTCCGCCAATCCTGCCTGCTCATCCTTGCTGGCACCAGGTCGGATCGATCCCGCCACGGCCGTTGCGTGGAACACGCCATTCTGCAGAGTTGCGATGGTTTCCGGGGCAGCGCCGAGAACCACTCGTCCTGGCCGAGGCTCGAAGAAGAAGACGTGGGTTCCCCGGTTCGCCGCCCAGAGGTGTCCAAGCACCGAGATAGGATCGATGTCGACGCTAGGCCGTACGTCGAGCGTACGCGCCAGCACAACCTTGGCCACACGTCCAGAGTCGATGGCTCCGAGCGCCCGCTCCACCGACGCCTCCCAAGCCGAACGGTCACCCGCCGTCACCGGTAAGTCCGCAAGCATGGTGACAGAGTCCGGAGAGAGAGACGGAGCGGAAGGTGCCTCGGGGGGAAACCTGCTCAACCCCTCTGCCAACTCGCTAGCCCGCGCCTCCAACCGCTGCCGCTGCAAGTCTTCATCCTCACCCGCGCTCCAGATCGCTCGCACCCGCAACCTCACCCCTTCCTTGTCGCCTTCGATCTCGACTTCGGGGAGGTGAAAAAGACCCGCGGGGAAACCCAACCATCGGTGTGACGCTCCGGGCTCATCCTGGAAAGAAAAACCACCATAGAACCGCATGGAGCCTGCTAGACGTGGGGACGCGTCCGTCGGCCAGGTGGGGCCCGCCGCGCCAACCACGACGGAAGCCGCGTCCCGCACCTGATGGAACCGATCTGGCCCCGGATCCGCCGAAATAACAACGAGAGCGCCGGTGTGCGCAATCCAGCGCTCACCCCGGGCCCAGAACCCACGGGCGCCCGACGCACACCGCAGGAACTCAAGGGGAGAAACGCCCGGAAGCTCCAAACACGCGGTGGCCAGGCGCACGCCCGCACCGGGTTCCCGCGGCGGCGAGGGCCCTCTGTGCAGCGGCGTCGGAATCGTGCGAACGTCAGCGATGGCTCAGTCCTTCCCAGGAAAGGGAGATCGGGAAGGGAATATAGGAGGACCCGTCGACCGGTGACTACGCGTGGCAACCTCGTCCAGGGCCTGGCGCATGTGCCGTACCTCGTCAGGATTCGGGATGGTGGAAAGCAAGAGGTGGCTCATGAGCTGGGAGGGCTTACCCTCGAACAGGTTTGCCGCCGACTCGCGCAACATACGGCGGCGCACATCGCTCCGGATGACGATCCGCCGGAACACGTGCGCCCGACCCTGGCACCAGCGGTCGAGCACGCCCTTCTTCTCGAGGCGGGACAGGAGGGTCGCGACCATGGTCCGGGTGAGCGATCTCCTTCCGGACCTCACGGCTGGCAGCCTCCCCACGTTGCCAGAGCACGTGGAGAATAGCCAACTGCAACTCGGTGAGCCCAACGTTTTCGTTCACTCATCTCCCTGGGTAGCCCCCACGGCTTCCGGGTCGGAAAGCGAGTCGGGGACACGCGTAACTGAAGATTATCTCAGCGTTCGGGCCCGGACAAGCAAAACTCGCTGCTCCCAGCTTCAGCCCGAAGTCCAGCAGCGCCAGGCATCCTCTGCGGCCCCTACCGTGAGGTCGCTGCCCCTGCGGACCAAGGGAGTCTGGAGCAGGAGTGGCTCCTCCTCCAGCAACTCTAGCCAGCGGGCTTCGCCGTAGTGCGCTTGGCGAAGCCCGAGCTCCTCGAAACGCTTCGAGCGGCGGTCGATGAGCGCAGCCACACCGAATTTCTGGGAGAATCGGCGGAGCTCTTTTTTGGAAGCGGCGCGCTCCCTCAGATTCACGAAGTGCGTCTTTACGCGTCGCTCGCCAAAAAAACGGAGCGCCTTGCGCGTATCTGAACACCTACGGGTACCGAAGACCTGTACATCCATGGCGTCGGTGGCCACTGACCTATCGGTAGTTCCCAAACTGGAGTTCAAGGCCGAAATCACCAGCGCGCAGGAAAGTCATCACGTCCTGGAGGATGTCCTTAGACAGGCCCATGACACGGAGCTCGTCACCCTGGATCTGCACTTGTACCTTCTTGAACCCCTGATCTCGAACCTGCTTCGAGATTTTCTTGGCGGTCTCATGGTCTATCCCTTGTTTCAGCCCTATCCGCTGGCGCGCGCGGCCCATCGTTCCGACCTCGATGTCGCCCTCGTCCAGGTTCTTGAGCGGCACGCCTCGCTTGGAAAGCTTCTCTCGTAGCACCTGATAGACGGCCTTCAGCCGGTACTCGTCGTCCGCGTCAAGCTTGAGTGCACCCTCACTCCTGTCCAACTCAATCGTGCACTTGGTGCCCTTGAAGTCGTAGCGCTGTAGGACCTCCTTCATCGCCTGGTTTACGGCGTTGTCAGCTTCCTGAAGGTCAACACCCGTGGTCACATCGAATGAGCTATTCTGGGCCATGGTCGGGGATGAGAGAGTTAGGCGTGCCTGAGCGCACTCAATATCTGCTACCGGCAACGAGCGAGCAACGAGCGAGCGTAACCTACTTACGGGCTGTGCGTCCCAACGGCCCCGGTACCACCCAGGCGAGGGTCACACCACCGTCCCACCCTGGCGAAACCGTCATGGCCAGCAGCCAGCCATCGATTCTGTTGGTCGGGTTCCTATGGGCGTAGCTCACCGTCTTGATACCGCTGAAAGTACCGATCGCAGCTCCCGCAATTACGTCGCTGGCCCAATGCTGATCGTGGTACACGCGTGATACCCCAACCATGGTGGCGCCACCGAACATGGCCCCCCCGATTACGTACTTCCAACCCGGCCACCAATCGTTCTCGTCCACCATGCGGCTCATTTCAAGGGTGGTCGAAGCCGCAAACGCAAACGCAGTGCTCGTATGACCGGACGGGAATGACTGATAACCTCGGTCCCTAAAACCACGCCCGAAGCCAAAATCGAAAGGAACCGTATCGGCTCGGACATAGGGACGGGCGCGACCCGCGACCCCCTTGATGATCCCCGTGGCTCCTGCGCTCAAGAGTATCGCCTCCAGACCGTGCAGTCCCATAGCGGCAACGTCGCGGTCCTCGATGATGAAGCGACCGACCCCGTATAGTGCAATTCCGATGATCTCAGGACCGGGCTGTCCCATGAACTCGAAGAAGCCCGCTGTCTTTCGGGCGGTCGTGCTTCCCTGCAAGGCCGCACCCTGGAACGCGTGGGCCAGCTGGCGGTCCGAGAAGGCCAGCCCGACCGCGCCCCCGACGAACCCGGCGGCGAGGAACACGTCAGTGCGGTTGAAGAACGGATCCTGATGGGGTCCGGTCAGAGTGTCGGCAACCTGGGCCGTTGCCGAGGATGCCCATGGGCCCACGCATAGAACGAGAAGCGAGAGGAAAGCCTTGAGCCGGATCACTACCGTCCGAGCTCTTCCAGGAAAGCCCTCCCGTACCGCTCGAGCTTGGCCGGGCCTACACCCGGCACAGCGAGCAGCGCCTCCATCGTGAGCGGTCGCTGTGCCGCCATCTCCCGAAGGGTGCGGTCGTGAAACACCACATACGCGGGCAGATCGCGCGCATCGGCCAAGCGCTTGCGCAGTTCGCGTAGACGCAGAAAGCGCTCTTCGACTGCGGGATCGTGCGACCCCGTGCCGACTCTCTCGCCAGCCCGAGCCTTCCCGCCCCGCCGCTCCCCCGGGCGACTCGCGATCGCGGCCGCCGCTCTCTCTCCCAGGCTAACCCCTGTGCATGTATCGCAAACATGCCCGCACAACTCCATGGCTTCACCAAAGTGGCGGAGGATCGCACGGTGCCGGCAATCTCCCCGTTCCACCAACTCGAAGAGGTCCACCGTAGCCTGCCGCTTCGCATGGAAGAGTTCGGGATCATCGATCTCGTTCAGGAAGCGCTCGTGCAATTTCACATCGGCCCAAGAATAGAAGAGGAGGCAGTCGCTCGGGAGCCCGTCGCGCCCGGCGCGGCCGATCTCTTGGTACCATGACTCCACATCCTTCGGCATGTCTCGATGGATCACGAAGCGAACGTTGGATTTGTCGATGCCCATGCCGAAGGCGATCGTCGCCACCACGACATCGCACTCGTCACGGCGGAACGCCTCCTGATTGTTAGCCCTGACATCGCCCGACAACCCGGCGTGATAAGGGAGTGCCTTCACACCGTTAGCCGTCAAGTACGCAGTGGTGCTGTCGACGGTGCGTCGGGAGAGACAGTAAACGATGCCGCTCTCCCCCCCCCACTCGCGCACCAGAGCGAGAATTTCCCGGCGCGTGTCACCCTCGCCTTTTTTGCGACAGGCGATACGCAAATTACTCCGAAAAAATGAACCCTTGAAGCCCGCGGGACGCCGCATCCCCAGCTGGCGAAGGATGTCAGTAGCGACCGCCCGCGTTGCGGTCGCAGTGAGTGCGAGCACGGGGACATCCAGCTCGTCACGGAGCCCCTGGAGTCGCCGATATGAGGGACGGAAATCATGCCCCCACTGAGATATGCAGTGGGCTTCGTCAACCACCATTAGGGACACCGGGCATCCTCGAAGAAAATCTCGCAGCCGCCCCGACAGGGCTTCGGGGGCTAGGTAAACGAGCTCGTATTCGCCGCGACGGAGAACGGCCAGTCGGCGCCGCCGCTCCTCGTGGTCTAGGCTGGAATTGATTTCCGCTGCCCGGAAGCCGAACTCCTTCAGCTGGTCCACCTGATCCTTCATGAGGCTGATCAACGGCGACAGCACGAGCACGGTGCCGTCCAGGAGACGAGCAGGCAACTGGAACGTGAGTGACTTTCCGGCCCCAGTGGGCATGACCGCGATGCAGTCCCTGCCCTCCATCACAGCTTCAATAACCTCACGCTGGCCGGGGCGGAAGCTATCGTAACCGAAGGTCTCCCGGAGCGCCTTGACGAGACCGTCAGAGGACGGGGGCAACTCTAGGTCGAGTGCGGGGGTGTGTGGCATGATGGCACAACGCTAACCCGAGCCTCCGGGCCCGGGTATGTCCCCGCCGGAACCCGTTATCGCGCACGCTCCAGGCACCCTTCGATCTCTACCCGCTCGACGGATTCGACCATCTCCCCCAGGAGCAGCCGACCGACTCGGCGAAAACGGAGCGGCAGATCGCTTACGGTGAAGTGAAGTGTGGGCGGAAGCTCCGATGATGTCAGCAGATCCCGCTCCTGGAGACCGCTCGCGACCTCGCTAGCGGTCTCTTCTCCGGAATCTATCAGGCGCACGGCTGGACCCATCACTTCAGCGATCAAGTGGCGCAGCGCCGGATAGTGCGTGCAGCCGAGCACCAACGTATCGATCTCAACCTCGCGCAGGGGAGAGAGATAGTCTCGCGCGAGCAGGAGTGCTGCCTCGTGATCCGCCAGACCCTCCTCCACCAGGGGGACGAACATGGGACAGGCCTGTGCGTAGACCTCCACCACGGGGCCGAGCGCGCGCACGGCACGGTCGTAGGCCCCGGAAGCGATCGTGCCGGGCGTACCAATGACCCCGATGCAGCCCGTCTCGCTCGCGTCGTGCGCGGCTCGCGCACCCGCTCCGATCACTCCCACGACGGGAACTGGCACCTCTTTCTCGAGCACGTCCAACGCGTGGGCGCTCGCGGTGTTGCACGCGACCACGATCATCTTGACGTCGCGGGAGAGGAGGAACTGTACGGCCTCCCGTGAGAAGCGGCGGATTGTGTCAGGGGACTTGGTGCCGTAGGGGACGCGAGCCGTGTCACCAAAGTAGAGGATCGCCTCCTCCGGCAACCGCCGAATCAGCTCCCTCACCACGGTCAGGCCGCCGAGCCCCGAGTCGAAGACCCCTATGGGGCGGCAGCGCGTGTCTTGGTTGGGGGGCCGTGGGTCCAAGCGACCTCGCGCCGTATAAAGCGGGTGGGACAAACCGCAGGGAAGGACCCTGCTACCGATGGCGCCATGCCGGGTTCCTGCAGAACACCAGCGAGGACCCCGAGAATCTTGACAACACCACCTTACCTGCCCGAATTTAGGCAAGCCTAATCCGGGGCATCAGTATTCGTAGCAAGGGAATATCACAGGTGGAGACCATCGAAGGACCGAGAAGCAAAAGGCTGTCCCGCCGCGACCTCTTGCGGGCGGGCACGGCGAGCGCAGTAGGACTTGCAGCAGC